>JACCDY010517471.1_pt1 | contig 22104 bp, 20 predicted proteins | sample 7446391 | NCBI WGS metagenome assembly JACCDY01 (sample SAMN15323451, study PRJNA562643) | freshwater metagenome | isolation source: river surface water | place: USA:Blue River Watershed | collected 2017-08-18 | reverse complement strand
GAGCTTGTTCCTTACTTTTTTAGAAATATACCAATTGATGTTGCATATGAGGTCAAGTTTGATGGTGATAAGTCAATGATGTTCAATAATTTTGAGAACCAATATGATGACATATATCAAATGGGGGCTAGGAATATATCAAACAATAAAGACTATTCAGAAGAGTATGAATACTTTGCTCCAATTTATCTATTCAAACACAGCATACCAAACTACTTTATTATTTTCAGGGTTGATGGGCCTGGATTGGAAAATTTATCTTCCAATAATTTTAGAGAATTATATCTTAAAAAGTTAAAAACCGTCAAAGTATTTGACTTAACAAAAAAGACACAGTTAGGAGAGTGGATTGATAGAAATTTTAGAAAAAATAAATCATTTCCAACAAAGTCACTTGAGGTTGATTTTAGAAACCTTGAATTTACAAAATGGTATGGAATAGATTATGATTCTGGTGGATACACATCAAAATCTAGATTCATGGACGAATCTCTTGAAGATGAAAACACATTATTTGATTTGGAAAAATCATTCTATGATGGGTACCAAGTCAATAGGATAATATTCCCACAAATAATAAATTTCAATTTTCTTTTTGATGATTCACCCGCCACACCAAATAGTCTAAGAAAGTGGTCATTGAATAGGTATGTTGGGTTTTATATTGATGATATGGAGGTTATTGATAGGGTAACACCCTTTAATACACAGGGTCTGAAATTTGGATTTCAAATTCTAGATGGTAATATCTTAAGCCATCCAGATGGAGATCCGTTTGTTAATGGATTTCAAGAAGGAAAAACTAACTATGTTGAATTTGAGGGTGAATTTTTCACTGTTGAAAAATTTGAACAACTAGATACTAAAAGAATGGTATCTATAAGAGAGAGTAGAAAAGTTTCATCAGAAGAATATACAAGGCCTATATCAATAAAATATAGAATAATTTCTGACAAAGATCTATCAGGTAAACAATCTCTGATAAATACAAAGAAATTTACAATAGATTCAAATCTTAGAATATTAAAGCCGAACTTAGACCCATTTGAAATTGACGGATTTAATTTGTCAGACATTAATCTAATTGAAATAGATGGGATTTATCATAATTTGATATTGGAAGATGGATATATTAGAATCATTACCGACTATGGAATGAACATAAAAGAGGACTATAGATTTGAATATTTTATAAATTCACCCGACCCAAATTACTATAAGTATATAGATCTACAGAAGGATCCAATAAGCTTTAAGATACTAAGAATTAGATTTACAGAAATCAAGGACTTTGATCTACAAATAATTGACTCAAAGTTTGCAAACTACGAATATGAACTTTCAAGTTCCTTAACAAAAACTGAGGAACCAAAGATGTATACGACAGATTTTAGGGGAAATAAAAATCCAAATCCCCTTAACGACTATATCTATAACGGACAAGTTGAAAATATACCAACATCCTCCGATTACACAGCCAATTTAGAAACATTTAGAATTGTAAATAAAGAATTATCAGATATATGGAGAAAAAATTCCATATATTGTAGGTGGGGATATCAGAACTCAATATCAGCTTCTGATTATCCATATCTACTGAATAACAATGAGATACATGGTGATTATAATAGAACAGTAGATACTAATCTACTAACACCTTTTAGACCTTCTAGAAACTTAGATTACTTCTATTCAATAAATTCTGGATCAACAAACTATGTTTATCACTCTTTACATATAGAGAGAAATTTTGGAGATTCACAGGATATATCATTCAGATTTGAATTAGATAAATATCTGAATGTCCATACTATGTCATTTCAAGGTGATGTTTATACATACTCCCTAAATTATTTTGACTACCTATTTGATAATGAGGTTAGTTTTATGTCGGGAAAGGTCACTCAAAATTCAAAAAAATATTCCCTATTTGAGTCGGGAGATGAGTCAGAACCAAACACAACTCTTTTTAGGGGTATAAAATTCAAAATATTTGAAGTTGATAGTATAAAATCATCAAATGCAAGTATTGAAAACATTAATGTAAAAACATCAAATTATTTTGAGGACTGGAAGCTATCAATATTATTGAGTAATAACTCACAGGGAGTCGATGAGTCTGGTGAAATCTATAATATAGGAGACTGGGGATATTTCATTGATAATTTATATTATAACAATAAGGTCGCTTTTTTTACATCAACCCAAAGCTCACCCACAAATATTGAAATTGGTGATGTTGTTGAGATAAAGCAATTTTATCCATTTGTTAATCAATCATATAATACAAAGTCAAATGTGACATATGTTGGTATTTTAGGGACATATAGTGGAGTTGAATATTATGGATTCGCAACTGAGATACCATGGGGTGAATCAACACCAGCTAATCCAGGATTTTATAGAATAATGACTCAGTGGAAAAATATAAAAAACTGGGAATTAAATAATTTGTTTGAGTCTGGTGACATTGTTCTCTATGATGATATTTTATATGATGTCTTACAAAATAATTTGATTCAAGATCCCATACAAAATCCAACAAGTGACGGATTGTCCAGTATATATATCTTACACCAAGGCGAATCCCCATTCTGGAATCCTTCAGTAGTATATAATACTGGAGATTGGGTATATAGAGATGAAAACTATTGGGTCAGGGCAACCTCTTCCCAATCATTTATTGGTAATTTTTGGAGTCCAACATTCTCATATTCAACAGGTGATGTTGTTATATACATGGGTGAGTACTATCGAGCTAGAAATAACCAAGTTCAAGGTAAAAAGCCAAAGATGATATCAACATCCATTGACATAACTTCGTCCCAAAGTGTTTTGGATTGGGAGTTAATATGGAATTATAATAATCCAATCTGGGAAAAAGTCCAAATCTGGAATCCAATATTAAACTATGATATCTCAAAATATGTAGTATATGATAATGCACTTTATAGAAGTCTTTCCAATAACCTAGTTGGCAATTCACCAATAGACTCACCAGACTGGGAAAGAGTATATAGCTTGGTTCCTGATACGAACTTCAATTATGGTACCCAGAGCAATCCATTTTTAAAAATGAACGATGGTACATATTTGTGCACATTCAATAGGAATTTCAGTCTGGATAATGGAGTAACAATTTATATAAACAAAAAGTGGAAAAATGTTCTCATTAATATTGCAATAAATGATAATACATCATTTGATATTGATAATATTCCAAGGGATAAAATGTATAATATAATAAACTCAAGATTAACCGCAGCTAATTTTATTAGACAAATAAATGACCTTGACTCAAAATATGGATTTGTTGATTATACATCGTATGTGGTCATTGAAGAGGATGGGTCTGTCAAAAAATACCAATTCGGATCGGATATCTCAAGCCTGCCTTATATACTAACCTGCGATGGTCCAGATGAGGTTGAGATAAATAATAACACAATAAGATATGTCCCAATATCCCTAGATGAGAATATATTAAAACCAATAAATTCTCTTAAAAATGGTAATATTGATAATTTAAATAAAATAAATCACTACAATCTAATACCACTAGCATATGAAATTGAGAAAAACTTTGACAGAAGAGAAAACTTAATAAATTATAATGGATTAGTTAACACTGGACTAGGTGGATCATCAAACTTAAAGTCAAGAGGAAGTTTTAGCAGATCAAGACCAATATACAGACACAGTGGTCCCTATATGCCTGTCTTTTACGATATAGATCTATTTGATAGAAAGATATGTGAATTTGAAAATCTTTTTTCTATTAGATATGAGACAGAAACACTTGAATCCATCGGTAATATTGATCAAAATTTCAATATAGATTCTGGATTTGATGGCAGGGTCTATAAGGCAATAATTGATAACCAAAATAATAAGATTATATTAAATGGTGATTTCACATCATATCAGGGCCTAACATGTGGGGGTATATGTAAAATAGACTTTGATGGGTCACCTGACACAGAGTTCATAGGGAATATTGGATTAGGACTCACTGGTGGAAATGTTAGGGGTCTTTGTCTCCAATACGATGGTAAAATCTTAGTCGGTGGTCAATTTCAATATTTTAATGGATTGACTTTTAGCTCACTCATAAGATTAAACTACGATGGTACTGTTGATACATCATTTAACCCAAACTATCCAATGCTTAGTGGGACATCAAGTGTATATGAAATTCAACAACAATCTGATGGAAAAATAATTTGCGCTGGTGGTTGGAATTTTTATCAAGGAGCAACTGTATCAAGTGGACTGATAAGATTAATGCAAAATGGTGATATAGATACTAGCTTTGATATTGGATCTGGTATGATGAGTGGGGGATCAAATGCTGTATATAGCTGTTATATACAGAGTGATGGTAAAATAATAGGAGGTGGTATTTTCACAAATTGGGATGGAAATCCAGTGCAGAATATAGTCAGGGTAAACCAAGACGGATCATTTGATACCTCATTTAATCCCAATAATTCAGGACTCGGTCTAAATGCAATTACACTTGGAATAAATCAACAATCTGATGGAAAAATATACTTAGGAGGGGCATTTTCCCAATTTGGTACATTCTCATCTTCAAAATTAGTCAGAATAAACCAAGATGGTACATTTGACACTGGGTTCACGAGTCCATTTTCTGGTGGGCCTGGTGGCAACTCAATTGAGAGTATTGATTTTCAAGAAAACAGCAAAATTATATTAGGTGGATCAGAGGCAATAGATACCGAAATATTTAGACTCAATTTAGATGGATCTGTTGATTCAACATTCACAGCTTCATTTTTTGGGGGACTTGCTAGTAGATCATATGTTGATAATGTCGGTAAGGTATTATTTATAGGGGCATTTACTGAATCAAATAGTCAATCTTTCAATAGAATTGTTAGATTTGATGTTGAGAGATCTATATCTCAAATAAATGAAATATCTGAATGTCCGAAATTTAAATTTAATGAGAATCTAACATTCTTTGGAATTATCAAACAGAGAATTATCTCAAAGATAAACAGAAAGGAAAATCTCTTAAAACTCAGGAACTTAGAAAATTATAACAGCATATATCCAATGTTGGACGAATTTGGATATACAACAAGTGACTTTTTCATTTTTAAGTCCACATGGGATTTTGAGTATTATATTGAAACAGGTAAAGGAACCTCCATACAATCTATTGGATCACTTGTACAATCCCCAAGTGTCCAAACAATTCCAAATATTCTACCAAGTGTTGATGTATCTGACACAACTCCACCAATCACACCAAGTGGTGGTGGTGGTATAGTAGTGGTAAATCCAGTTCCAGAAGTCCCGGGACCAGTTCCAAATCCAGGCGGAGGAACAACCACTATAGATGAATTACCACCCAATAGAAATTGATATATATCTAAGATGAGACGAACATATATTAGCCCAGAATTCACATATGGTAGAGTTAACGGAACCCTAGCTATGAGAGAAGAGTCATCCTTTTTCGGTTCAAAAATGTTAGAAATTGAAGACAAGATAGTAATTGATAACCAAAATCTAGTCTGGTATCAAAACCTAAACAATGAACAAATTGATGAGTCGATTGAGAGTTCTTTGCCACCAACTTCATATTCAGCGTCAGAGAGCAAAAAATTAAATCACACCTTAATAATTGATCCCAATCAACCCCAATCTCAAAGAGATACAAAAACTAGATATAATATGACTATAAATCTACAGGAAATACTTGTTCAGTATCTATTTGGAGTCTTAAAGCAGTATAGAACATTTGAAGGTGTTAGAAATAACATGGTAGTATCAGAAAATGTTGATTTTGCAATGAGGGAGTATATAGTTAAAAATATTTTAGATAGGTATAAATTTGATAAGATAAATCTATTTATTAGGTACAACGATCTAAGAGGTCAGAATATTTTAAGATTCAAAAACAATTGGAATAATCTAGTAGTATCCGAATCCGAAAGAATACAAAGACTTGAAACGCAAACAGAATTTGATGGATCTGAAATTTTGGTCAATTTTAACCAAGAGAAGACTAGCTCTTTATATTCATTTGATTACTACTTTAAACTATTTTGGAACAAGATATAAAAGGTCTATGTCTTTAGAGAGTAATCTTATTATTTTTTTAAGAATGTTTAAAAATAGACCGAATCATTTAGCAAAATTTCTTTTGGAGAATGGTGCATTTCGTCAAGACTTTCTGAAAAAAATTGAATCAAATAAAAACTTAGAAAAATTAAATCAATCTGAAATAGGAGATGACCATTTCTACTTCACAAGCATTTCAGAGATGAAATCATACTTCATGACTTTAATAGAGGACAACATTAGCGACACTGAAGAAATGAAGAAAGAGTTGGAAAAAAATCTCCTTAAAGCTATTATGGATGAGGACTATGAAGAGGCAGCAAAAATAAGAGACTTTATACTTCTAAATAAGTTAAGAAAACAATAAACCAAAATTTAAAATTTAATATAAAACTAACTAAATTAAAAAAAATGACAAATCAAACACTAGAATTAGATTGGGACATGTTGCAGATGGAAGACTTTAGATTCAAAAAAGGATCCAAAGCTAGGGAATTTTTCAATAGGATAGGTAAAAACCTAGAAGAGAAGAGTGACCCGTACACAAAAGCAATGTCCACTCCAAGGGAAAAGACAATTGTAAATGCTAAATATAGCGGAATTTCTGCAAATCAACATTTATTTTCGGTCTCTGGATATAAAGACTACATAAGAGTAGAAAATAAATCTGTTGAGAATAAATACCTAAAAAACCTGAATATAAATGATGACATTGAAGTGCTCATAACCTCAGTTGATCATGACAATTTTATGATTAAAGGATCAATATCTGAGATATATGAGAACATGGCACATCAATCATTGAAGTCACTTGAAGAGGATGCTATTGTGACCGCTAATATTAAATCATCAACTCCAGCTGGATATGATCTAGAAATAATACACGGCGGAGCAACACTACCAGGATTTATGCCAAATACACTCGCTGGAATAAACAAGCTGCATAATCCTGAGTCCATTGTTGGAATGTCTCTTCCAGTTATGATTGAGTCGTACTCAAAGGAGGAAGGTACATATATTGTGAGTAGGAGGAAGTATCTAAAGACACTAATACCCGAAGCAATGTCCAATCTAAATATGGATGATCTGTATGTTGGTCACGTTACTGGAACGACACAATTTGGCGTATTCGTTGAATTTAACGAATGTCTAACAGGAATGATACATAAGGCAAATATTCAAGAAGATTGGAGGGACAGAATTAACGAGATAAAGCCAGGTATGGCAATTGAATTCTACATAAAAGAAATTATAAAAGATAAGATAATCCTAACACAAGTCTTTAGAGAAACTCTATGGGATACACTAAAAAGTGGTCAGATTATAGATGGTAAGGTCAAAGAAACAAAACCATTTGGTACACTTGTTTATTTAGATGATGAAACAATCGGACTAATACACAATTCTGAAATGGAGAAGTTGAAAAGAGAATTGAATCCAGATGATGAGATTAAAGTGAAGGTTCTAGCCATAGATAGACAGTCAAGAAAAATATTCCTGACAATAGCCTAACAATAAACAAATAAAAAAAGGGGGAGAATAAATCTCCCCCTTTTTTTATAATATATAGACTATGAAATTTGAATATTTCAATATGATCCAAGATAAAATCTCAGAATTAAATCTACTGGAAAAAGCAAAGGATATTCAGGACATATTTTTTGAATGGAGTGATGATATTGATTTATATTTAAAAGTTTCTCTTGGAACATATTATAAAATTGATCAAATCCCAATTTGGGATTTGATCAATAATACCCCAATTAGAAACTCATGGACAAACCATTTAGCTATTGATAACTTCTCAAAAATTTCTGTCTTGATTATTGAATTTGGACTAAGCGAAGATTTAAGAATGAAGGAATTAGACTATATCGAACCCAAGTCAAATGAATTAGAGAAGGTCAGGGTGTTATTCTTAGAAAGATTAAAAAATGCATATGAAATTGAAATAATTTCTGATGAGTATAATCAAATAGGACATGGGTGGTGTACATCTGCAATGAAAAATAGAACTGCGATAGCCTTTAGAATCGCAATAAAAATATAATCTAATGAGGTACGAAATATTCAATCTAATCCAAGACAGAATAAGAAGTTCAGACCTTCTTGAAATATCAGAGGAGATTCAAGATATATTTTTTGAATGGTCTGATGAAAGTGATATTCAATTGTTAATTTTCCTTGGATATGTGAATGATCAGGATTGGATTGTACCAATATGGAATCTTATAGAAAATAAAGAAATTAGTCTATCCGAAGTTCATTTGGATAATACTAGCATACTTGATTGCCATCTGACAATTCAATTTGGACTTGATAAATGGATCATAAAAAATAGAGGATCTCAAAGTGACGAAACATATAAAGACTTTGAAAATAAAAGCTATAGGTTAGGAGAAATAAAAGAAAAATTCATATTAAGACTAAATAACGCATTTGAATTTGAAATTGCCTCTGATCTTTATGAATACATTAAATACGGAAGTGATACAATTTGGTCAAGAAGATTAGCCCACGCGCCGAACTCTAGAGTTCCTGTTGGGTTTAGAATATCATTAAAAGATCCGAAGTTCAAATAATTTTTTAAACTATTTGGAAATTAGAAATAAAATTACTAATTGGAATAAAATCCAATAATAAAAAAAATTAACGGCAATGGAAAATTTTAATGATTTATTTGACAATTTGGACTCAAAAATGGGATTTTTGAATGAACAAACAAAAACTAACAATGAAGGTATTTACAGAATTGATCTAAAACTTTGTAAGGACAAGAAAAAGGGATATAGAAGTGTGATTAGATTTCTACCAAATCTAACAAAAGAGGGTAGGGTCGGTGAGTCAGCTATTGAAAAGATTTCACATTATGTTGATATCAAATCAGCTAAAGAACTATCTGGATATTATGACTCACCAAAGAATTTTGGTGACAAGTGCGCTCTATCAGATCTTTACTATCAACTAATGAACTCAAAAAATGCTATTCTACAAGAAAGAGCTAAGATGCTTAAGTATTCAAGAAAATATTACTCATATGTACTAATTCTTGAAGATGAGCAACAGCCAGATTTGGTTGGTAAGATTATGATCCTTCAATATGGTAAGACCATAAAGGACAAGATTTCCGCTGAGAAAAATGGGGAAATATCAGGAGTTAGTACAAATGTATTTGATCTAGCAAATGGTAAAGATTTTGTTCTCCTTGTTAAGGAGATTTCAACTGGTGATGAGACATATCCAGATTATAAAATGTCAATGTTCAAGCCTGAGACATCATCCCTTCCAATATACTTTAAGGACAAGGGTGTTTTCAAAAATGCACCAGTTGCAAATGGTAAAATTGATCCAAAAGCACATAACATGATAAGGGACTTCCTTCTTGATAGAACACACGAACTTGAGGAATTTGGTCCAAAAAGACTTGATGAAGAACATCAGTCAAAAATTAACGAAATAATTAACTTCATGACTGGTAAGTCCTCATCATCAATGAGTAAGCCACAACAACCATCATCAAATGATTTTGATTTTGAGGAAACAGAAACTACTAACTCCGGTGGTTCTTCATCAGAAGATGATGACTTCTTCTCAGACCTTTAATTAGTTGATTATTCCCCAATCAAAAAACCTTGGATTCATTTCCAAGGTTTTTTGATTTAAACAAAGTATAAGAAAAATAATATAAAAAACAAAAATTCAATGAATTTAATAAATAAGGAATTTTTAGAAATTGGATCTGGAAATGTCATAAGAATAATTGATGTATATCAAAATATTGCAGTAACAAGTGAAAAGGAAAGAATTGATGTAAGGAGGCTGACTGATAAAAAATACTATATACCAAATGATGGTGGATTGTTTGAAATAAAATCTACCGTATCCTCTGAAAATATAACATCTCAACCATCAGAAAAAAAATTTGAGATAAAAATGGATGACCATATAGACCCAAACAGGTTCTTAAACAATGAAAGAACATATAGCATGTTTGCTGAAGCAATAAAATCCATACCCGAGGATAAAATACCATCCGGTGAGATGGAAATACAAATGCCTGTGAGTAAGTCTCAGATGCCCCCAATATCAACTAGCGAGAGTGCAATTATAGTTGATCATAATTATGACGAAAAGGAAGAATTGATGAGAAAATATGGAATGACTCAAGATCAAAACCTTGAAGTACATAACAAAAAATTTGAAAAATTCCTCACCGATGATCCAATATCAGAATCTATGAACACCGAAATAATAGAGACCCAAAGGGTCGTTATCCCACAAAGGCAAGATGATCCAATAGTCACAATGTTTAAAAATGTTAAAAAAAGTGTAGATTTCAAGATTGGATTTGAAATTGAAAACAAAATACCTAGATTAGACTTCATTGAAATGATGGAAGACTCATATGAGACATCCATAATTGATTTCTTTGCTGAAGAGTTTACAAACTCATTACTAAAAAACCCCAATCTTATAAAGAAGAAAATTTCAGATGAAATTAAAAAAATGGTTTATGGTGAGGACAAGAAAGATGATAGAAAAAGAGCACCTGAAAAGTCAGATAGAAGAGCACCGAAAAAGACAGCCACCAAAAGAACTGCTAGGCCTAAGAAGCCCACTTCAACATCATCAGATATTTCAAAAAAAGAAGAGGACAAAAAAGAGCAAATAAAATGATAAGCGAATTCTATCTAAAAAAGGCTCTGAACATAAGAAAGGAATACCTATCAATAGTTTCAAATATAAATCTATTTGAAAATATGGCAAAGGACATACTAAAGATCATTGAAGGAAAATTGGAAGAATTAAACACACTCCAATCTAAAATAAATGAAAAAAGGATATCTAATGTTGAATCAGCAAAAGACTCCCTTCTAAAAATTATTTTAGACCTTGAAGAAGAATCAAATAATATTGAAAAGTCTGTCAATGATCTAACATCAAGAATTGATAAACTAAAAATCAATGAAAAGGAACTATTTGCTGATTTGAGAAAAAACTACCAAAACTTAACAAATGAGGAGATAAGAAATCAGATACATAAATACATTGATAAGAAGTTATCAATTAAACCGAATAAGAAGACCTAAAATTTATATATATTCTAAATAGTGGTTTAGAATGAAGTCTTCAAAATATGTTATTATTGATCAAAACATATTATTAGAGTATATCTATGATGATCAAGTATTAATTAGTGAGGGATATAATGTATTAATAAATTCAATTTTTGGAACAAGAACATTCACCTCTAAAATTGGTAGTTCCTCAAATAATGACTTGAGGAATACAATATACAAAATTGACTCAACTCTTGATAGATATGGGTCGATCCACTTGGATCCACTTGTTCCAGAAAAAATAGATGACTCAATATCCTCATTACAATGCAAAAATTTCGCGCCGTCTATTCCAGTTAGATATGATGAATTAAGAATACACCTACCAGTGAATTGGACATTTGGTGATTATAAAGGTGCTTATGTTAGAGTATATACATATGATTTTAATGAATCATCTCAAATAGATCTATCTAATTACTATTTTGATATAAGTGACTTAGAGTTAGCAAATAAAATAGAGTATTCATCAAACAAACTACTATTTGGTCAGAGGCAATGGGGTAAATATCTAAAAGTCCAATTCCCATCAGTTACAAAAATATCAGATCAAAGAAGAGATAACGTAACAACACCAAACTCAATTAATTTCAATTTATCCGGTGGGTCTGGTCTTTCTAAGAAGTCACCAATTTTTGTAGACTTCCATTTTATAGAGAGAATTAGCGTAATAAATGATAGGAAATTTTTTTCACTTGGATCAAGGATAACCACAACATTTCCACAAACCCCGGACTTTGAAAATATTGGAGTTGTTATTGAAGAGTCAACCCAAGGTGATTATTTTGTAATATACGGGACGTATAATGGATCTTTGGGAGAATTCAATTCATTCCTAAATGAATCTTACTATACTGGGAATAGATACTATCTAGAGTATACAATTGATCTGTATGAGAGAAACGAGTTGCTGAAAACTCAAACATATTTAGTTAATGAGGAGTTTAATCAAATAATTGAATATAGACCTATAATAAAGTTCTCAACAACAACAGCAATGATACAAGTCACCATGAAAATAATTGATAATACAAATGGTGACACAATAGTTAGGAAGTCATCAATAGGTATAATACAAGAGAATGTATCAAAGTATTCAAGATATTTATCAAAAATAAACTTGAAGAAATCAAGTAAAATTGACGTTATAAATATCAAATCTGTAATTCAACCAACAACTGGCAATGACCCCTTTGGAACAAAGCCAATACTAATATTGGATAAGTTGCCATATACTGTATACTCATCCGAATTCAATGTTTATATTGATAAGGAAAATGTAAATTTCTCTAAAAAGACATGGCTAGGTCTGAATAACGCTTATGTAGATATCTTTCCATTTGATAACATAATTAAATTTTCAATAATTGAAAGGAGTGGGAATAGTTATCAACCATATGATTTAACTTCTCTAAATGATGTCAAATTAACAATAAAGTCAGACAAAAAAACAATAGAATTTCCTATATACAGAGATTCTGATCAGAACCAACTAGAAATAGGGGAAATTGTATTCAGAATACCTCAATCAAGATATAATGAGATAAGGAGTATCAATTTGGAGGGAATTAATACCTTCTATATAAACGGAATTGATATATCAGGAAATAAAATTATTGTATATAATGGGATATTTATCCCATTTGATACTCCATCAAATATAAGAAGGTTGGAAAACGATTGGACAATATCACAAAGGGAATCAGATCCACCAAGACCAACAACTGTATCGGAAGATGAGAAAATTAAAAACAGAATATCAAAGCTAAGTAAAGGAGAGATAAAATCTAAAGGAATTAAGAAAAAACTCCTATTTAGCAATAAGTTCCAAGATTCAAATACCATATCTTCAATAAAGGGCAATTTCAATAAAACAATATTAAATTTACCAGAGTCGGGTCTAAAAAACTTACCCACAAAACCAAAAGCTAGTCCGACCCTAAAAGATACATCAACTATTCAAAATAATGGAATTTCTAAAAATATAAAAACTTGGGCATTGAAAAGAAAATCTCTAGCGACTCTAAGAAATTTTGACTATTCATGGATATCCGGATCTCCAATAACTGTATATGACATCTATGTAAAATCTGATAACTCTGGATCAAGTACTAAACCAACTCTTGAAAATATAGATACTTTCAAGATAGTTAGAGCGAAGAATGAAGAGGAGGCTAAAGAAATAGTATTCAGTACTATACCAGGAATAAATTTTGGAAATTGGAAAAAGGATAGCTATCCATATTTTGAAAACGTTATCTATTCACCGAATGATGCGACATCCTTCAAAATAAGGATTGAGGGTGGTGGAGTTGGTACTTACACAACAATTGACGACCAAGGGAGGGTTTATTATTTGGAGGAGATTAATTTTTGAAATATATAGTACATGCCTTCTATTCTTAAAAAAGTAAATAGGGATGTTCTAATAGAGTATATTTATGATTCAAATAATACAATAGTAGAACCATATAAAATATACACCGACTCAAGAAGTGGTATGAGGTCATATATTGGTGGAGAATCATCAGTGACCAATAACAATCCTGATAACCAATTAGTATATACTGATTTAGTGTCTGGTAAATACCAAAAATTAAATTTTAGCGACCAACTATTCCTAACAGTTAAGGAATATACTCCTTCGAATGGCACAAGACACGACACAATAAAAATATACCTTCCATCAAATTTTACATTTGGTGAGCATATGGGTATTTACATAAGAGCTTATACCTTTGACTTTAAGAATAAGAAATTTTTTGAACTATCAAACTTCTTCTTTGATGGAACGGACAACCAAAAGTCCTATCTTTTAGAGGAATTTGGACCACCAAAATTATATCAAGACAGAACTTGGGACAAGTTTATTCGGTTAGATATACCATCTACAAATGCATTAGGACTCCAAAGAACAGATGGATCTCCTAATGAAGATAGTATAAATTATAATCTTTCTGGTGGAATTGGGATATCCATAACCTCACCAATTTTTATTGACTTTCAATTTATTTCTAAGATATCTCAAATCGGTGGACTCAAAACCTATATTACATCGCAGAAATTTATAACTCAATTTCCACAAAATTCAGGAACAGAACCGCTCGTTATATCTATTGAGGAGTCACCTGATGGTGACTATTTTGAAATATATCCGAAATATGAGGGTAGTTTTGACAATTTTGTTGAATTTATATCAACATCTAGAGAAATAAATAAATTCTATTACGTTGAATACATAATTACCCTATTTGAGGAAAACGTTAAAGGTAGACCCATAACTATAATATCTAAAGGTGAAGATCTAAATAACAAACTTGAGTGGAGACCTTTAATAAAGTACTCATCAACAAAAGCCATAATAGACGTTGAAATGAGACTTATTAATGAGGTAGACTCGTCAATTCAAGTAAGAAAAGCATCTTATGGTATGAAACCCGATCAACTCTCGAAGTATCTAATAAATTTGAAAAAAATTGATGTTAGTGGAGTATTCAAACCAAAAATATACAACAAGAAAAATATTAGCCAAGTCGGAATTGACCAATTAGGAAAAAGAAATCAACCAGAAAATAGAATAAAAGTGCCCGTACCAACTCTTTTCCCATTGAATAAAATATCAGCATTCAGTGAATCTTCATTAAATACCATCTCAAGTAATAAATTATTAAACTATCACTATTCTGGTAAAATGAAAATAGGGATAAAACCATTTGATAACATAATAAGATTCCATATCGCATCAAAAAGTGATACATCACTTGATTTCTTGGATTTAACCAACTGTCAAGATTTAAAAATCATTTTTAAAAATTCAAATAACATTTTTGAGTTTGGTCAATATCTAGATGAAAGATCTGCGCCAAAAATAGGCGTATGTCAGTTCAAAATACCTGAATCAAAATTTTTGGACATAAAAAACCTCAAGAAGTCGGAAGGATCTGCCTTCTATATAACCACTACAAATCAAGGAGTCACAACTACGATATATAGTGGACTATTTGATACAATTGATGGGTCTTTCACTGGATCCGAATCTTTCACTGGATCCAGATTAGGCACAGATTCTAACTCACAAGTTCAATCAGATATAATTGATGACCCAGACTCAAACAGAGGAGTGGCATTGGTAACAAGAAGGTTAGTATCAAATAATAAGAATCCAAATAACAATAAAGGAATTAAAAATATTAGATCAAAGGTTGTTCAGAAGAATAAGAATAGCAAATAGATATAATTATATATAGACCATGAGATTAAGTAGTCAAGGATCACAGTTTGTTTTCAACCTACCTACAAATTTAATTCCAAGTGAAATAATACAGTCTTACACTCCAATACTTGAAAAAAATTGGATCCAATATGATAATGTAATTGACTATCTTAATTCAACAATCAAGTCTGTTGACTTCCCCGGAATTTCTTTTGAAAGACCAAAGCAGAATCTAATTAGAGGTAAAGAAAGATACTACAAACCAGCCACAAATATACAAGATATCGTCTCATCAAGAGATCTGACAATAACATTTGCGTCAGTTGACGCAGATATAAATTATTGGTTAGCTTTTGATATTGTTAGTAAAAATTACCTTGATGTTCAGAATTTGTATGTTAAACCATTTACGATAACAGCACTTGATATACATAGAGATGGCATCTATACAATAAATTTTTTTGAAATCATATTGCACAAATTAAGTGAAATTAAGTTTGACTACTCACAACAAAAAGTTTCATCAAAGGAGTTTACTATGACCTTTTCTTTCAATTTCTATAAAATTGAATTCCTTATAGACAATTCTAAAGTACTTGAATTGGCAGAGATCCCAACAATAATTCAAAAGATCTAATAAGAACAATTCCAAATTATTCTTAAACTTAAGTCAATGGTATTGTATAAATAATAAAAAAATACTATGCTAGTATCATGCATAATAGATGGTAATTATATACTGTCAAAATTAACATTCACCCTCTTTAAGAACAATCTTCTATATGGATCATTAGAACAAGCTCTAGAAAATTCAATCCTAAATTATAAAAAGATATATCCATTTTGTGACTTTTACCTTGTATCCGATTCAAAAGAAAAATCATGGAGAGGTGACTATCTAAAAGATTACAAAGCATCTAGAAAAAGGGACTCCGAAATTGATTGGAAATTTGTATACTCAACATATGATAAGTTCAAGTCTAAATTAGGTGGTATAAAAATTCTAGAGCATCCAAGAGTAGAAGGAGATGATTGGATATCATTCCTTATAAAAAAGTCAAACAATGAAGGAAAGTCATGCATGGTCGTATCAAATGACCATGACATCAAACAACTAATAAAATTTGATCTTGGTGGTCTGTGGATGAATTTTATGAGCAATGAGATGTTCAATAAGCAAAAGATATTTTTACCAAAAAATTATAAGATTCTAATTGATAAAATAGAAAAGCTACCAAATAATGATATATTTGAACTTAACAATAATAATGAATTTCTATCTATGATCAAAAAATTTGAAGATAGACATGAGATACACGAAATAAATAGCCTAGAATCACTGATTATTAAAATAATATCAGGTGACTCAAGTGATAATATTCAATCAGTGTATCAGGTCAATAAGGGTGGTAGAATTAGAGGTATTGGAACAAAAGGAGCCTATTCAGTCTACGAGAAATATGTACAAGAGTTTGGAGAAATTTCACTTGAGGATCCAGATTTATATGAAAATATAGCTGATATAATCTGTGAAAAGAAGAAACTATCCAAATCAATGATAGGTAAGATTGTTTCTAGGATTCACCAAAATATGAGGCTAGTTGATCTAAGGGTAGAGAATTTCCCAAATGAGATAGTTAACTCAATGAATCAAAAATTTGATTCTCTAAATGGACAAAAAATTCAAGATTTGACCAGCTGAAAATCATTTCTGTACCTCAGGACAGCTAGATCTTTGGACTTAGCCTCAATTTCAACATCAAAATCAAGCCCGAATGTTTCAATCTTTTCATAGATAAAGTCTGCATGGGCTGTTTTAGATCCAGAAAAATCTTCTAATTGTTTAGAGGAGCTCATATGAGTAAGACATCTTGTTTTCCAAGTTGAGTGGGCCAATTTAAGAGCTTCCTCCATAGTCTGATCTTGTGGCCCATAGTTGAAGTGGTGTTGATCAAAACAAATGGGAATTCCTATTTCCTTATGGATCCAATCATATAACATTTTAACAGAATATTGATTTGGGCTATCATCATTTTCAATGGTTAGTCTCTTTTTACAGGACTCTGAAAGTAAATTAAAGCTCTCGCAGAATTTTTTTGCAGCCAATTCTCTAGTTGGTTTTGTGGTTCCAACATGGATATTAATGGGATAGTAAGTAGTCTGATCAAGTTCCATAATATCCATCAGGACGGCATGTTGGTCTAATTCAACTATCGCCCTCCTAATAACATCATCCCTCTCACTTGCCAAAACGTTAAATGGGCCTGGATGGTATGAGACACGAATTCCATTTGATTTCACTTTATTTCCAATAAATTTAAGTAATAGACTAATTTCTTTAAATTTCGGGAGATCCTCAAATTGGTATTCAGAAATCCACGGAAATGAATCACTTGACATCCTATAGACAAGTATATCATTTTTAAGATTCCAATCTAAGACCCTTAGAGTATCTTGTAGATTAAGAATTATTAGATCTGAAACATATCCCAACCCCCTGTGATTAAAAGTTTTTCTAACCATAGACCTGTTTACTAGAATATGGTCTTTTTTCTTTTTCCCCAAATTACACCCTATCGGAATGCAGCAATATCCAATGTTAATCATCTTATCAAATATACTTGAATTTTATAAACACTCCAAAACTAATATTAAAAACCTAGATATAAAAAAGAAAATAGATAATGGAAAAACACGATCTTCACCACGAATTCCCACAATATGAAAATCAAATTCATGATTTAAAAACAGGCGACTCTCACTTTAGAAAAATTTTTGACGAATACCATTTTATTAACAAGCAGATACATGGAGTTGAGAGTACACAAATATTCACTGATGACGAATTAAACGAAATGAGGATGAGGAGAGTTCATTTGAAGGATGAACTTCTAAAAATGATAGAAAATAAGCCAATAAAATCCTAGCTATGGCTTTTTGTCCTCTCATCCTTTCTTTCATAGGCTAGATATTCGATCATCATAATCATCTCATCGGATGTTATGTCATACTTTCTACAAATTTTTACTTTATCACCTTTTCCAAGGAGCGATTTTCTGAATTTCTTAAGCTCATTTTTCAATTTAATGAACTTATCAATAGTAATTCTTAATTTTTCCATTTTACAGAATTTTGTACTAATATATATAATATTATGAATATTAGAAAATTTGTTGACTTTATAAAAGAGGATATAAGTGATAATCCAGAAGAGTATATAAAAATGGAATTGATGAAGCTCAAGAAAAAAATTGACCTTCTTTTTGATAAAACCAATCCATCGGACTCAGAAGAGGATTCGGAAAAAGTAATAAAAATCGGAGATGCCTTAAAAAGGGGAGAGGAAAAAAAAGAACGTGAAGATTCGGGTGGGATTTCTTTCAGTGACCTTGGACTCAACTTAGAAAGTTCTGAGATAAGTAAATACTCATCCCTCTATGATAATTTAGTCATAAAGTTTTCCGACTCTGAATTTATGTATAATCTGTATATTACAATACCAATAGAAGAAGCTGTTCAGAAAAACGACAAGGGTGTTTCTTCGGAAGACATTAAAAACTGCTACATAAAATTCAAAAAGTATGATCTTAAAAACTTTGACCTAATTGGTCAAATAACTAGAAATGTGGAAATTAAAAAGGTCGATGAAGACTACCTAGTTCAATTAAAAATTGAACTTGATGATGAATTTGATCAGGGAGAGAAAATTGAAATAGAGACTTAGTAATTTTTACTACATAATTTATGTATAATATAGTAACTGGTATTAATACTATCTCTGAAATAAAAAAATGCAAATACTTCAAAACAAAATTAGGATTATCCACGACAAAAATTGAAAGAAGTGGTGAAAGAGTTCCTAATAAGGATGATGAATTTTCATTTTTCTATAATGAGAAGTATAGAACTCCAATTTATATGCAGGGATCAATAGGAGATATAAATTTTTACACAGATCATTATATAAGAGATAATTCAATTTATATCTTTCATCTTAAGGAGGAGTTTATATTTCAATTTGATAGATCAATTATAAAGGAAAAGGGAATTGAGTTCTATCTTGGACATCTTCTCAAAAAAATTGAAGTTGAAAATGAGGAAAGAATAAATAAATCAAAGGAGGATGAGATAAAAACAAATAGAGAAGCCAACCCAGATTTAATATTCAAATCTCCAGGCGCTGTGACATATGATGATATAAAAGCATATATGGAAAAAAAGAACAAAGAGAGATTCAAATCATCTTGAGTAGATAGATAAATATCTCCCTTTTAGTATTTAAATCAAATTCATCAAAATCCCACTCAAAGTCAAGATCCTGTTTGAATTTATGTAAAATGACCCTATTTGGCCTAACCCACTCTATGGAATCAAATTCAATGCCTTCAAGTTTTATTGGGAAAACAATCTCATCAAGATCAACTGAGAGGTATTTTATCAATGGGATTATTTCCAACTTATAGTCCATTAATTATTTATTAAATTTCAAAACAAAAATCATATAGAATATAAAAAATTAATGTCAAATAATTCAAATATTATATCATTTAATGAATCAAATTGGATAAAAATAGAAGGTGAAATTTTTGAAACCAATTTCCAACATATACAATTTTCAATACATCCACCATATTCATGTGACGTATCATTGAAATTTGATCTTATAAAAAATCCAAGATATGAGATCTTTTTCCAAAGACTATTTGATTCCTCAAGAAAGTTTGATGCGTATAATTCAAAAATTCAAATGATTGGAAATCATATCAAAATGTTCGCGATAGATGAAGAGCAATTAGAAGTTTCATTAAGATGCGATAAATTCATAGATATTGATATCTCAAAATTAAGAACAGAGCTAATAGACTACATTCTAAACAAAGAGGATGTAAAATGATACAAAATATACCTATAAAAATAAAAATAATAATGAGTCAAGATTACATTAAGAAGAGTAAAGAAATAAGAAATTCAGTTGAGGATGATGATGATGAATCAGACTTCCAGAATAGAAAAAAATCTCAAACAAGTTCAAAGACGCCAGTAATAGATAGTTACTCCAGAGATCTAACAAGACTTGCTGAAGATGGAAAATTAGACCCAGTCGTCGGTAGGGTCAAAGAAATTGAAAGAATTTCACAAATTCTTTCAAGAAGAAAAAAGAACAATCCAATAATAATTGGCGAGCCTGGTTGTGGTAAATCAACAATAATTGAGGGATTGGCCCAAAGAATTGCAGACAGGAAATGCTCTAGAGTTCTTTTCAATAAAAGAATTGTCACTCTTGACTTAGCTTCCATGGTTGCTGGCACAAAGTATAGAGGCCAGTTTGAGGAGAGAATAAAGGCTCTAATGGCTGAAGTGGAAAAAAATCCAGATGTAATACTTTTCATAGATGAGATACATATGATAATTGGAGCAGGTGGAGCATCTGGTAGCATGGACGCTTCAAATATGTTCAAACCTGCTTTGACCAGGGGAGAAATTCAAATCATCGGAGCGACCACCATTGAAGAATATAGAAAACACATTGAGAAAGACGGTGCTCTTGAAAGGAGATTCCAAAAAATAATGGTAGAGCCCGCTACAGCTGATGAAGCTCTACAAATATTGAACAATATTAAGGAAAAATATGAGGATCATCACGGAGTTATATACACTGATGATGCGATAAAGGCTTGTGTGGATCTGACCAATAGATATATGACTGATAGATTTTTACCAGACAAGGCTATTGACGCACTTGATGAATCGGGTTCAAGGGTTCATCTATCTAATATCAAAGTACCAAAAGAAATAACAGACATTGAAGCCGAGATTGACCTAATCAGAATAAAGAAAGGGGAAATTGTCAAAGCCCAAAGGTACGAAGAAGCAGCTAAATTAAGAGACACTGAAAAAAAGCTTCAAAATAATCTTGAGATATCTAGAAAGAAATGGGAGGAAGAGTCTAAAGAAAATAGACAAACTGTATCCGAAGAAAATGTTGCAGAGGTTGTTTCAATGATGACAGGCATCCCATTAAGTAAAGTTTCCGAAACAGAACACCAGAAACTAGCAAAAATGTATGAGGTAATCTCAAATAGAGTTATTGGACAAGATGATGCTGTAAAAGAAGTAGTCAAGGCAATTCAGAGGGGTAGAGTCGGTATGAAAGACGAGTCTCGTCCTATTTTCTCGGGACTACTAATTGGAAATAGTGGGGTTGGAAAGTGTATAAGTAAAAATTCAACCATTACACTAAGAAATAAGAAGACAGGTAAAATAGAAAAAATTGACATTTCAAGTCTAATATATAACTTAACGGACACCAATTTGTCCGATAAGAATATATGAGAATACATGACCATCACAATAAATGGAAAGAAGCAAGAATTCAAACACTTTATAAAATCTAGAGAGGAATTTATATGACCGTTCAAAGAAAACACAGAAGTCTTTAGCTTCTGTGATGAATTTGAAAATTAATCAATAGGCAGAAAGAATATTTAATATATAAAGTGTAAGTTTAAACCTTATATCGGCAGGGACTGTCGATTACAGACGTGGAGCATAAATAAGACCTGATTAGCTAACCAAAAATTTGGCAGTCTAACACAAGGCAAAAGCGTTGAAACGTTTAAAAAGAAGGAGTTCATCTCCCGAAACACATTAGTCTTTAGCTAATGTGTAGTTCAT
>JACCDY010241199.1_pt1 | contig 22149 bp, 12 predicted proteins | sample 7446391 | NCBI WGS metagenome assembly JACCDY01 (sample SAMN15323451, study PRJNA562643) | freshwater metagenome | isolation source: river surface water | place: USA:Blue River Watershed | collected 2017-08-18 | reverse complement strand
GTTATATCTCTACCAGATTGATCTCCAATGAAAATATTTCTTCTCGCATTTACACCAACATTTCTACCAGAACTTTGACCAAAGACAAGATTTGACTTATCTTGGTTATAACCTACCCAAACACCAGTTGTTGCGTTTTCTCCACCAATTGTCAAATATCCTTCAGCACTTGTTGTTGCTATTGTGGTTAAACCTGTGATTTGAACTCCACCATTTGTTTTAAAAAGTGCTCCTCCAATTCCAGGAGTACCAAGTTCTAAAGCACATGATGGATTTGTGGTTCCTATTCCAACATTCCCAATCCTATAAATTCCTCCTTCAGACTCTATCCAAAGGTGATTTACACCAACTTCAACTTCATTATTAGCGTAAGTTAAATCCAAATAATGAGTAAAATTGATTGCTGTTACAGTTCCAACAACTGTTCCAAAATCTTTTACTAATAGGGGATTTAAAATGGAAAGATTTAAATCAACTGTTGAACTAAATCCAACCCACTGCTTTCCATTCCAGACAAATGATGCCCCATCTGGGGTTGTATAAATTTGATCTATTGCAGGAGAATTTGGAAAATTTATAGACACTTTTCTTTCCCTTTATTGACTATTTATTGGATAATTTATATTTGAACAGTAGAAAGTTCACCAAGATCACTCACAATTAAACGGAATTTGGTTCCATTTGGAGAAGTAAGAATTAAACCACTATCAGTTCCTACACCAACAGAAACATCATTATTAAAAGTAGAAATTCCAGAAACACTTAACTGATTCGTAAAAGTTGTTCCAGTAATTGTTACTCCAACTCCAAGAGTTTCAAGTTTTTCTGAGTTACTGTGGTATAAAGAGACTCCATTATTTGAATTTGCACTTAAATAAGGTTCAAAAGTATTATAACTACGTAGTTCTAAATCATCAGAAACAATATATAATTTTTTACTACCACCGCTTCTTTCTTGAATTATTGAAGATGTATTGTTAGCATAAATTTCAAGATCTAAATCTTTTCCAAAATATGCTCTTGCATCATCTCCATATCTGAATGAATTACTAGACTGGTGGAAGTAAATATTTGTAGTAACCCCAACAAAGTTTACGTTAGTAGTAAATGTTGAGACTCCTGTAATGTTTAATCCCTGGGATTGTAATGTTCCATAAACTGTCGCACCGTATCCAGTAGTTTCAAATTCCTTATTATTGTCATAATAAAGTTCTACTGATCCATCTGGAGTAAATACCGCTAAATTGTCATTACCTGCTCCATTCTTAGCAAGTTTAATTTCATTATCAGAGTCAATTAATAATCCACCAGTTCCACTATCTCTAATTACACTTATAGAACTATTATGGAAAATCTGTAAATCATTGCTATCACCAAGGTTAATTACTCCATTATCCTTCAAATATAAATCATTGTTTCCAGTAAATGTCAAATCTCCACTTATATTAGTTGTACTAAAAGTGGAAACTCCAGAAACATTTAATTGAGATACTGAGGCAATTCCACCAATAACATTTGTTGATATTCCTGTTAATGTGGAGTAAGAAGAAATACCAGTTGTAGTTGCATATGTTGCAATTCCAGCAACAATTGCATAATTAGCAGTTGTTGATATTCCAGCAGTTTGTGTATAAGTTCCAATAACAACTGTATTAATACCAATAGTAGCAATACCAGATAATGACGTACTAATACTTACATTGCCATTAAAGTTAATTGTTGATATTGCCTGAGGGAGAGGAACATCATTATTCTTGAGATAAAGTGTATTTGCGGGTACACCACCATTTGGAGAAAAATCTACCCATTGAGCACTATCATTATCAACATAATAGATAAATCCTCTACCAATATTACTATCCCACCAAAGATTGCCGCTTGAAGGTGTAGAAGGTGCAGACTCTCCAATAGAAACTGAGGCACCTCCACCTCCACCACCTCCACCAGAAGCATTAATTACAACTCTTCCTACAGAGTTTGTAATACTAATATTTTCTCCAGCAACAATAGAAGTAACAATTCCACTCAGTCCACTTCCATTTCCAGTATATTCTATGGAATTAATTGCCGATGCTGTAATAGTTGCAGCAGATACTGTTGAAATTGTGGCAATTCCAGAAATATTTGTATTTGGAATAGTAAGAGTATTATAACTGAGTCTATCCTGACCACCAATTCTATAAGTTCCTGATGTAGAAAGACCAATATTTACATTAGAATTCCAAGAATTATCATCATAATTCCATAAGAATTGCTTATTTGTATCACCATAAAGAATAATTCCCCCACCATCTGCACCAAAATCTGTTGGTGTTGATGTTGTTCCTAATCCAATAATTTTATCAGTTACTTGAAGATAAACACTTGATGTTATAGATTGAGTTCCATTAACATAGAAGTTTCCAAGAACTCTTACTGCAGTTCCTCCAATTGTAATGAGTCCTGGAGAATTAATTGTACTATTTTCAATCGTAATATTTTGAGTATCAGTTTCAAATCTGATCGAAGTTGTAACTCCATTGTTATATAAGTTACCTGCAATAAAAAGATCACCGTTTATTAATGCTTGAAGTCCACTGTCTCCTATTGCACCAACTTCAAGTTGATAACGAGCATTTGTAGTTCCAATACCAATATTTACAGTTGTTGTAAGACCTGTTGCATTTCTATCCCATCCAGTATCAACTGCTTGTGCGGAAATATTTGTTAGACGACTTCCATCACCTTCATAAAAAGGAGCAGTAACAACTCCAGTCGCGGTAATTCCACCATTTACATATAAAGATCTTTGTGTAATATTATTTCCTACAGATGTGATACCTAAAGTAACTGGTCCAATAACTGTTGCAGCACCAGAAACATATGCATCACCAGAAACAGTTAATTTATATGGAGAATTGGTTGTTCCAATTCCTACATTTGATAATGTATGAATTCCTGTTGCAGTAGATTGCCATAAAGATTCACCACCTCCAGTTGGAGCAGAATAAACAGTTACTCCAAAACCACTTGTAGTAACACCAACTGTTGGACCAACAAAATTGATTGAGGTTACAAGTCCAGCAGTTCCTCTAAGTGTTCCAGACTCGAATATTGTAATTCCACCAACACCAGTACCAAAACCAGTTCCACCAGAACCAACAGTATTGGTATTGTATCCAATAATTTCAATAATATCACCAGAAGATGCTGAATCAACTAATTCAACTTTTAATCCATTTGTCCAAATATAATTTACTTCTGCTTGCTTAACACCATTGATATAAACATCAACGTATGCAGAAACTGGTGCAAACGTAAATTCTTTTTGCCCTTCTATTGCAATATATGAAACAGAATTTCTTAATTCTGGCAGTGGTGCCCATTCTACTCCACCACCACCAGTTGCTCTAAGATATTGAAAAGCGCCACCATAAGTATTACCAATACTTAATTGACCTGTTATATTAATATCCTTAACTGTAGTGAATCCACTAACAGATACATGTGTTGCCGCAATTCCACCATTTACGTGCAACAAATGAGTTGGTAGACTGGTTCCAATACCAACTCGATTAGTTTCTGCGTTTGCTAGAATTAAATTGGTATCAACCTCAAGACCGTTCTTGACAACAAAGTTTTTATTGATGCCCATTTTATCTCCTGAGGTTCACTATCCCCTCTTTATTTTTTACTATTTATATTTAATTATTGTCCATAAGGTGGTTGCCCGTATGGAGGTTGGCCATAAGGGGGTTGTTGCCCGTATGGAGGTTGACCATAAGGAGGTTGCTGCCCATAAGGGGGTTGTTGATCATATGGAGATTGTCCATAGGGAGGTTGTTGTCCGTATGGTGGTTGTCCATAAGGAGGTTGCTGCCCATATGGGGGTTGTTGTCCGTATGGGGGTTGTTGTCCGTATGGGGGTTGCTGCCCACCATAAGGGGGTTGCTGTGGATATTGGGTTTTTTGTTCATATTCAACAGTTTTCCCATCAGGTCTTTCAGGAAAGACTACTACTGAAGGATCGGAAAAAGATTCAGTAATATTTCTAAGTTCTTTTCTATAATTTTTCCAAGCATTTTGCTCTTTTTCTGATAGAGTTTCCCAATAATCTGGGAGAACTACGTAATCAGTTTGAGCAATAAGTTGATTTCTTTGATTTCTAACTACTGCCCACTCAGCATCAAATTTTCTTGGGGGTGATTTAAATTTACCTTTTGCATAAACGTCCCCAATATTCACTTGTCCAGTTTTTTCTGTTACAAGAATCATCTCATTTCTTCCTGCCGCAAAACTTTCTTCTGCAGCAAGAATATTTGTAACATTCTTCTCATCGTCTACAATTGCGTAAATTTTAATGTTGCTCATTAGTTAAGTCTCCCTTTTTTAAAAATTTTACCACGCCCAAATACGGACACATCCACCACCACCAGTACCTGCAATACCAGTAGAAGTTCCACCTCCTCCACCGCCAGGGAATCCCCCAGAAGTTGCTACAACTGTAGCATTTCCTCCGTTTCCGCCAGTTCCCATACCAGATGGACCAGCGGATCCTCTTGAAAAACAACGTCCACCGAATCCTGGTGTTCCTGAACTTCCTCCAGCTCCACCAGCACCAGGACCAAATAAAGAACTTCCACCACGAACTGCAACAGATGCACTTCCATTTGATCCACCTACTGCCGCATAATATCCAAAAGTAGTGCTAAGACCAGCAAGTATAATGTCGCCAGAAGTTCCTCCTACACCAGATTGAGCACCTCCCCCACCTAAAGCAATTACAAATTCTTGTGCTTCAACTTCAAATTTACTTTCACCACCACTACCACCAACTAAGGAGGGAGAAACTCCAGCAGTTCCACCCGCGCCAACAAATACTGGGAAATTAAGAGCTCTTGTTCTTAGATAATTTGCTCTGAACAATCTTTCAATAACTGCTCCAGATCCTCCTCCAGCGCAAGTAGCACGAGAATTTCCTCCTCCACCACCACCTACACATTGAACCAAAACCCAGTTTACATCAGGAGGAATTGTCCATGTTGTTGCATAACCAATTAATCCTCCAGCGTATTCAATATAATAAGATTTTACTGTACTTGCAACCCCTACTAATCCAAAACCATTTCCAACAAAGTTGTTTGCAGTTACAACACCAGTAATATTTGCACCACCACCAACATGAACGTTTTGAGTAGTTTGTAAATCTCCATTAATGTATTGAGTGATTCCAGTTGCACCCAATCCCCCAACTTCAACTGGATATCTTGGATATTGGTTCTTAAGTCCAATAGAACCAATTCCTGTTGCTGTGATTGTTGATCCATCAGTTCCAACTTGAAGTTCTGTGGAAGTTACAACTCCAGCAACAATTAGTTTTCCTGTGCTTAAAATTCCTGTTGAAGGATAATAAGATAGTTTTTGATCTGCTCTAAGTTCTTGATCAGTATTTGTAGAATTTGTAAAGTTTAGATAATGTATTTGTCCAGATGAACCAGTTGAAACAATAGTGCTGCGTGTTGAAGTTGAAGCAACACCTTGGAAATTTGGAGCAGTAATTGTAGAACTTGCTCCGATTGTTCCAGAAACAGTTAGAGTATCAGTTGCAATGGTTGTGCCAATACTTACCTTGGAAGTAGTAGCGATTCCAGTTACAGTTGGTGTAAATACTGCCTTATTTGTAAATAATGAAGTTTGGTTAACACTTACGGTTACAATTCCTGTTCCAGTTGTAGATCCTGATGAAATAATGGTAATATCAGATCCAGCGGAAAGAGTTGTAACAACGCCTGTAAGAGCAGACCCAGAACCTCTATAAGAAGATGCTGTAATGATACCCGTTACTAATAAACCTTGACCATTAACAGTAACTCCTGTACCAACGTGTAAACTTGGATTTATTGTAGTTATCCCAGCAATATTTAAATTATTTGGGATATATGTTACTGCTAATCCAGCATTTTGTAGGTATCGAGCATCTCCATAATATGTTACTACTCCCGTAGTTGCAGTGACAATTCCATTACTAATTCTCACTGCAGGTAAACTGGGACTTGTTGCTCCCAATGTGGTAATACCACTAACAACAAGTCCCTGATCACATTCGGGCGCAGAACTTCCAGATCTACTTCTAATTGTGTTAACCTGAATTATAGACATAGTATTGTGATCTTTTTTCTTTTATAAGTTATTTATAGAGGGTTTGATGAAGTTACGCTTGACTTTCAATCCAAGTGATACGTCCTGAAACAAGTAGTGGTGATGATCCCTTAATTTGAGAAGTATCAATTGGTTTTACTGCAAGAGTAAGAACATCAGGACCATCTGGATAGAGACTATCTCCACCAAGAATAGAGTTTCCAAGAACTGCAACTTCATGAAGATCTACTGTAGTTCCGTTTAAGGATCTCTTTAAACCAGCATTCCAATAATTAAAGCGATAAGCAGTTTCCATAGTTTGACCGCCCTGAGCGCGGAATGAATAAACTACCTGTCCTCCAGTAATAGTATCTCCAACATCATGTCTAAAGAGTTGACATAGACTTGGTGATCCAACGCTTTCAAAATCATCTTCTGCGCCTAACTTACCATTTACAATAAGTTCAACTTCGCAATCATGTGAAGTGACAATATTTGCAGATCTCAATAGAATTTGCATTCTATTTACAATATCTCTATAACCAAGACCTCCCGTAGAAGAATTATCGACTGAAGGTGAAAGGCGAATTGAGACCAAAGGAATCATCTCTTTCAAAGTTTCTGCTGTTCCAGAATATGCATAAACTGAGATATTAGTATCATATTTTACTAGAGTTTCTTTATCAACAAAGATTCTATAGTTGTCAGTGTAATTCCAGTAATTCCAATACCACCAACTCCAGCGCCAATAATATGGATAATAACCATAAGGCCAATAATATGGATAATAACCATAGAAACGATCATTTCTTGTTGGTTCAAATGGATCCATTTCAATTGCAGTGATTCTTGTATCCTTCTGGAATACTCCAGGAGTTGGTGAAGTAATATTCTGACCAACAGCAAGAACTGTACCTTGCTGAGGAGCAAGATTCCACAATTCTGTTGTACCAGCTCCACACCTCATTGTAGGAACAAATCCATTAACGTTAGCAACACCACCATTTGTAAATGGCAATACTTTGGAGTCTGCTGTAAAGTGATATGCTTTATCTTGATCAAATCTTCCATCCATAATGACGGAGACTCCCCAATGATATAGTGAAGGTGCAAAGAATGGGTCATCTAATGTTTCAACTTCATATCTAACTGGAAGATTTCCAGATCTGAAATATGCCTCAGTGAATTGATTATTATGGACAAATTCGTGACAATATTTAATATCACCCAATTGAGTTTTCATACCAAATCTGATTGTTCCTGCACCATACCAGGAATAATCCATGTAAATCATCTGGACACGGTTAGTGTCTACTTTATATCCACTATAACCAGTTCCATCCATTCTATCAATATTCCACTCAGGTTGTGGAACGATAGTATCAATTACTTTACTTATAACAACATTATTAATTGTTCTTCCACGATATGCTGGTTGAATGTATACAAGATCATCGTCAACAACTGAAACTACCTTATATGTTTGACCACGGATTGTAATTTTATCAGAGTTTCTTAATTGACTTCTAAATCTACCCTCACTTGCTCTAATTAGATTCTCATTTCTAGTAACACTAATTCTTCCAGCAAGTTGCTGAGTATTTGATCTTCTTACAACATTTAATCTATCACCATCATACATGAAGAAGAATCCATTCTGATCATCAAACATTCCACACTTAAGTCTTCCATCTCTCCAATGAGTAATATTAAATTGTGGGAATCCACCAATTGTTGGATCAACTAACGGAGTAGGTGTTTGGATTTTAACTTTGAAGTCATTAATGACTTCTACAATTTTATACTCTGTGTTAAGACCAACTGGATATGAAACGTTCAAGACTTGGAATCTTTGCTCATCATCTAGTGGTGCTTCAGTTGAAAGACCATGTGGGAATTTTGTAGTTACAATTAAGTTTGTGGAAACTCCAATCTGACCATCAATATCAATTGAATCAATATCAAATGTTGGGTTAAAGTTCACTGCCATTGAGCATTGAATTCCCTTACCCGCTTGATATCTAAAATATCTACGTGTTTGGCGAATTAACTGAGTATTTGGAGTTAATCCTGTTGTCATTGACAATGCGCCATCAAAAGGTCTATGTACAACCTTTGCATCACTTACTGCATAAAGGCGTGTAGGAATAAAGTAATTTGCATCAATTGATTCAAATGTTCCTTCATCTTCAAGTTTGATTACAGTATTACTCTTAACTTCAACAATCTTAGATTCAAAATATGTTCCTGGACCAGCAGTAGTTCCTGCTTTCCACCAAGCTCTAAACGTATCTCCATTTGAGAAGTCAGTATAGAATTTAGTGCCAGTTCCTTTAACCAGATTTGATTCTGTACCTATTCCAATTGTACCTGGACCAGTAATAAATCCTTTAATACTTCTTGAAATAAATTGTTGTGTTTGAGTGCTTCCAAAACTTGTAAGAGTAATCAAACTCAAATTATCAACATCATTATTACGATTAATAGCAATATCTTGAACTGTAGAAAGACCAATGTGATTTCCATCTAATGCTCTAACAAAATACTCTTGCCCATCTTGAAGTGGTTGAATATTTGCAAAACCATTAGTTACATATCTAATTTTTGTTCCATCAGCAAGTCTGTGATCGGGAATGCGAATCCAATTTGATCCAACACCAACTCTTGTTGAATCTCCACCACTAATACTATTGACTACTTCTGGAACATCCGCAGTACAATTAAACACAAAGGATGTTGGTTGAACTTCTTTTACAAGATAAGTATCATCTACTGCACCTTTTGATTCAATTGTAATAATATGTGTTCCAATTCCACCAGGACCAGTCAATGATACAATACCACATGCTTTAACTGATGATTGAATCGTTTTATAGAAAACATTCAATCTATTCTTTGTTGTAGGAACATTTACCGTAACTCTGGTAATTGGTTCTCTCTTACGAACTTGCCATACTCTCCAATAGTACCAATAATATCTTCTTCTCCATCTTCTTCTCCATCTTCTTGTGTAATAATAATAGTAATTAAAGAATGTTTGAATACCAACAACTTGGTGCAATCCTCTAATCATTAAGTTTTCTGCTGCAGTTCCTTGATAACCACTAATCTGCATGAATTGCGTTCTTGCAATTCCAACAGTATGTGCTGCACCAGTTAGAAGATCAAATGTTGCTGTTGAACGGTTATATCCAGAGAATGAGAATGTTTTTACATCAACACTTGTTGTGGAATTGGAAAGTCTAAATTGATCATTTCCAATTAAACCATCTTCTGTTTTTGCATAATATACATTTCCCCCAACTAGTCCACCAATTGCCTGACCAGTTGTTCCAACGTTATATCTAAATGCCTGGTTATTTGTTAAATCTGCTCTTGCAGGAGTTCGAATTCTAATGGTATAGGCATCATCACGGATAAGACTGGATGTAAATCTGTGACGACCACTATTTGATCTAAATGTAGTTTCAGGATTTCTAATATTAATTTTAAGTGGATTTGTGAGATTTGAATCAAAGAAATCATATAAAGCATAATAATAACTTCCTTTGGCGTCTTTAATTTCACGAATCAAATAATCACGGTTATTAGTTAGTGGACTTGGTACTCCATTAGTTCCTAAGTTAGCATTTGTATATCTAACTTGTTGTGCAGTTTTGTATTTTTCTTCAGTGAAGTTTCCATCATCTGGAGGCAAATAGAATGAGTTTGCTAGTGGGTGAGGAGTTATTTTGACTGCACAAACAAAAGTTTCAGATGGTGTAGCAAACTTTCTAGATCCATAATTACGAGGATTTATAGAAACTCTGAATTCGTCAATAATGTTAACAACTTTATACTTATAGTATACAGTTGATAACCAATTTCCTCTTGTAGTAGTAAAACCTGTATTATTTGATCTTGCACAAATTACAATTTCATCATTATAAAGTAGTCCATGTTTTTTAGAGAATGTTATAGTTCCTCTATTATCAACTTCAACAATTCTACCTCCAGATGCTTTCATGAAGCGGTGGAAACCAAAAGTATCAGTTCCTGCTGAAGTAATATTTAAAATAGTGTTAGTTGCAAATGTTGTTGACAGATTGAAACTAGTATATCTGTTTTCAAGACTACCAATAGAACCAACAAACAATCTAATGGCATTTTGTGCTTCAAGACTTGTAGTGAAAGCAGCATGTTGTCCAGGGACTGTTAAATATCTAAAATCAGCATTAAATTCGCTATTTGCAGTCAATGAACTGATCAACTGGTCCATCCAAATAACTTGGTTTCCAGTCGTATCTTGCTGACCTTGAATGTATAAAGCACGGGATTTTAATCCAGTAGTATACGCAGCAACTGATCTGTTAAAATACTCAGTTGACGAACTTACTGGACCATATAGATTAAACAATTTAGAACAAGTTGCATCAGAATTATTACTTTGACACGCTAAGTCTAAACGGATTGGTCCAGGAGCATTACAAATAGCACCATCAGTTGTTTCTAAGGTATTAAGTTTATGAACAAGTGATCCACCTTGAGAATGACCAAACATAAACACTTTTGATATGGTCTTTGATATGGCATTAGATGCCATAAAAGCATTCAATGAATTCTTAGCCCACAAAAGAGATGCTCTTGCATAAGGTAAATTGCTTTCAAAAACAAAATTTGGATCCTCATTTCCACCAATTCCAAATTGATTTGCTGCAGGAATTGCGTCTTGTGGATAAGCAACTGAGAAAATGATTTTATCTTTAATGTTTAACGTATTTAAAAATGTATCTAATGTATTTTGAGCAGCCTGCATTATAGTTTGAGTCTGACTCGTTATTGTTGGATGATACGCAACAATAACATCAACATTTGTATTTGCTATGCTTGTAGGAACATAAAGAACACCTCTTACTGGATAAGTGCTTGTTCCAATAGTATATGATTGTGTTGAAGTAATACTGATGGTAGTTCCAGTTATGTTTAATGCTCCACCAGTTGTTGCAACTCCAACAGCTTTAAATGGATGATAACTACCAATTCCAGGACCAGGATGAGTATTTCCTCTTGGAGTATAATAAACTAAAACATCATTTTCTTCAATTGCCTCAGTTAATGCTCTATCTAACTGGAAATTTTTATCAATTGTAATTCTTCCAGCAGTTGTTCCCGAGGTAGAAACTTGAGATGATGGGAAATTGTATTCAGTATAACCAATCCAATCATCTTCAATGATTGGTAATTGAGCTAGGTATACTGTGTTTGATGGTCTTGTTATTGCAATTCCAGGACCAGGAGAATGTATTGTTGTTTGATAATTGTTTAGTGGTTGTGTAACAATCGCATCTGGACTTTGAATAGGATAACGCTTTGTTGCTCTTGAACCCTTCAAGAATAACTTTGTATTCTCGGCAATACCTGGAATATTTTTAGTGGTAATTGAAAATGTAGATCCAGTGCCAAGATTGCTTGTAGTAGTTTCAACATCAAGAATATCAATAGATGATCCAGTATAAAAAGATCCTTGGAAGATTGTAGTGAATTCTGTTTCTAATTGCTCAGATCTTGGTGATCTAAATGGTAGTTTATATGCAAATGTTGTGCTATCTGTTACATCACGAACAATAAAAATACCTTCAAATTTTGGATCCTTTAGACCAGCAACTTCAATAACTGAACCAACATCAAAATTATGAGGTTCTGGAGTTTCTACGGTAACAAAATCATTTCCAGCATCACACTTTATACTTAAAACTTCAATACTTTCTTCTGGAATACCTGAAGAATATGCTGTTGGAATATTGTTTACTAACTTTACAGTTTCCCATTTTGTTGATTGTTGTCCATATTCAAAATCAGTATCAATTAAAGATTCTGGTTGTGATACACGAAGTTTTCCGACTGGATCAAGAAGATGTTTTGATGGCGCGATTTCAATATCTTCTTTCTCATAGAAGATTTGTAACTTATCATTTGCACCCATCAAAGAGGTGTCAACTGATAAGTTAATTGTTGTTTGATGATTTACTGGATCATAATTTACAATCGCAGTAGTATCAGGATCAGAAAAACTGTAAAGAGTAACATTTACAGTTGAGTTTGTGATTGATAATAGTTTTGGAAGAGGTACATATCCTTTTGCTGTGATAATACCTGATGAAGGGGTAAAACCAACTATATCGTTTCCATAAATTAGTTGTCTTGCCATCAGAATCCTCTTATTATATACTTAAAATTTTAATCTGTATTATTTAGTAAATTATAGACCAAAGATAATTGAAATACTATTTACATAGGATCTTATTGATTGTTTCTTAATATAAAGATTTGTCCCTATTGTAGTAATTCCAGTTACATTCAAATGTCTCATAGTCACATTGTCATCAAAATTAACATCATTTACAAATGAGGTCAATCCAACAAAAGTTGAATAACCAACAACATTTAATGCGTTAAGACTAGAAACTCCAGTTACTGAGAATGTTTGACCAACGTTCAAGTTTCTTTGAACAGCGGCACCGCCCTCTACAATCACAGCACCAGTTGAAGTGCTTATTGATTGTGTAGAATTTCTAAAGGTTGTTAAACCATCAAATCTTGCAGTTCCGTTTACATAGAGAGATACTCCAGGTTTTGATAAGGTTGTTCCAATTCCAATGTTTGAAGTAGTAACAAGACCAGTTAATACATCTCTTCTCCAAACGTCAGATACGTTAAACAATCCTGATCCATCACCAAAGAATGATGGGACTCCATCAATACCAGACCAAATGCCAACGTATCTTTGTCCGTTTTTGATTGGACCAAATTGTTCCCAAATATTATTTGTGGTATATACCCAACCAAGGTGTCCACCACTTGTTGGATTAATATTGAATACAACATCACCAGCACTTCCAATCTCTAGAGGAGCTGAAATTCCTACAGTATATTTTTTAGATGTTAATTCATTTCCCTGTAAGAATAGACTCTTTGCTTCAATTCCTTTTTCAGAGATAGAAGTAATTCTATTTGTGAAAACAACTGGACCATTAAACTTAGAAATAATAGTTCCGTCTTCACCACCTTCAACCTTAATTGATCTACTAATTGAAATTTCTAAAGGTGAAAGAATGTCAAATCCAATATTGACACCTTCAGAACTTACATCTTCGCCAGTTGCAGATGGTATTGGACTGTTGAATACTTCCTCTTGTCCAGTTGCAGATACTGTCTTTTTGTTTCCAATGTAAAATGCACCATCACTATTCATTGCAGTGTAAACTGCAACACCACCGTTGAGTTTTAATTCAGAAGCAAGAATTTCTTCTTTTGGAGAAAGTTTTCTATCTTGTCTTTCAGGAAGAGCGGTTGAGTAATTTCCTGGACCATAACCCATGTATTCAAAAGTGTGTCCAGATGCGCTGATAATAGAGTTTCTGCGTAACTCTACTGGAATTGGAACAATCTTAGTGACTTTTGATCCCAAAGTATGTGGGTTTTTAAGTGTTCCTAATACTCCTCTAAATACCTGAATTTGATTTGAAACAACAGTTTGACTAATGCGGACAATCTCATCATCAATTAATAAGTAATCTCCAACCTCAAACTGTAAAGACTGAGCATTATTAATTGTGATGTTATCAATCTCTGGACCAATGACAGGACCAGAAAGAACTGTTGAAATTCCTGCATAATATGGAATCTGTCTTCCAGAAAGGTTTTCATTTCCTTTAGTTATTGCGCCACCATTTGAAGTAATTCTTTCTTTGTAGGCAATAATTGTGCCGCCAGGAAGAGTTGTTACAGTGCTAGTTCCAACTTTAACTTCAAATGTAGTTCTTGATGGAACTCTCTTGATTACAAAGTCTCCGTTGTAGCGATTATTTGTTGCTCCACCAATTTTAATTTTATTATTCAGTAAGAAACCATGATTTGCTTGAGTTGTAAATGTAGCAATTCCTGTAAGTCCGTTGTACTGAATTGTAGAAATTCCAACAGATGGTTCTCCAAAAACTAGAAAAGCGTTTTCAGAAGATGTTGCTCCGATTCCTGCTCCAGGTCTAATTGGAGGAAATGGTGAAGCAGAAACTGCTTCAAACATATTTGTAGAACCTACAGAAACTTTTGAAATTCTGTAGACAGTATTGTATTGATCTGCAGAGTCTGGGCCAACACCGTTTACGCTAACAGTGTCTCCAACATTATTGTAAATTGAATCTACACGGACAAATCCAAGAGAGTGTCCTGTAGTTGTTGCAATACCAACAACTGCAAGAGTATTTCCAATACCATAGGCACTACCACCATCAATAATCTTAACTCTAATCAGTTCTCCTGTGGTATTGCTTACTTGAACAATAGCAGTAGCATGATCTCCAACTACAGTTGTTCCCAATCCAACAAGTCTTGCATTATAGAATACTTCACTAATACCAATCCCTGTTCCATAATTTTGACCAGGATTTGTAATAGAAACACTAAGGATTCTATTTAATCCGTGATCTTGAGATGTGAAAATTTCATGAGATTGTCCAGGGAAGTCTGAAACAATATTATTAATCCTTAAACCAACTCCAGCATCAATACAAGATTCATTTATTGTTTCTTTTGTGATACTCTTTTCTGGATCGTTTACAATAACGTCACCAATTAAAGATGGAGATGCAAAAGATTTTGCTGGAATGGGGTCAGAAGTAAAATTATCTCTATTTACTTGTGGATATAGATTTTGAACAGGTTGTAATAATTCAAAATCTTCAAAAGGTGAAATATTTGGAGAATTAGATGAGTTTAAAACAATTAAATAATAAACACCATCTCTTTCTCCAGGAATATATCTTTGAATTTCCTGAGTTCTATAAACAACGTAAGTTTTGTTGTACTTACTTCTTATAAAATATGGAAGACTTGTATTTCTAATTGAAGTTTGGTTTGCAAATGTTCCAGGATTTACAGTTATTGCTACAGTAAATGTCTTACGGGTTGGTGCAGAAATGACCGTAAAAACTCCATTGTAACCTAAGTTATCAGTTCCAGAAGTGTTAGTTGTACTAATTACATTTTTAATAGTAACTTGAGAACCAACACTTAAACCATGAGGCAATTCTGAAGTAAATGTTGCTAAGTTAGTATTAGCGGACCATGTTGCAGAAGCAATAAATCTAAAGTTACGAATTTCATAAGTACTATCCAGTTCTTGATTAGTTAAACTTAGATACTTTTGAATTTCCTGATTACTTTCTCCAATAGTACTATGTGATTCTTGAAGAACAAATCCTTCTGAGGGAATTCTTGCCTGTAAGAATCCCTTTGGAATTACATATCTAACGCGATAAATTGAATCTTGATAAGATCTAGTATCAGATTTTCTTGTAAAATATGTTCTAGGAGTTGCTGCAACTGTTAAATCAGAAATTGCTGATGCAATCTGATTTGATGTTGATGCTACGCTTACATACCACTGATTTCTTGTAGTATCAAATTGTACTGGATGACCAACTTCTCCACATTTCTTATCAGATACTCTACTTACAATCTTAACTTCAGATGTTTCATTACTGTAAATTGTAGTTTCCTGATTAATTCTTGCTTCGTTTAAAGAATTTGAAAGTTTAATCTGAGTTGATCCAATTCCTGTTGCAACTTCATTTGTGATAACATAATAAATTTGATTATTAACTAATCCATCAGGAAGATGACCATTACTACTTAAGATTCTAACTGTTTCTCCAGTTACAAGACTATGTGGTTGAGTAAAGGTAATAATATTGTTTGTAATTTGGTTAGAAACTTGGTTCGCTTTCTTTGCAACAGTGAAAGACTTCTCGGAAATAAACTGCCCAGATCCACCACTCATTATGATGGGCGCAGAATAGTTTTGAGTGACTCCAGATTTTGTCAAAAATACGTTCAGAGTTTCATCTTTTTTAGCACCAATTCTATAACCATCTAAAACATGATCTGGAACGACTTTATCATCCTTTTGATTATAAAGATATAATCTTCCAGCATTTGCTGCAGAGTTTGTGGTTTGAATATCAATCTGATCATATTCAACGGCTTGAAGTTCACTTTCATTCTCTCTTGGAGGAATAATATGAGTTATGTAACCAAAGTTATCCTGTAAAAATGCTTCTGTTCTATAACCCTTTGATAATAGTGATCTTGCACCAAAGTTGGAATTGGAGTTTGTAATGGACAAATCTCCACCACTTTCAGAAACAAAGTGATTTGCATAACCAATAGCAAAAACAGAAACAATCTGAATAAAGGAATTATTACTTGCCTTTATGTGATAGTTCTCATATTCTGGTTTATAAATTGCTCTTGAATTTGAATATAGATTATCTACTGTTTGCTGATCTTCATACGCTCCTGTTTGTGGATTGTACAAGATAAACGCATTATCATCTTTCTGAAGACCAATTCCAGTGAACTGGGCAACAACCATACTTCTAAATCCACCTGCCTTACTTCCATCAGCATGTAGACCACACATACCAAATACAGATCTCAATGATACATTGAAGATGTATGGAGATGCTGAAGTTACAGTATCACTAATTAGAACAAGGTTAGCATTTGCAATCTGTTCAGCAGGAGGAGCAGCAATTAATGGTGGGTTTTGTACTTGATACTTAATTGTTGTTGGGTCAATAACTTCACTAATTACATGTTGACCACTATAACCAGCAGTATCTACATTTTGTACTTGAATTGGAGTATCTACATCTAATCCAGCAATAGGTGCTGAAAGTTCAACAGTAATAACGGTACTTGAGTCAATTGCATTACCAGCATAGATGTTAGTAATTGAAACTTCCTCACCAGTTGAACCAACAATCCTGTGTTCATCTACTTTGGTTTGGATGTCAATTGCTGAAGAAGGATAATCTGGAGAAATATTTCTTCCACTAGAATTACCATATGCCAAACCAACTTTTTCATAATACATATCCAAGTCTGTTCGACTTGTAGTATATGTGATGAAGTCATCTCTAATATCTACACCATTAATACCATCTGCATATTCAAATACAGTTAGTTTATGGTGTGAAAAATTGGGAATAAACTGGTTTGTAGTATAATCTTTATAAATGTTTCCGTTTGGATCACCGTCAAGGATTGTAAACTGCCAGATATATGAAGATCCAGTTAATCTAAAGATTGCGGATCTTTCAATATTATCATTTTCTGGGTCTGGGATATATTTTGGTCTAATTCTCGTTTTTCTTAAATCTAAACCAACGATGGATGTTCCTCTTGGAACTATAACACCGCCGTGTACACTATTGAACTTATAGAGTTGATTGCTTACAGAATCTAAGTCAAAATCACTAGTTCTACTGAAAGGTGCGAAATCTGAAGAACTATCACTATTTCTGAGTAAGTATGTATTTAACCCAGTTGGGATCCATCCAGGTCTGTTATCTACAACATGCTCTCCTGGGTATAGCAAAATTGTAGTTTTTCCAAACCTATCATTGTTTTTCCCTCTTTGATAGGAAAAACGTGATGCTTCAATTAAAGCACGTTGAATGGTTTTGAAGGGGCGGGCAAGAGAGTTGCCCTGATTTTCAATACTATCAGTTGAATCTAAACTAGATGGGTCAACATATAATATCTCCCCTTTGATATTTTTGAGAAAATTATCTAAGCGACTTAGACCCATTTTATTCTCTATAGCTCTATTATGTTTTATTTATTCACGAGAAAACCCCCGAATTTCTTCGGGGGTTTAGCACTTCCTTCACACGGAAATTAATAATAACATAAATTCAATCCATTGTCAAGTATTTATTTTTTAAAACCCACACTGACAATTGATATTAACATTATCAATGAAAGTATGAGTAATCCTGGAGGGAATTGGTCCACTATAAAGTAAAGATGACTGCTCTTTATATAGCAAAAAATGAGTATTTTTACTCATCTCAATATTTCGAAACAAACACATTACTTATATTTTTCTAATAAGTACTCCACAGTATTTGCAACATCATTCATTGCATCACGAAGATCTGGTCTCTGACCAGATTCTTGTCTTAATATTGGGTGAGAATTATCTGTTAACGTCCAGCGCCACTGATTCATGTCTTTACAATACCAAAGATTAATTTTCATTTTTATTATATTCTAGTTTAATCCAGTTGAGAAGGGCATTTAATTCCATTCTTTTTTCTTCAGTTAAATCAAATTGTTTATTGAATAGATAAAAATCAATTGCTTCAATTGCAGTTTTTCTATCTTGTTGCGAAATTAATGACATTTGGAGTATAGAACTCAAGCCCCCCATCGGATTTGAACCGATGACCGCTCGCTTACAAGGCGAGTGCTCTACCACTGAGCTAGAGAGGCATTAATCCACAGGCAACATTTCTGGATTTTCCAGTTCTAATTCAAACATAAGAGGATGACACTCTTCTACCATGAGATAGTAAGAAGATTGGTATAAATCCTCTGGTTCAAATTTTCTTTCATTGTCTGCCAAAACAACTAATTCTGGATCTTGATGAGCAAGATCTGGAAGTTCGTCAAATGTAAAGGGAAGTTGATTAATGAAATACATTAAAACAATTTCTGTTTTTCTATTATACCACACATAAGCAGTGTCAATTCTATATTTCATAGAATTACTCCCTTATTTTTCTGTATTTAGAAAAACTAATCGCGAGCAAATTTTCTGGGAAAATTTTTCGCCCAAAAATGAAAACAAAGGTCATTTTTGGAAGCGGAGTACGGGATTCGAACCCGTGACGTTCAGCTTGGAAGGCTGACATTCTACCACTGAATTAACTCCGCATATAGGCATCATAGAAAATGATGCCAAGAAACTTAAAGTGGACTTGTATAGGTTAATAGACTATCATCAAGTCTTTCACGAACTACTTCTAGCACATTCATAAACTGATCAATGGTTTCACAAGAAACTTTTTTTTCGGACCCTTCGCTTGAAGTTAGATAAAAAGTTCTTTTAAGTGGATCTACAACACACTGAGTCAAATACTCATCTTCCATAATTTAATTAACCTTTGAGATCTAATCATACCAATTTTTAAACTCCTTGTCAAGCGTCGTATTCCAAAATTAACCTCCCTTCATCATCGCTCATGTCAGAATTGATAATATGCTCGTCTTGTCTTTCTGCTACGACCATCCAAGAAATCAAGTCCATACAGTTTTCATCTTCACACTTAATTTCCAAAGTAGAACCAGTAATCTTACCCTTTAACCTTGACCAACCTTCAAGGTTTTGTAAAAAGATATCTGGGTTTCTATTTAATTTTTCCCAAGTTCCTGGCGTCATTGTTTGACCACCTGGAGAAACACAATCAGTATCTAAATTAACGGTTGCTTTACCTTTTGTTAGTCTGACTTTATTTCTGTAAATGTTATCGTACCTTGGACCCTCAACAAATGAGTGCCTTAATCTCTTAGTTTCTTCAAGTGGATGCTTAATATCAAAAGTACCAGATCCTTTTGAAAGATTTCCCAATATTACAAAATCCTCTGTTACTTTACCATCGCCCTCAACATAAAGTTCAAAATCTTGATCTTCTTCAGTACCAGATCCATTAATTGCTACTCTCCTCACTACATAGAGATCTCCATAAATTCTACATATGGCACCATTAGCAACAGAACCTCCTCCCCATCCACCATTAGCGCCACCGCCACCAATTAAAACAAGTCCACCAAAATAATTTGAAAGATTTGCGCCAATATATGCTCCCCATTGTGAGGAACTATAACCATTATTATAACCAAAACCTGGAATATAACGATTTATTCCCCCATCAGCATAAAAAGCATAAGAATTAGTATTATTAATACCTGAAAATAAGTTTGCTTTAAAATGAGTTTCTGTTGCTGTTCTAATAGTTCCAATACCAACAGTTGGTTTAGAATCAACGCCAATATAGCTTGTATAATTTCGTGTAGTATCTCCTAAAGATACTGTAATATCAAGTCCAATATATTCACCTGTTGTTATAATTCCAACTGCAGCAAATCTTTCTGCAACTATTTTTTCTATATCAGCAGGATCTTCTAAGGTAGTATATCTTCTGGAATATTCATATTGTGTATTATTTAAATTAAGAAACGTAACTGGATACGGATCTCCAGGAAGTGGTTCAATCGGTTGTACTGTAAACTGTGGATCTGCCATAATAATTAATTCCTAACGTCGTAATCGTAACCTACAATAGATCTTTGAGAATTGTCTCCAGGATAATCTTCGATAGTTCCTTCATATTCTGGGATTAATTTTTCAGTATCTATTCTTTCTGCAAATACATGGTAAAAACAATCAATTGGCATTCCGCCATTTGATTGAAGATATATTTTATTGTCTCCAATTCTTTTTACAATTAAATTTTGATGAGATCCAATTGGAGTTAATGAAATTGTAATTGTTTCTGGATCTATTAATTTTTCCCAGTATTCTGGAAGTTCTATTTCATTTTTATTTTTTATTCTTCCTCTAACATAAACTGCTGCTTCTGGACCTTCTACACAACTATGAGCAAGTCTCCATCCATCTTTTGTTGGATGTGGAATATCAAAGTTCTTTTTCCTCGATAACCTATGAGCAGTACAAAATGCAAATACTTCACCTTGCGCTTTTACAAATCCTCCAGCATGAATGTTTCCACCAACAGCAAGATTCAAATCAATATCAACGTTATCAAGAAATGCTGCTGAACCAATAACTCCTAATGTATAAGGGTTATGAATATGAGGTCTACATGCAAAAATTGCTCCAGGAATAAATGGAGTTGGAGAATCTGGATTATTTAAAGGTGCCAACATAACGGTAGCGCCCACAATAGGCCATGCATTATCACTTCCTGTAATACTTGGACCTTGAACGTATTGTGATCCTCTAATTTCTGGGTATGGTGGTCCCTTATCACCAAATCCTAAAGCAAAAGGTCTTCCTTTTCCAACAAAGCACCGTTTTCCAACGGCAATATCAGGTAATAGCATATGTTTTATCCAGTCTTAGTTTGAGAAGTTTGTTGTACTGTTTGTGATCTTGTTTGAGATCCATTTGAAATTCCAGGTTTTTGCATTTCTTGCTTTTCAAAATCATTAAATTTTTGCCAAAGAGTTGGTCTTGTTTTATTTGCACAAGCATTATCTACCATTGAAAATAACCCAGAAGAAAAATCCATTGAACATTTTGCTACTATTTCACAAGTACCAGATGAAAAGAATTTTACCACAGAAGTGCCAGTTAGTTCAACATTTTTATATCTCATCGTGATCTTTTCATTTGCTTCAAGCGTTAAAACTCCCTGCTCATTATTATTTGCATTTTGCTTAGCAAGAATGTCAATATTTCTTGCTTGCATTCTTATATCACCATCCAATGCATTAAAAATAATATCACCATGTTTTGCTTCAACAATGAATGCTACTTGACCTTTTTTTAAGTCATGGGCACATCTTATTTGAAAAGTATTGGGAGTATATGCAGTAATGCAACCTTTTCTTTGTCCTTTTGCGTCTAATGTAATATATTGTCTATGATCATATCCACTACGCATCATAACAGATGACAAACATTCATCATTATGAACATGTCCAAATTTAATTTCACCATGTCTACACCCGTAACGGGTAGTATCTCTTGTCTCTGTTTGTGCCATTTAGTTCTTAATAAATTTTCCTACACAATCTACAACTGTTACAATTCTTACACCTTCTGGAAGTTCTCTTTTATCTTCATCAGTTAATCTAGTTATACAAAAATTGGGAACAATCTTAGCATTATATCCTGTCTCACTGTCAATGTATATTGTTGGCCAAAAATCAAATCCAGTTCCAGGGTCAACTACATTAATATCTATAAGATTACCTTCAGGTCCAAAAACGGGTTCCAATTTTGCCCCACAATCTGTTGGTTCAATTACTATTTTATCTTCTGGACTATAACGAGTTCCAGTATCCAAAATAATAGGATTACAAATTGTTAGTAAAACATCATAGGTAGGTTCTTCTGGTAATATTGGTTGAGCATCTTCAGGCACATCTGGGGTAACAATTGTTATAGGTTCGTCAACT
>JACCDY011083214.1_pt1 | contig 22155 bp, 24 predicted proteins | sample 7446391 | NCBI WGS metagenome assembly JACCDY01 (sample SAMN15323451, study PRJNA562643) | freshwater metagenome | isolation source: river surface water | place: USA:Blue River Watershed | collected 2017-08-18 | reverse complement strand
CAGTCGTGGGCACAAAAAGCTTGATAGTAAATATCAGGCTTTTTTTATTTCAAGATTATTTTCTTGCCTGCTTGCCCTATTTTTATGAAATAGACTCCATTTGAGTAATTAGAAACATCCAACTTTATTTCGGATGAACGAATGGGTAATTGAAATAACCGCTTACCGGTATAATCAAACATTTCTATACAATCGTTGGTGGCAAGCAAACTAGTCTCCAATACTATTGTAATTACATCAGCTGCTGGATTTGGCGACACAGAAAAGTCAAAATGATTCTCATTTAATCCGCCGATTTCATCTACACAGAATTGGTCAATAGTTGGAGTCAGTGGAACATTCTCCATCATGGCAGGAAACACAGAATAACTAGTACTTTCAACAAGTTCAATGGGTGTAGTTGGTTCATAACTTAGATTGTCAATTGTATTATATCCCCATAAACAACTTGATTGTTTTGGTTCATTTCCATCTAAACGAGTAATGGCAAAGTGATTGTTGTAAATTGAGTTACTTTTTACACCATAAGATGGCCCTGACAACATTACCAAACATTGATTATCCGAGGTAAAACCTATTCCCTGAGCCATTCCGAACCCTGAAAATTGATTCATATTTATTCCTTGACGAGAGATTTGTTGAAATATACTGTACGAGAAATTCCCATAATAAGCTACTAAATTAGAATCTAAATCAAAAGCAATTTTCCGTCTACCTGCTGGCTGAGGCCCATTCTGATCTTGATCATAGAAATTGTAATTCCAAAGTAAATTTCCTTCATAATCAAATGCTGAAATTCCATTGGTTGATGCGTTTTTAATATTTCTACAATAAATCGTACTTGAATCCACAACTAAATCCGTATAAAAGGAATTGGGCTGTGACCCCTGAACAGACCAAACAATATTTCCAATGCTATCAATACAACCCAAAACACCTAAGTAATCCTTTTCGCTTATCTGAATTCCCCCAGAAAAGAATGAATTCCCATTGGGTAAGGAATGAATCGCTTGAATAGACAAATCATTGGGTCCAAAAACTTCAAAGGACTTTTTCCATAGGATATTACCTGATGTATCCATTAACATAATAAATGAGCCGTCCTCAATGGAGGTTTTTGTTCCGGTCAGCATAAATGTGCTATCTGACAAAACGTCAAGGTCAAGAATCGACATTTCAGCTCCTGTACTATCATCAATTGACTTTTTCCATTGTTCATTACCTTGGATATCTAGTTTTAGTAATGCTGCTCCATAACGATTCGTTATTGGATTAAACATTGTTCCTCCGGCGATAAAACTAGAATCAGGTAACTGAATAATTGACTCAAAGGAAAAAGCATCACCGAATGAAGTATAAATCTTTTCCCAATGGTTATTTCCGGATGAGTCACTATAGCAAACAAATCCCCCAATGTATGTCGGTCCAAAAAAGATATCCGCACTACCAGCAACAGCAAAACCTTTATCCATGGTAACAATCATATCCTTGGCATTAAGATGAGAACTATTTTCCCAGTATTTATTTGTTCTTGAATCTGAAGCTTGGCCAAAAAACAGGATAGGCCAACTTAACAGTATTAGTAATAATAGTTTCATTTACTTGAGTTTATTTATTCAAACGTGAAAAATTTAATTTTAGGGGGTTCACTCAACAAATTGCAATTTACAAAAAAAAATCCCTGCCTAATGAAAGACAAGGATCAACTTTTTACACACAAAAGTATTAAGGTTGAATGAAAACAGTTTCCTCATTAGTTGTTTCTGCTTCAATCTTTATTATACCCTGGCCAATTTTATTTAATTTTTGAGCTTTAATATCTAACACAGCAACTCCGGCTTGACCTAATTGATAAATATCATTGTAGTTGAATGTTGCCATTCCTTCCACATTCGTGTAAGCAGTATCAAAAACGGCAACTTGTTGGGGCGTTCCAGCGGTATTTGTCCCGTAAAGAACTACCATTGCTTGATCTACCAATAAGTTGTTGTCGTCTTTCACATAAATATTAGCGATGGTATCTTTCTTTTTTCTACAACCCGAAACGGCAACTGTAGCAACGATAAACAAAGCTGAAAAGAAAATTATTTTATTCATGAATTAAATTTTAATTAGGCAAATAAACTGTTTCAACGGAGGTAGTGTGTATTCTACATCTTGTATACCCCGTCCCTACTTTATTGTTGTATTTTACAATAATGTCGAAATAACCTGTTGTGTTTTCATCTCCTGAACGGTACTTATCAAAATACTGATCCATATCTACAACCGTAAAACCAGATGAATTGGTATAAGAGGTGTCTACAAAATCTTGAGAAGCTGGATTCGATTGTTGATCACCAACAATAATAACTTTCGCTCCGTTAATTAATTGATTAGTAGATGATCGTACAAAAACTTTCAAAATAGCAGGATCTTTCGGCTCACATGAAGAGAAACCAAATAAAATCAGCGCTAAAGGAAGAATTAAAAGTAATTTTTTTGCCATATTTTATTTATTCGGTGTATAAAAGTACAATTTTATTTGAAAAAACATAAAAAATTCAGCGCTATTTTCGAAAAATAGACCTGATTAGCGAGGATATTATTGTAAAAAGAATGTTTCTTCATTTGATTCTTGTTCAATAATTTGAATGTAACCAGAAGAGACTTGTCCACCGGCTTGGGCATCAACATTTAAAATTGCCATTCCTGTTTGACCAGCCTTATAAAAATCGGATAAATCAAAATATGCCTTGCCTTCATTATCAGTTTGTTTTATCAAGTCAATACGAAGTGTTTGATTTGCATTCGATGTTGACCCGGAAACAGGCTGACCATATAATCTTACCTGAGCACCTTGAGCCAAAGTACCATTTGCATTTCTAATATAAATAACTGCTATGGTTGGTTCAATTTTAACACAAGCAGCCATTATTGAAACTACAAATAAAAGGAAACCAAGATTAAGCCCTTTTCGAAAAACTTTTGTGTACATATTTTCAAGCAATTATTCTACCTTTGTATGACCTCGTTATTGAAACAGATGAGAACCTTAAAAAGTTACACTAAGTAATAATTATGTTGGATAATATTGAAAAAATTGCTTTGACCATCAATGAATTTGATGTCACAAATGCTACAAATCTTGAAAACTTTAGAATTCATTTTTTAGGATCAAAAGGTGTAATAAAGAACTTGTATGCTCAATTAAAAGATGTGCCTGCCGATCAGAAAAGAAATGTGGGACAACAAATAAACTCAATAAAAGAACTGGCAGAAAATAAATTCAATCAGCAAAAAGAATTGGTTGAAAATCAAGAGGAACAAGGTAAGGAACTCGATTTATCACGCCCTTCTGAAGATGAATCAATCGGTTCTAGACACCCCTTATCTTTAGTAAGAAATGAAATTATTGATATTTTTAATCGCATTGGGTTTAGTGTTTCAGAAGGACCGGAAATTGAAGACGATTGGCATAACTTTTCTGCCTTGAATTTTCCACCGGAGCATCCGGCTAGAGACATGCAGGATACTTTTTTCATCGAAAAAAATGATATCGCCCTAAGAACGCATACTAGCTCGGTTCAAGTGCGCGTTATGGAAAACTCAACCCCACCAATAAGAACCATTTCTCCGGGAAGAGTATACCGAAATGAAGCTATTTCCGCACGGGCGCATTGTTTTTTTCATCAGGTAGAAGGTCTATATATTGATAAAGGTGTTTCATTTGCTGATTTGAAACAAACGTTATTGTATTTTGCTAAGGAACTTTTTGGCGAAAAAGCACAAATTCGATTAAGACCATCTTATTTTCCTTTTACCGAACCTAGTGCTGAAGTAGATATTTCATGTACTATTTGCAATAGTAAAGGGTGCAATGTATGCAAAAATACCGGTTGGCTTGAAATTCTTGGTTGTGGGATGGTTGATCCAAATGTCTTAGATGCTTGCGGTATCGATTCAAATACATACACCGGATATGCCTTTGGAATGGGTATTGAACGAATTGCCCAACTCAAATACAAAGTGAACGATCTCCGCTTGTATTCAGAAAATGACGTCCGATTTTTAAAACAATTTACCTCTGGGCTATAATGAGCTGGTTTTCAAATAAAAGCGAATTTCCGTGGGTTCAACTCAACGAAGAAAATTCCGTTCAGGAGATTATTGAAAAGAGTTATCAAAAACCAGTAATTATATTCAAACACAGCACAAGGTGTAGTATTTCTTCCATGGCACTTGCTCGATTTGAAAGGGAATGGTTGCCTGATGAACAAGTACATTTATTTTACCTGGATCTAATTGCATATAGAAATCTGTCGAATGAAATTGCAAAAATCTTACTAGTGGAACATCAATCTCCACAAGTGATTTTATTAATTAATGGCAATATAATTTCATCCTCTTCTCATAATTCAATTAGTGCTAAAGAACTAAAATCATACATTTAATCGATATGAAAAAAACAGTAGTCATTTTCCTTTTATTAGCTTTTGTTGGTGGGTTTATTTATAAGCTTTTTAGTGATAATCAATCTAGCAATACTGATTCTATCGCAGCTTCTTTTCAATTTGATGAAAATCTGGCTATTATAACTAACAAAGAAGCCAAATTAGATATCAGTATCAATAATTCTGAGGTAATCAAAGTAGAATTAAAACTGAATGATAGTATCCTACAAAAATGGGATAGCCCCAAAAAGAAAATCACTCATGTTTTAAAAACAAAAGGCCTCACACTAGGAACTAAAAAACTAACCGTAATCGCTACTCTATCAGATAACACCACAGAAAATGATGAACGATTAGTTCGAATTTTGAATGACAAGAAACCAGAAACGTGGCGGCTTGATGTCACAGGTGAATTCCCACATAGAGATTCAAGCTATACACAAGGATTAGAATTCTATAATGAAATGTTATTTGAAGGCACGGGTGATCCAGGAAGCAATGGGCAAACGCTTGTCGCACAAGTTGATAAATCAACGGGGAAACTGATTAAAAAAATGGGATTAGACGCTACACATTTTGGAGAAGGAATTACGATTCTGAGAGATACCTTATATCAATTGACATATAAAAACCAGAAGTGTTTAACCTATGATGCAAAAAGTCTTACTGTATTTAGCAAAGAATATAAATACAATGGAGAAGGATGGGGACTTTGTAATAACGGCAAATACCTTATTATGTCAAACGGTTCAGAACAACTTGTTTTTAGAAACCCAACAACTTTTGAGGTAGTTAAAACAATTGAAGCCTACACCAATGATGGACCTATTACTCAATTAAATGAACTAGAATACATTGATGGCTTAATTTATGCCAATGTTTATACAACGGATCTAATTGCTGTGATCAATCCGAATTCTGGAGCGGTAATTGCCCTTATTAATGCTGGGGAAATTTCCACAAAATATCGTGGACGTGGTGAGGTTCTTAATGGAATCGCTTACAATAAAACAGAGAATCAATTATTTATTACCGGTAAATACTGGAATAAATTATTAGCGGTTACCATTAAGAAAACGGTCTAAAAATAGACCTATAAATCATTCAGTTAATTCAGCTAGATAATATTCTTTTACTGACTCTAATCAACAGTTATATTGCCTTTGATTCATTAAATGTTATCATGGTTGTAGATGAGTTTCTTTTAAATATCCGAATGCTTATCCTGTCAAGCAATGGTCTGGATTTATAAGAAATTCACTATACAAACGGAATAAATCAAGTATCTTATTTTGTATGTTAAAGTACCAAAATAATTTTTCAATATTGAAATCCCCTTGAAAAATAGGAAGTTGAAATTATAACAAGGTGTTAAAACGAAAAAGGAACCACAATACATGTGATTCCTTTTTCAATTAGATGTTAATTCTATAGTAACTGGTGGACTTAGTCTCTAATTAGATGTAAAAATCCATGACCATCTAATTCTTGTCCAGCTACACCAATTCCTTCATATCGGTAAAAATATACGCCGTCTGTTGCATTTCCACCATCCCAACTAGGCATCATATTCATTAAGTCGGTGCTTGTTTGATCGTACAGTGTATTTCCCCAACGATTTAAAATAATCAATCTTAATGAAGTTAAATTCAACCAATCCAAAGTAAACTGGTCATTAATGCCATCATCGTTAGGCGTTAGTACATTTGGAGCGGTGATAATTGGATCTGGAAACAAACAACTTCCATCATCTACGGTTGCATTTGGATTATAATTATCCGCAGCAGGATTCATACATCCACAAACCGAGGTAATTACTCCTACAACAGCTGTATCACTACAGAAAGGTCCTTGTTGAACGATTAACTGTATAATATAAGCTTGATTGGACATAGTATCTGTATAAGTATGTGTAAATCCAGATAAGTCAGCAGTAGTATTGGTACTACCATCACCTAAATTCCATAAATAATTTGTTCCATTTTGGCTTGTATTTGTAATCGAAACTTCCATTGGAGCACAGCCACTTAAAGGAGTAACAGAAAAACTAGCAAGAGGTGGATCCAATAAATCAACGAATACACTATCTGAGGCAGTACATACATTATCAGTTACAGTAAAATAGTACCAACCTGAAGGAATATTCTCCCATACCGAAGCATCAATGAAGTTCGTGCTATTTGCTCCAGGTCCAGTCCAATTGTATGCTGGAACTCCTGTAATACCCGTAGCTAAGCCCCACACTACCCCTGTTGGTTGACAACTAGAAGGTTCTGTACCCATTGTATCGACCGCTAAGGATTGGTTCATAGTCAACGAGACTGTATCAACATTCGAGAAGTTGCAGTTGTCAGTTGCTGTAACAATATACTGAATTACACCATTTGAGGAAATACTTCCGGTAATCGTATCTCCCGTACCTATAGGAGCACCGGAAAGGGTTGTCCATTCATAAGTATATGGAGCATACCCACCAGAGGCAGAAGCGCTCAAAGGTATGCTATCTGTTGCACAAAGCACAAGCGGATCCGTTTCTGAAATATTTATAATTGGACCATCCCCAATATAAATAGTCCCAGAAGAGAAGATTGTATCGTTACAAGGATTTATAATTTCAACCGTAATGATAACCGACTCAAACCCTTCGGACAAACCGTCTTGAATTGGAGATAAATTAATTACTACAGAGTCTTCACCAGGCAAGAATGTAATTGGATTGATCAAACTATTATAATCCGTCCCTTCAATGGCATCTCCTGTAATTGTATAATTGATAACTAAAGTATCATCAAGTTGAGTTTCAGGACGGGTGAAGATAAAATTAGCATCGGTACAACCTTCTACAATAGTCGTGTCCCCAGAGACAGTTGCAACTGTTACAGCAACAGCATCAGATACAAAACTTCCAGCCTCGAGAAAAACACCAGAGTCATATGCTTGATCACCTACATTTGAAATAGCCAATTTGATATGATACGTTTGGTTACACTGAACACTTGCCGCAGCATTTAAAACAACCGTAGTCCCATCATATTGAATTGCATCTCCGTAAGTCAATGTTGATGAAGACTCATTAAATACATAATAGGCTGTGTTAGAAGCATCACCAACGTTGTTAATGGTAACCGGTGTGCCTCCTGGAATTACTGCAATGTTTGCACCTCCCGCTGGATAACCTGCTAAAGCATACGGCCCTGTTATTCCTGGACCCCATAAGAACAAACCAAAGGCATCATTAAATGTGGAAGGAGAAAATTCTGGATATTCATCTGAACCAAAAATATATCGGAAACTCATTGTGTCTCCTGAAGGAATAAAATCAAATTCAAGAACCACACCATTTGTAACTGTGCCGTTCGCTAGAGCATTCAACTCTGGATCAGTCCCAACGTTGGGGGTTGCCGGAGTATTATTCGTGAAGCTTGTTGCGTTATTTGGCCCCTGAGCTCCGACACCATTACCAGTAGTTAACAACATTCCTGCTGAAAAAGGAAACGCTGGATTGGCATTAGTAAAAGAAGTAACGTTACTTACCGGTGTGTTTGCATTTAACGGACTTCCGTTTATTGTAATATTAAAAGCAGTTACTCCAAAACCAAGCAAAACATTATTCACCAACTGTGTGGGTGTTTGAGCCGTATTTACAGCTATACTCTGCGAATAAAATACGTGGAAGGAACAAAAAAAGAATACGAATGGAAGTAATATTATTTTTTTCAAAACTTAAAAATTTAATTTGGTAAATACTTGACAACTAATTCATAAAAAAAGTTGCATCAGTAAAACAAAATTAATGAAAAGAATGAAAATTTGGACGAGAGCAGATTATTAATTTAACCCAACGCTGAAAAACAAAGATGGAAGTTGATTTTTTTCTGAATCAGAATTGCTTTTAAGCGCATCCATTAAATGAGCCACTTGGAAAATAGATAAATTTGATTTTGTACCCATTGAACGATGTTGCATTAATTTTTCCTTAGCTACACCTACTGAATTTTTATTTAAATGCTGGAAATTTGCTTTCATTTTTTGTTATTTGGCAAGTCTTACGACACATATCGAGCCAAGGTTACAAAAAAGCTAGTCAATTCATCTATTATGTTGATTTTCTTCCAGTTAAATCTCCTTGACTTCCACGTATTTTGCTTCAGCTAAACGCATAGACAAAATGTAATCATCAATTTCAATAGCAATTGGATCGGAGAAAGGAGCACTGAATAACCAACGAATTTCTTTTCCTGAAACCACACCCATTTCAGCAAATTTTGCTTCCAAACTTGGTGAGGTTACTCCAGTGATCAGTAAATTCTGAGCTTGGGTAATTTCGGATAATAATTTCATCTTATTGTTATTTTAATACAAGTCGAATGGTCTGTCTTGTCTTTTGCTCCAAAATAATTGATTTACCCTTGGTTACCAAATTAATTGTTTCTTGATCATAATGTCGAATGGTAACTAATTCTAGTTCATCATTATACCAAACTTTGTAAGAATCACCCAATAACTTAGTCATCATTTCTGAATTTGCTAATTTTCGATCAAGGAGAAAGGAAAAACTAAGCGCTGAATTTTGCATCAGATTAATTTTCACCTTTTGTTGAGCTAATCGATTAAATATATCACTCAATTTATCCTCTGCAATAAACGAAAAATCAACTGGACGTATCGAATAAAGTACTTGGTCTTTTTTGACAATAAAGGAAGGGACTAAGTTATCTTTATCCGTTGATTCTTGAATAATTGAACCCGGTTCATCAGGATCAATAAATGACTTCACAAAAAGAGGAATCCCTTTGTTTTGCAATGGTTTTATCGTTTTAGGATGAATAACAGATGCTCCGTAATAAGAAAGTTCAATGGCTTCTTTGAATGAAATCTGATCCAATTTGATTGTGTTTTCAAAATACTTTGGATCCGCATTTAACATACCCGGTACATCTTTCCAAATAGTAACTTTTTTAGCATTCAAACAATATGCAAAAATAGCCGCGGAATAATCTGACCCTTCTCTGCCCAGAGTAGTAGTAAACCCTTCTGGTGTATGACCTACAAATCCTTGTGTGATAAGAATATCTGTATTCATAATAACAGGAAGTATTTGATTTTGCATTAATTCTTCCGTTTTTACCCAATCTACTTTTCCTTCTTGGAATTGATTATCAGTCCGAACCAATTGTCGAGCATCTATCCATCCTGATGATAGCCCTTTTTCAAATAAATAAGCCGCAACAATTTTTGAAGAAATTAATTCGCCTAATGACACCACTTGATCATATTCAAATGAATAATTCTCAGGAAATGGTTGATGAAAACGATCCTGTAATTGCTCAAAAATTGATTCAACTTCTGCGTATATTTTAAAGTGTTTTTCTTGAAATAGTTCACCTAATATAGCATAATGAAATGAAGTGAGTTCAGTTAGTAAGGAGGTATACAATCCTAAATTGCCATTTTTTTTAGCCTCTACAACCTCCTCCAATTTATTTGTCGTTTTCCCCATTGCCGAAACAACAACAACTAATTTCTGTCCTTCATACCTAGAAAGTATGGATCCTACGTTTTTTACTGCAGAAGCATCCTTAACTGACGCACCACCAAATTTAAAAACCTCCATGTTCGTTAATTTAAAAACAAAAGTAGAAATTTGATTTCAATCCCCTATTTGAAATCTTTTTTTATTGCTTAAAATCGTAAATTCGTATCCACTAAATTTAACACATGAAAAAAATATTTTTGTACTTTACCTTCCTATTAGTTTTTACATCCCAACTATTTGCTGATGAAGGCATGTTAATTCCTTCCTTAATTTCAGCTTTCGAATCAGACATGAAAGCTAAAGGAATGAAGTTATCCGCACAAGATATTTACAATGTAAACAAAGCAAGTATAAAAGATGCAATTCTTCAGTTTGGAGGAGGTTGCACCGCTGAACTTGTATCCAATCAAGGTCTATTGCTGACAAACCATCATTGTGGATATTCCCAAATTCAGTCTCATTCATCTATTGAAAATGATTACTTAAAATTTGGATTTTGGGCTAAGAATAAACAAGATGAATTATCCAATCCCGGCTTAACTGCGGTAAGAATTGTTAGAATAGAAGATGTTACTAAATTAATTCAGGGATTAGGAAAAACAGATGAAGCAAGTGTTCAAGCTTATATTAAAGAATTAACCACTAAAGCTACGGCAGGAACCCATTACGAAGCTGAAATAAAGCCATTTAACTATGGAAATGATTATTACATGATGGTAAAAGAAGTGTTTTTGGACGTTCGTTTTGTTGGCACACCGCCGAATTCTATTGGTAAATTTGGGGGAGATACGGATAATTGGGTTTGGCCAAGACATACCGGAGATTTTTCTGTTTTCAGAATTTATGTCGGAAAGGATAATAAACCAGCTCCTTATTCTATTGATAATGTTCCATATGTACCCATTCATTTCTTACCTATTTCCTTTAAAAATAGAAAACAAGGTGACTTCACTATGGTATATGGCTTTCCTGGAAGCACTGAACAACACGTTGTCTCCTCTTATTTAAAATTTATCATTGAAAAAGAAAGACCCGCTCGAATTCGAATGCGCGATCTATCCCTTGGTGTAATTGATGCCGGAATGAAAAGTTCTGATAAAACACGCATTCAATATGCCGCTAAACAAGCAAGTATTGCAAATGCCTGGAAAAAATGGATTGGTCAAATTGATGGGTTAAAACGATTAGATGCGGTAAACATTAAATTAGAAAGAGAAAAAAAATACCAAGAAAAAGCAAACTCAAATGCTGATTGGAAAGTAAAATATGGAGATGTAATTCCAAAAATGAATGCGCTGGTCAATTCAAAAATTGATGTGGAATTTCAATATGCAATGGGTGTTGAATATTTCTCTTATGGACCTGAATATTTCAAATTAATAAGGGGACTAAATGATTTACTTACCAATCAGCTCAAATACAAGGAAAAAAACGAATTGCAATCAGTTATTGAAAAATTAAAAACGAGTGCAGAAGGATTCTTCAAAAATTATGATGAAACAATTGATAAACGTATTTTTGAGTTATTAACCGTTGAATATTTTAATCGCATCGGAAATGTTTCACTTACTGAACAAGAAATTAAAAGCCTCGCGGATGTAATTTATACCGAATCGGTATTAACTAATAAAGATCGATTCATCGCATTCCTTTCGGACTTCAACGACTCAAGTAAATTGAAGATGGAAAATGACCCAGGTTACATGCATTACACCAAGCTTATGAGTAAATTTAGAAGTGAGACAAGTCCGGCTTTTCAAGCTTTTAATTCCGAAATGACAAGCTTACTAAAAACGTTTGTTGAGGGGAAAAAAGTTATGTTTCCAAATGATAAGCATTGGCCTGACGCTAATAGTACCTTACGTATATCGTATGGAAAACTAGAAGGATCTAATCCAGCAGATGGCATGGCTTATACCGAACATACCACCTTGGACGGCATCATTGCGAAATATAATTCTGGCAATCCTGATTTTGAATTACTCCCTAGAATGCTCGATTTGCACAAAGCAAAAGAGTATGGTGAATATTCTCAAAATGGAGAATTGTGGGTTTGTTTTACTGGCTCAAATCATACAACAGGAGGGAATTCAGGATCACCTGTATTAGATAAGCACGGTCATTTAATGGGATTAAATTTTGACAGAACATGGGAAAGTACCATGAGCGATTATATGTTTGACCCAAACCGTTGCCGCAATGTCGTCGTAGATATACGCTATGTTTTATGGGTTATGGATAAATATGCAGGCGCCAAACATTTAGTAGATGAAATGAAACTGATAAAAGGAAAATCAAAATAATCTTAACAATATTTAATTCATTCAATTCTGAAACTAAAAATTGTGTTTGTATTTTTGATGAAAAATTAAATAAAATGAAAAAAGGAATTATTTTAGTTAGCGCAGCTATGTCTTTATTAATTTCCTCTTGTGGAGGAGAAAAGGGTTCGGATAACGCCTCAGGAAATGCTACCGAATCAGCTGCATCAGCAACATTTACTATTGACACTGCTGCATCTTCATTAAAATGGAAAGGATCAAAATCGGAAGAAGACTTCCATGTTGGTTCTTTGAAATTTAAATCAGGTTCACTTACAGCACAAGGATTATCAAATGTTTCTGGTGAATTTGTAGTAAACATGAGTTCAATCAAGGTTGAAGACAAAGAATTACCAGCAGACAAAAAAGAAATGCTCAAAGGTCACTTGTCTGCCAAAGATTATTTTGATGTTTCTAAATTCCCAGAAGTTACAGTAAAAGTTTCTGAATATAAAGATGGAAAGCTTGCTACAACTATTACTGTTTTGGGTAAAGAGATGAAACAAGATATTCCGGTAACATTAACTAATGACGGTAAAAAAGCTTCCATTACTGGGAAATTTGATCTTGATTTTAAATCTTTGAATATCGAAGGAATGAAAGTTAACGAAGAAAAACCTGAAGAAACGATAAAATCTGTAGTTAGTTTTGATTTGAACATTGTTTTGAATAGCAAATAAAATTTATTTAGTAAGTTTGAAAAGCCACTAATAAGTGGCTTTTTTTATGAAATTATGTCAGAAAAAATTGAAGCTATACTATTTGATTTAGGAGGAGTTTTTATCCACATTGATTATGTTGCAACAATTAATGAATTTGAAAAGATTGGTTTTAACAATGCAGCTTCTCTATATTCTCAAAGTGAACAAGCTGAGTTATTTCAGCAATATGAAATTGGTTCAGTTTCAACAGCACACTTCATTAATAAGTTACTGCCCTTGACTAATGAATCGATCAGTCCGAATCAAGTTGTTCATGCATGGAATGCAATGATTGGTTCGGTTGAGCCTAATTCAGTTTCCGTTTTAAAGGAACTTCAAGGTAAAACTCGTTTATTTATGTTAAGTAATACAAACGAATTACACCTTTCAGTTGTGGAAAGAGAGTGGAATAAAGTTTCGACCTTACCTATGAATAATTTTTTTGAAAATATACACCTATCTCATCAACTAGGAATGCGAAAACCAGATCCGATAACCTTTAAAGAATTATGTGATATCAATCGGTTAACTCCAAAAAATACGTTATTTATCGATGATTCAATTCAACATGTTATTGGAGCTCAAAACGCCGGACTACAAACTATTCATTTAAAAAATATTTTCGATTTGCCTGATGTAATTTCGAGCATTCAATTATAAACCAAAACAGCGCACCGAAGCGCGCTGTTTCAACCAAACGATATACATTAGTCTTGTAACACCAATGCTGCAGCATCAGGTTTAGCAAGAGCATTTTTTATCTTTCCTTCCAATTCATCTAATAATTCATGATTATCAGCTAAAATTGATTTAATAGAATCGCGACCTTGTCCCAAACGAGTTTCACCATAAGAGAACCATGAACCACTTTTCTTCAAAATATTCAATTCAACACCTAAATCAATTACTTCACCGATTTTGGAAATACCCTCTCCATAAAGGATATCAAACTCAGCTTTTCTAAATGGCGGTGCTACTTTATTTTTTACCACTTTTACTTTTACGCGATTCCCTATAATCTCTTCTCCATCTTTAATCTGAGTAGCTTTTCGAATGTCAATTCTCACAGAAGAATAAAATTTTAATGCATTTCCACCAGTTGTTGTTTCAGGATTTCCAAACATAACACCAATTTTATCACGTAATTGATTAATGAAAATACAACAGCAACCCGCTTTATTTATTGAACCCGTTAGTTTACGTAATGCCTTTGACATCAAACGCGCTTGCAAGCCCATTTGAGAATCACCCATTTCCCCTTCAATTTCAGCTTTTGGGGTGAGGGCTGCAACAGAATCTACAACGATTAAATCAATTGCTCCCGAACGAATCAAATTATCTGCAATTTCCAATGCTTGCTCGCCATTATCAGGCTGGGAAATTAATAAATTAGCCACATCAACACCCAATTTTTGAGCGTAAAACTGATCAAAAGCATGTTCTGCATCAATAAACGCAGCAATACCTCCTTGTTTTTGCACTTCCGCAATTGCATGAATGGCTAACGTTGTTTTACCTGAAGACTCAGGTCCATAAATCTCTACAACTCTCCCTTTCGGATACCCGTTAATTCCTAGTGCTAAATCAAGAGATACAGAACCCGTCGGAATTACTTCTACTTTTTCCACAGGACTATCTCCCAATTTCATTACAGACCCTTTTCCAAAGGTTTTATCCAATTTCTCCATTGTAAGCTGTAACGCTTTTAATTTTTCAACATTTACTTCTTTTTTTGACATATCGTTTGGTTTTATATAAATAACAAGACAAAAGTATTAGAGGTAGAACGTAAACTATTTACGCTCTTCTAATTTAATTTTAATAAAGACAAAATTTCTTCAGCATGAGTCTTTGTTTTAGGTTTAGAAATGATTCCTTCAACAATCCCCTTTTCGTCAATAATAAAAGTGGTACGGTTGGTTCCCATATATTCCTTCCCCATAAATTTCTTTAATCCCCATACACCATAAGCCTCCACGATTTCTTTATTTTCATCGGAAACTAATGGGAAATTCAATTCAAATTTCGTTACAAACTTGGTATGACTTTTAACTGAATCTATACTCACTCCAATCACTTCAATTCCATGCGATTTCAAGCTTGCTAAATTATCTCTCAAGTTACATGCTTGAGCAGTACAACCAGGAGTATCATCCTTTGGATAAAAATACAATACTACTTTTTGACCCATAAATTGTCCTAATTCGATGAGATTACCATCCTGATCAACTCCCTTAAAGGATGGAGCACTATCCCCTATTTTTAATTGCGACATATTGATTAAAAATTAATAAAAAAGAATAATTGACTATATTTTAATCAAATATAATGATTTTATTTTAATCAAAAATGAAAAATGAAAATTAATTTAAGAAAAATGTGAACTTAACGATTCTACGTTATCAATTTCCACAATCCAATTACGGATGCGTTCACTATTCATTTTAATTTGATAACCTCCTGCGAGTATTGGAATCACTCCTACTTCCTCTTTTAGTTGCTTGAAATAGTTTTCAATGAAATTCTCCTCCACAGCTGTCAACCATGACGTAACTAATGCCCGAGGTTTTAACTGGCGTACACATTCAATCAAGGAATCATACGGAAGACTTTGTCCCAAGTATACAGTATGTAAGTGGTTCTCTCGCAAAATAAATTGATAAAAAAGCAAACTGATTTCATGCCATTCATGCTCCGGCAAAAACAACATAACCGGACTTTCCATATTTTCCGGTATAGGCATTTTATCAATTTCAGCAATAATCTTTTGTCGAATTAAATTTGAAATGAAATGTTCCTGAGAAGGATTAATTGTTCCAACCAACCACATTATTCCTATCCTATCCAAAAACGGAATTAGATGATCCAAGAAAGTTTTAGTTAAACCAACCTCCTTTATTAAGGATCCTAAAGTATTTCGAAACAGGGCCTCATCTAAAGTTAACAAGGCTAATATCAGCTGTTCTGAACTATCACCCTGATTAAAATACTGTTGAATTTCCAATACCTTTGCTTGAATCTGGGGAAAAGACATATTTGCAATGTGGGAAATCTTTACACCATGTTTATAGAGCAAACAAACATTCAAAAGAACGACTAAATCTTCATCCGTATACAATCGTATTTGCGTTTCGGTTCTATCTGGAGCCAGTAAATTATACCGCTTTTCCCACATACGAATCGTATGAGCCTTTACGCCCGAAAGCACCTCTAAATCTTTAATTTTATATTCAGCCATTATTAGTTAGGACACATTGTAACTATGCTCAAACAAAACAATCGCCGAAAAGTTCTAGATTTTAAAAAATAATTTTATCCAAAAGAAGCAATCCGCCGAATTAAAACAAGTTAAAACTCCTTTTGCATCAAAAAATGCTGAATTTTATCAAAGAGTAAATGAGATTTTTCAATCAATTGATATCCCTGTTTTGTATAAAATGGTAGTGCCACCTCTCGAGCATGTAAGATAAGAAGAGTATCACCTCTTGAAATAGCAATTTTCTCTACTTCATTCATGACTAATTTACCCAACCCCTTTCCTTGACAAGCTTCTTCAACAGCAACGAATCGAACTTGACTTACTTTTTCTCCTGAAATATCTAGCCGTGCCACAGCTTTGATGATCCCGGATTCAAACAAGGCCAAATGAATACCCGTACTGTCTCCCTCATTTTTTTCAGACCCTATTGGTTGATTCCAAGGCTGACGCAATATTCGATAACGCAAATCATAATAATTCACCCATTCTAATTCTGTTTTTGGGGAACGAATTTCTATTTCCATTTAAATGCTATTGATGTCACTCGTTTCGTTTCCTTTTTCGAGATCACTTCTTCTCGAACTAATTTTTGTGCCTGTCCCTCTTGAAAAACTTCCTCAATATTTTTTATTCTGGCTGCTGGAATATGCATTTGATTACAACGATTTAAAAATTCTTCTGCTGCCTCGGATATTAATTTATCAGACAAAATATCAGCCAATTCCTTCCGATGATTTAGACGCTGTTGATTGGTGATAAATCGTTCATCATTCACTAATTCGTCTAATAATAATATCTGACATAATTTATGAAAATGAGCATCACTTCCAATAGCCAAAGTGAGTTGAACCCCTTCTTTGGTTCTGAAAATCTCTCCATAAGGCGCTATATTTGGATGCAAGCTCCCCATTCGTTTAGGGACTTGTTTTGCCATTAAAAAATTAGAGGCTTGATTCGCCAAACTTGCAATTGCAGCATCATATAAAGAAACCTCGACAAATTTTCCCGTATTAGTATTCATTCTATTAATCAACGCTAATAACAAGCCTTCTTTCAAATGATGAGCAGCTAAAACATCTATCAATGCTACCGGCATTTTCACAGGACCAGATTCAGGTGTGCCATTCATGGACATAAAACCAGTTTCAGCTTGTAAGATCAAATCATATGCTACTCGATCACTCTCCTCTCCAAACCCACTTATTTTACCGATAATTAATTTTGGGTATTTAGTCCGTAACCATTCCGGAGACAATCCATACTTTTTTTCCGTTGAGGATTTGAAATTCATTAATACAATATCAGCTAAAGAAATCAAATCGTGCAGTTCAGAAAGTTGAGAAACATCATTAAAATCTAGGGTTAGATACTTTTTTAAATAATTGACAGAAGAAAAATAAGCACTAACGTTGGAAGAAGGATTTTCCGAAGGTAATTTCCATGAGCGCGTAACATCCGGATATTCAGGACTTTCAATTTTTATTACTTCTGCACCTAATTCCGCAAAAAAAGTACCTACAGAAGGACCTGCCAAAACCGTAGAAAGATCAATAATTTTTAAAGTTGAAAAAATCATATACCAAATTGAACTGAGGTCATGGTGAGGGATCCCGCAATTGCCTTATCATTAAAAAATGCAATTTCATCTCGCTTATCACTAAGTCCTGCAGCGTATATTAGAGGAATATAATGATCTAGGGTCGGAATTGCCAATGAAATTTGTTTATGCAATTTGTCCCATTCAATTAAGGATTGAAAATCTCGATTTATGATTTTCTCCTTAAAAATATGATCGATTTCTAGGGCCCAATCATATCCAAAACCTGGGGTATTAATTTTATCCCATGCAATCATACCAAGATTATGAACCATATTTCCACTTCCAACAATCAAAACTCCTTTATTTCTTAATGTTTTTAGTTCCTGTGCCAATTGAAAATGATAGGACAAAGGCTTGCTGTAATCAATACTAAGCTGAACCACTGGAATATCTGCATTCGGATACATATTTCGCAATATAGACCAAGTACCATGATCCAATCCCCAATCTTCGTTTTCAAGCACTTGGGCACTCTTTATCGCTTCTTGCGCCCAATGAGCTGTATCAGGCGAACCAGATGCAGGGTATTGTACATCAAATAATGCTTGTGGAAATCCACCAAAATCGTGAATGGTTTTCGGATGTTCCATGGCTGTTACAAAAGTCCCACGAGTTAACCAATGAGCGGAAATACAAATGATGGCTTTGGGTTTATCAAAATTCAATGTGATTTTTTTCCATTGATTTGTAAACTCATTTTGTTCAATGGCATTCATGGGTGATCCATGTCCAACAAACAAAGCGGGGAAAATTTCGCTACCTCTATCAATCCCATCGAAAAGGGAACGAAGCGGAGAAACCGAAGCAAATGCAACTGACATAGCTGATAATCCTATAAAATATCGACGATCCAAGAAACTAAGGTTTAGCTGCTTCTAATACATATTTTAGAATAATTGCTTCTTGATTTGAGTCAATCCCGGCTTTTCTTGCCATATCAGGAACAATTCGCTTCCATTGTTCGGCAGTATATTTTTCTCTTGGTTCAAATCCATGACATTTAGTACATTCCTGAGCGTAAAGAGTTGCTCCGGAAACATCTCGGTTCTGAGTAGTTGTAACTACCGGTTTCTCAACCACTGTTGAAATGGTTCCTTTTGAGCACGAAGTAAGTGCAAAGGCAAATAATGCCACGATTATGCTATTTTTTTTCATCTTTTTCTATTATTTCCAGTGTAACAGGAGTTAACCCTGCACGAATAAAATTCAATTTCTTAGCTGCTCCCAAAGTTAAATCTATCACGCGAGATGAACTTTTGGGCAAGCGATCATTAATTTTTACAACTACAACCGAATCATTTTTTGTATTTGTCACCTTCACTAGGGTTCCGAACTTCAACGTTTTATGAGCGGCCGTGTATTTTTCATTTCGTAAAATCTCACCTGATGAAGTCTTTCTACCTTCAAAAGACATTCCATAATAACTTGCTATTCCTTTTTCTATTTCATTAGTGGAAAATGCTGAAAATGCTATCCAAGTGATCGAAATATAAAATACTATTTTCAAATTGTGCATGAACAAATGTAAGCTATTAAGTTTTGGTTAGCAAAATTCAAATTTATAAAATAAGACCTATTGTATTTTTTTATGAGAAATTAGCTTAAGTTTGTTATACTAAAAATTGAATCGATTGTGATGTTGAAATCTCTTTTTTTTCTTGTTTCTTTTCTCACCTTAGAATCAATACATACTCAAAACCGCTCAATATCCATTGACACAAATTACATTTATTCAATTCCATTTGAACCCGGAAAAAAAGCTGTTGTGATGCAAGGATATAATGGTAAATATTCGCACCAGGGAAATTACGCATTGGATTTCAAAGCAAAAAAAGGAACGCCAATTTATGCCGCTCGCGAAGGAATTGTATACAAAACCGAAGATTCAAACATAAAAGGAGGGCCAAAAAAAAAATATCTTAGCTTCGGAAATCACATTATAATTAAACATGGTGATGGAACCTACGCTGCCTATTGGCACCTTTTATATCAAGGAGTTAAAGTAAACGTTGGTGATACTATTTTCAAAGGACAATTTATTGGCTTTTCAGGAAATACCGGATATTCCTCTTGGGCCCACTTGCATTTTGATGTTTATTATTTTTCAAAAGGGAAACAACAAACAATTCCTACCCTATTTGAAACGACCAAAGGAATAAAAAAATTAAAAGTTTACCATTCGTACACCAAACCTAAAGAAAATACTATTTCGATCCCCAGAAATATTGATCAAATAGAGTATCGTTATCAAGATGCTTCTGTTCCTCCTGAACACCATCGAAGTTATGCCTGGAAAATTAAGCAAGGAAAAGCTCAGTATATATTGGAATCCTATGGAACCATTTTAAAAGATACCACCATTGAAATATCTGATTTAAAATGGGAACAATGCAAAACAGCCTTTTTAAATTGCGGAATTAAAAACCAACAAGAATCAGATAATAATCAAGGGTGCACCGGAGGAACAGCAATTACAATAAAAACATGGCTGAATGGTAAAGAGACCTTTTCAGGTACTTCATATTCTTGTGGAGGAAAGAAAACCGGCAATCTAATCGGTGATACTGATAATTTCTTGTTGAACATTGAAATGGGAATAGACCCATCAATTTTCAAGCATTGATTATTTAAACAATGTTGACCAACTGCACTTTTGATGTAAAATTACAGGGAGATCAGCTATTAAAACGCGTTGTTGTTCCATTGTATCACGATCACGTATAGTAACCATATTATCCTCTAAAGATTGATGATCAACCGTAATTGAATAAGGTGTTCCGATTGCGTCTTGACGTCTATAACGTTTACCTATTGAATCTTTTTCATCATACTGAACCATAAAATCCAGTTGAAGGGTTTGAATTATTTCACGCGCTTTTTCAGGCAGCCCATCTTTCTTAACTAATGGCATTACACATGCTTTGTATGGTGCGAGAGCTGCAGGAATTTTTAATACAACCCGTTCAGAATTATCTTCTAACGTTTCATTTTTATAAGATGCACTTAACACTGCTAAAAACATGCGATCTAATCCAATTGATGTTTCAATTACATATGGCACATAGCTCTGATTAAGTTCCGGATCAAAATATTGCAGTTTCTTACCTGAATGTTGCTCGTGTTGTTTCAAATCAAAATCTGTTCTGGAGTGTATCCCTTCCAATTCCTTGAACCCCATTGGGAAATCAAATTCAATATCACATGCAGCATTGGCATAATGCGCCAATTTTAAATGGTCATGATACCTGTATTTTTCTCCTCCCAAATTCAATGCAGCATGCCATTTTAATCGGAAATCTTTCCAATAGTTATACCATTTCATTTCGTCACCTGGCCTTACAAAAAATTGCATTTCCATTTGTTCAAACTCGCGCATTCTAAAAATAAATTGTCGGGCAACAATTTCATTTCTAAAGGCTTTTCCAATTTGTGCAATACCAAATGGAATTTTCATCCGACCTGATTTTTGAACATTTAAAAAGTTCACAAAAATTCCTTGCGCCGTTTCAGGACGTAGATAGATAGTCGCAGCTTCACCTGAAACAGAACCTAATTCAGTTGAAAACATTAGGTTAAACTGTCGTACTTCCGTCCAATTTTTGGAGCCGGAAATTGGACAAGTAATTTCCAAATCTACAATTAATTGATACACACCTTCAAGGTCATTTGCTTCCAAACTTTCTTTCATTCGTTTTTCAACATGATCAATTTTTTCTTGACTTCTCAACACATTCGGATTGGTAGCCCGAAATTGGGTTTCATCAAAATCAGCTCCGAATCGTTTCACTCCTTTTTCAACCTCTTTCTCTATCTTTTGCCGTTGCTTTTCAATATAATCTTCGATTAATACATCAGCACGATATCGCTTTTTTGAGTCTTTATTATCAATTAAAGGATCATTGAAGGCGTCCACATGACCTGAAGCTTTCCACGTAGTAGGATGCATAAATATTGCGGCATCAATTCCAACGATATTTTCATGCATTTGCACCATTGATTTCCACCAATATGATTTAATGTTATTTTTGAGCTCTGCACCCAATTGGCCGTAATCATAAGTTGCTGATAATCCATCATATATTTCAGATGAAGGAAACACAAAACCATATTCCTTAGCATGAGAAATGATATCCTTCAATTTGTCTTCACGTTGTTCCATATTACAAAGATAGTTTTTCTTCAAAAACGGCGATGAACTTTGTTATAAATCGCAATAAGAACAGACCATTAAGTTTTATAACTAGTAAGGCAAATCGTTTTTATTTCTACTTTCGTTTTTTCAAACAGTGACACGAAACTTTTGAT
>JACCDY010611907.1_pt1 | contig 22180 bp, 21 predicted proteins | sample 7446391 | NCBI WGS metagenome assembly JACCDY01 (sample SAMN15323451, study PRJNA562643) | freshwater metagenome | isolation source: river surface water | place: USA:Blue River Watershed | collected 2017-08-18 | reverse complement strand
TTGGAGATATACATAAATGACGATGTTTAATAAAGTAGTTAAGAGCTTCCAGTGGGGCTCACACACAGTGCGTATGGAAACAGGCGAGATTGCTCGTCAAGCAGGTGGTGCAGTTTTAGTTGATGTTGATGACACCGTGATTTTGGCCACTGTGGTGGGTGCAAAAAATGCGAAGCCAGGTCAAGACTTTTTCCCTTTGACTGTTGATTACCTAGAGAAAACTTATGCGGCCGGTAAGATTCCTGGCGGTTTCTTCCGTCGTGAAGGTCGCCCATCTGAAGGCGAGACATTGATTTCTCGTTTGATTGACCGTCCAATTCGCCCATTATTCCCAGAGGGTTTTTACAACGAAGTGCAAGTGGTTGTGCACGTGGTATCCATTAATCCTGAAGTACCTGCAGATATTCCAGCGTTGATTGGTGCTTCTGCTGCCTTGGCAGTTTCTGGTATTCCTTTTAATGGTCCAGTGGGTGCAGCGCGTGTGGGTTACAAGAATGGTCAGTACATGTTGAACCCAACACGTTCTGAGCAAGCCAGCAGTGAACTAGATTTGATCGTTGCTGGTACGCAAGCCGCTGTCTTGATGGTGGAATCTGAAGCGCATCAATTGTCTGAAGAAATCATGTTGGGTGCGGTTGTGTATGGTCATGAGCAAATGCAAACAGCCATTAATGCAATCAATGATTTGGTGCGCGAAGGTGGTAAGCCAGAGTGGGATTGGCAACCAGCTCCTAAGAATGAGCCGCTCATTGCTAAAGTGACTGCCTTGGCTGAAGCAGGTTTACGTGAAGCCTATCAAATTCGTCAAAAACAAGCTCGTTCAACCAAGTTGAAAGAAGTGACAAAAGATGTCTTGGCGAAATTGGCTGAAGAGGGTGAGTTTGACGAAGTTGAAGTTGGCAACATCATGTTTGAAATTGAAGCGAAGATTGTTCGCGGTCAAGTATTGAATGGTGAGCCACGCATCGACGGTCGTGATACACGCACTGTTCGCCCAATTGAAATTCGTACAGGCGTATTGCCACGCACGCATGGCTCAGCATTGTTCACACGCGGTGAGACACAAGGCTTGGTTGTGGCCACTTTGGGTACAGCGCGCGATGAACAAATTATTGATGCTTTAGAAGGTGAGCAACGTGATCGCTTCATGTTCCACTACAACATGCCTCCGTTTGCAACCGGTGAAACTGGTCGTGTGGGCAGTCCAAAGCGCCGTGAGATTGGTCACGGTCGTTTGGCCAAGCGCGCTTTGATTCCTGTATTGCCTTCACCTGAAGAATTTGCATACAGCTTGCGTGTGGTTTCAGAAATCACTGAATCTAACGGTTCCTCATCCATGGCTTCTGTTTGTGGCGGATGTTTGGCGATGATGGATGCTGGCGTTCCTGTGAAAGCTCATGTGGCGGGTGTCGCAATGGGCTTGATTTTGGATGGTAATCGCTTTGCAGTATTGACAGATATCTTGGGTGATGAAGATCACTTGGGTGACATGGACTTCAAAGTGGCTGGTACATCCAATGGTATTACGGCATTGCAGATGGACATCAAGGTGCAAGGTATTACCAAAGAAATCATGCAGGTTGCTTTGGCACAAGCCAAAGAAGGTCGTTTGCATATCTTGAGCAAGATGCAAGAAGCGATGAGCGGTGTTCGCACTGAATTGTCAGCTCATGCGCCACGCATGGTGACCATCAAGATTCACCCAGACAAGATTCGTGAAGTGATTGGTAAGGGTGGTGCAACGATTCAAGCCTTGACCAAAGAAACTGGTACAAGCATTGATATCACCGATGATGGTGTTGTAACAATTGCTTCAACCAGTGCTGAAGGCATGGAAGAAGCCAAGCGTCGCATTGAAGGCATCACAGCAGAAGCTGAAGTCGGCAAGATTTACGAAGGTCCAGTGGTCAAATTGCTGGAGTTTGGTGCTCTTGTGAACATCCTTCCAGGTAAAGATGGTTTGTTGCATATTTCAGAAATCGCCAATGAGCGTGTGAAAGATGTGAAAGACTATTTGCAAGAAGGTCAGGTCGTGCGCGTGAAGTTGTTGGCTGCTGATGAGCGTGGTCGTTTGCGTTTGTCATTGAAAGCTGCTTGTGCTGATGAAGGTACTAGCATTGCTCCTTTGAATGGCGCGGCGCCTGCGACTGATGCTGCCCCAGCAGAACAAGCTGAACAGCAACAGCAGTAAGCAAAAGTAAGTGAGCTAAAACGGCATGCGTGCTGTTGAAATTAGCCAATACGGTGCTCCTGAAGTTCTAAAAGCGGTGGTGCGACCAGATTTGGTGGTGCCACCCCTTGGCTCTGGTGAGGTTCTTATCAGAGTCAGAGCGGCAGGAGTTAACCGTCCTGATGTTTTACAGCGTCAAGGTTTTTATCCCGTTCCTCCAGGCGGTTCAGATCTTCCTGGGCTTGAGTTGGCCGGTGAAATTGTGGGTGGCGATTTGGCTCACCCCAGTAATTTTTTCAGTTTAGAAGTAGGTAGCCGTGTTTGTGCTTTGGTTGTGGGCGGAGCCTACGCAGAATATTGCATTGCGCCTTTAGCGCAATGTTTACCGGTACCAAAAGGTCTGTCGGATGTTGAGGCCGCCAGTCTGCCTGAAACATTTTTTACGGTGTGGAGCAATGTTTTTGATCGTGGTCGATTGGGTTTGGATGGACGCGGTCAAGAAACTTTATTGGTGCATGGTGGAAGTAGCGGGATTGGAGTGACTGCGATTCAGTTGGTGACTGCCATGGGTCATGATGTGATTGTGACTGTGGGCAATGATGAAAAAGTGAAGGCTTGCCAAAAGCTAGGCGCAGTATTAGCAATTAACTACCGAAATCAAGATTTTGTTGAGCAAGTAAAAAACTTCACCAACGGTCGGGGTGTGAATGTCATTTTAGATATGGTTGCAGGCCCCTACTTAGGACGAGATATTCAATGTTTGGCAGACGATGGTCGAATTGTGATCATTGCCACACAAGGCGGTAAAATTTCAGAAATCGATGTGAACCAAGTTTTGCGTCGACGCTTAACGATCACAGGGTCGACCTTAAGAGCAAGGTCAGTCGACTTTAAAGGTAGTATTGCTCGATCATTGAGGGCCTATGTTTGGCCTTTGATAGAGAGTCAAACCATTAAGCCAGTGATTCATGAAGTGTTTGAGTTAGAAGCTGCAGCCAGTGCCCATCGTTTGATGGAATCGAGCGAACACATTGGCAAGATTGTTTTAACGGTGAAATAAAAGAGAGCCCTATGAGACCATTGACCATCATTGGTAATTGGAAAATGAACGGCAGTCTAGCCAGCAATCAGACATTGATTCAAAGTTTTTTGAGTCTTGGGGTTTCTGATTTTGCAAAAAATTCAAATGCTCAAGTGGCTCTTTGTGTGCCTTATCCCTACTTGGCTCAAATCAGTCAGCTCTTAAGTGGTTCTTCAATTGGATGCGGAGCACAGGATGTGTCTGATCATCCCAATGGAGCTTACACAGGCGATGTGAGTGCCAAGATGTTGCAAGATTTTGGCTGTCAGTATGTGATTGTGGGACATTCTGAGCGTCGTCAGTATCACCAAGAGGGCGATGGCTTGGTGGCCAGAAAAGCCAAGGCAACCCTTCAAGCCCATATGACACCAATTATTTGTGTGGGTGAAACTGAATCGGAGCATGATGATGGTAAAACCTTGGTGGTGGTGCGTCGCCAGTTGCAGGCAGTTTTAGACCTTTTGCAAGGTCAAATCGCCTCTTGCATCATTGCCTATGAACCTGTTTGGGCCATTGGAACAGGTAAAGTGCCGACCCCGCAGCAGGCCCAAGATGTTCATCGGGAGTTGCGCTTGCAGTTGGCCAAGTTTGATGATGAAGCAGCTTCAAAAGTGGCCATTTTGTATGGTGGCAGCTTAAAGCCTGATAATGCTAAAGATTTGTTAGCGATGCCTGATATCGACGGTGGGTTGGTCGGTGGAGCATCCCTGAATGCAGAAGATTTTTTGGCCTTGTGCCAAGCCAGTCAATAAATTTGTTTTTGGAGAACTAGATGGAAGTGTTTAAGACAGTATTGGTTGTATTGCAAATTATTGCGGCCATTGGCGTGATTGCTTTGGTATTGATTCAGCAAGGTAAGGGTGCTGATATGGGCGCTGCCTTCGGCGGTGGGTCCTCGGGTGGTCTATTTGGCGCGGCGGGTTCAGCCAACTTCCTTTCTCGTTTGACGGCCGTTTTTGCCACAGTGTTTTTCTTAACAACCATTGGCATTACCCTTTTGGGCTCAAACAAGTCTCAAAATGCGGGTGTCTTATCAGGGACAAGTGCCCCAGCCGTGGCACCGAGTGCTGAAGTTCCAGCTCCAGCCCCTGCAGGTAACGCACCTGGAACAGCTCCAGTCACTGGAACTGGTCAAAGCGTTCCAAAATAAAGAGAAAAATCTTAAAAAACCCCCTGAAGTTGGATAGGGATAGGATAAAATCTTAGGGTTTTACCGTATGCCGTCGTGGTGGAATTGGTAGACACGCTATCTTGAGGGGGTAGTGGCGTAAAGCTGTGCGAGTTCGAGTCTCGCCGACGGCACCAAAATAGGGGGTTTTGTCGCTTGTCAGATAGTTGCAAGACCATTTAGAGAAAATATGTAAGTGTTGTTTAGAGTTACGAATTGGAACGCTCTTGAACTTAGAAGCCTACTTTCCTGTTTTGCTTTTTATCCTAGTTGGGATAGGTGTTGGATTGGTGCCTATGGCGCTGGGCAAACTTCTCGGCCCTAATAAACCTGATACTGAAAAAGTTTCCCCTTACGAGTGCGGTTTTGACGCATTTGAAGACGCCCGAATGAAGTTCGATGTTCGGTATTACCTTGTCGCCATTCTTTTCATTTTGTTTGACCTTGAAACGGCTTTCTTATTCCCATGGGGTGTCGCGCTTTCCGAGATCGGTTGGCCTGCTTACATCTCGATGGTGATTTTCTTGTTGGAATTTGTCATTGGTTTTGCCTATATCTGGAAGAAAGGTGCCCTTAACTGGGAATAAAGACTCAATATGGCTATTGAAGGCATCTTAAAAGAAGGTTTTGTTACCACGTCAGCGGATAAGTTAATCAATTGGACGCGCACGGGTTCTTTGTGGCCCATGACTTTTGGTTTGGCTTGTTGTGCCGTTGAGATGATGCACGCGGGTGCATCACGTTATGACTTGGATCGTTTCGGGGTGGTTTTTAGACCATCGCCACGTCAATCAGATTTAATGATTGTTGCCGGCACATTGTGCAACAAAATGGCTCCTGCATTACGCAAAGTTTATGACCAAATGCCAGAACCACGTTGGGTGATTTCAATGGGTTCTTGTGCCAATGGTGGTGGTTACTACCATTATTCATATTCAGTGGTTCGGGGTTGTGATCGCATTGTTCCTGTGGACGTGTATGTTCCAGGGTGTCCTCCTACAGCAGAAGCTTTGATGTACGGCATTATTCAGTTGCAAGCCAAGATCAAGCGCACTAGCACGATTGCGAGAAAGGCCTAAGATGTCAGAGACGCTATCCGTGCTTCAAGAGCGCTTAGAAAAAGTTCTAGGAAAAAAAGTTTCTCGTTTGCATGACGCTCTTGGCGAGTTGACTTTGGTGGTTCGTTCTGAAGACTATCTTGAAGTTGCTTATTCATTGAGAGATGAGCCAAGCTTAGGCTTTGATCAACTGATCGATTTGTGTGGTGTTGATTACAGTGAGTATGACAATGCCACTTGGGAAGGCCCTCGTTTTGCGGTAGTGAGTCACTTGCTATCTGTTAAGCACAATTGGCGTTTGCGTTTGCGCGTATTTGCCCCTGAGGATGGTTTCCCATTGGTGGCATCTGTGACCCCTGTTTGGAATTCAGCCAATTGGTTTGAGCGTGAAGCATTTGACCTCTTCGGTATTTTGTTTGACGGTCACCATGACTTGCGCCGTATTTTGACGGATTACGGTTTCATTGGTCATCCATTCAGAAAAGATTTCCCAATCTCTGGCAACGTTGAAATGCGTTATGACCCAGAGCAAAAACGAGTTGTTTATCAACCTGTGACGATTGATCCTCGTGAAGTCACTCCAAGAGTGATTCGTGAAGAAAGCTACGGGTCTTAATCATGGCAGATATTAAAAATTACACCCTGAACTTTGGTCCTCAGCATCCGGCTGCTCACGGCGTTCTTCGCTTGGTATTGGAGTTGGACGGTGAAGTTATTCAGCGCTCTGATCCGCACATTGGTTTATTGCATCGTGCGACCGAAAAATTAGCTGAAACTCGTACTTGGGTTCAAAACGTTCCATACATGGATCGCCTTGATTACGTATCGATGATGGCCAATGAGCATGCATACGTCATGGCCATTGAAAAACTATTGCAAATTGAAGTTCCAGTGCGTGCGCAATATATCCGTGTGATGTATGACGAGATTACTCGTTTGCTTAATCACTTATTGTGGATTGGTTGTCACGGTTTGGACGTCGGTGCGATGGCTGTTTTCTTGTACGCTTTCCGTGAGCGTGAAGATTTGTTTGACATGTACGAAGCTGTATCAGGTGCGCGCATGCATGCTGCTTACTATCGTCCAGGTGGTGTGTACCGTGACCTGCCTGACACCATGCCGCAATATTTAGCCAATAAGATCCGTGGCGAAAAGGCCGTCAAAAAATTAAATGAAAATCGTCAAGGATCTTTATTGGACTTCATTGAAGACTTTACCAATCGTTTTCCAGCTTACGTTGATGAATACGAAACTCTGTTGACTGACAATCGTATTTGGAAGCAACGTTTGGTGGGTATTGGCGTTGTCTCACCCGAGCGTGCTTTACAACTTGGATTTACAGGCGCCATGTTGCGAGGCTCTGGGATTGAATGGGATTTGCGTAAAAAACAACCTTATGAGGTTTACAGTCAATTAGATTTCGATATTCCTGTGGGTGTTAATGGCGACTCTTACGATCGTTATTTGGTGCGCGTTGAAGAAATGCGCCAATCCAATCGCATCATCAAGCAATGCGTTCATTGGTTGCGTGCCAATCCTGGTCCAGTGATCAGCGATAACCACAAAGTGGCTAGCCCAAAACGTGTGGACATGAAGTCCAACATGGAAGAATTAATTCATCACTTCAAACTGTTCACTGAAGGTATTCATGTGCCAACAGGTGAAGCTTATGCAGCAGTCGAGCATCCAAAAGGTGAGTTTGGTATTTATGCCATCTCTGATGGTGCAAACAAACCTTATCGTTTAAAGATTCGTGCACCAGGTTTTGTGCACTTATCAGCTTTGGATGAAATGGCAAAAGGCCACATGTTGGCAGATGCCGTCACGATTATTGGTACGCAGGACATTGTGTTCGGCGAGATTGACCGCTAACAGGATCAAAGAGGATTAAATAGCTCATGTTGTCCCCAGAAGCCCGCGCTGAAATCAATCGCAACATTGCCAAATACCCATCTGATCAAAAGCAATCAGCGGTGATGGCAGCCCTTGTGGTGGCTCAAGATCAATACGGTTGGGTGACCCCTGAATCGATTGAGGAAGTTGCTGCCATCTTGGGTATGCCTCCAATTGCAGTCCAAGAAGTGGCCACTTTCTACAACATGTATGACACCAAACCTGTCGGCAAATTCAAGTTGGCTGTTTGCACCAATTTGCCATGTGAGTTATCAGGTGGTGCTCGTGCAGGTGAATATCTAAAGAAAAAATTAGGCATTGATTACAACGAAACCACGCCATGTGGCACTTTCACTCTCAAAGAAGGTGAGTGCATGGGGGCATGCGGAGATGCGCCTGTGGCGATTGTGAACAACAAAACCATGTGCAGTTTTATGAGCAATGAAAAACTAGATGCTTTGATTGATGACCTGAAAGCCAAGGCTCAAGGAGGCAAAGCATGACCAGTTTGCATACTCGTCACATCCAGCCTTTGATTTTGGCTGGCTTAAATGGTGACAATTGGCGTTTGAAAGATTATGTGGCCCGAGGTGGGTATGCACAGTTAAAGAGAATCTTGACTGAGGGCATCACTCCTGAAGCAGTGATTGCAGAAGTTAAAGCCTCTGGCCTGCGTGGGCGTGGTGGTGCTGGATTCCCAACCGGTTTGAAGTGGAGTTTTATGCCACGTCAATTCCCGGGTGATAAGTACTTGGTTTGTAATACCGACGAGGGCGAGCCAGGCACCTTCAAAGACCGCGACATCATTCGTTACAACCCCCATGCTTTGATTGAAGGCATGGCGATAGCCGCATATGCCATGGGTATTTCAGTTGGTTATAACTACATCCATGGCGAGATCTGGGAAGGTTATGTGCGCTTTGAAGAAGCTCTAGAAGAAGCCCGCGCGGCTGGTTTCTTGGGTCATAAAATTTGCGGTTCAGACTTCTCATTCCAGTTGCATGCACACCATGGTTGGGGTGCTTATATCTGTGGTGAAGAAACCGCCTTGCTAGAGTCTTTGGAAGGTAAAAAAGGTCAACCTCGCTTCAAACCTCCATTCCCAGCAAGCTTTGGTTTGTATGGCAAACCAACCACCATCAATAACACTGAAACATTCTCTGCGGTGCCATTTATTTTTGCAGTGGGTGGTGAGGCTTATGCCAAATTAGGTAGACCTAATAATGGTGGTACCAAGATTTTTTCAATTTCTGGTGACGTAGAGCGTCCAGGGAATTATGAGATTCCATTGGGTACTTCGTTTGCCACATTGTTGGAGTTGGCTGGTGGTATGCGCGGTGGTAAAAAAATCAAAGCCGTGATTCCAGGTGGTTCCTCAGCTCCGGTGATTCCAGGTGCCATGATGATGGAAACCGACATGGACTATGACAGCATTGCTAAGGCAGGATCGATGTTGGGTTCAGGTGCTGTGATTGTGATGGATGAGACCCGTTGCATGGTCAAGTCACTGTTGCGCTTGTCTTACTTCTATCATGAAGAATCATGTGGTCAGTGCACGCCGTGCCGTGAGGGTACCGGTTGGTTATGGCGCATCGTGAATCGCATTGAGCACGGAGAGGGGCGTCAGGAAGACTTGGATCTTTTAAATGACGTGGCAGCCAATATTCAGGGAAGAACAATTTGTGCATTGGGTGACGCTGCTGCCATGCCAGTCAGAGGTATGTTGAAGCATTACATGGATGAGTTTGCTTATCACGTAGAGCACAAGCGTTGCATTGTGCCTGCCTATGTTTAAGTAAATCCAAGGGATAAACGGGAAATAAGATGGTTGAAATCGAAATTGATGGCAAAACGGTAGAAATCCAACAGGGTTCTATGGTGATGGACGCGGCCAAAAAAATTGGTACGCACATCCCTCATTTTTGCTATCACAAGAAATTATCGATTGCTGCTAATTGCCGCATGTGTTTGGTCGAAGTTGAAAAAGCACCCAAACCATTGCCTGCTTGTGCCACCCCAGTGACTCCTGGCATGAAAGTTCACACTCATTCTGAAAAAGCTGTGCAAGCTCAGAAATCAGTGATGGAGTTTTTGTTAATCAATCATCCTTTGGATTGCCCAATTTGCGATCAGGGTGGTGAGTGTCAGTTACAAGATTTGGCGGTTGGCTACGGTAAAACATCATCACGTTACTCTGAAGAGAAGCGTGTGGTCTTCCACAAGAATGTAGGTCCATTGATTTCAATGGAAGAGATGAGTCGTTGTATTCATTGCACCCGTTGCGTACGTTTTGGACAAGAGATTGCTGGTGTGATGGAGTTGGGTATGCTCAATCGTGGTGAGCATTCTGAGATCACCTCGTTTGTGGGTAAAACCGTGGACTCAGAGTTGTCAGGCAACATGATTGATTTGTGTCCTGTAGGCGCTCTCACAAGTAAGCCATTCCGTTATTCAGCCCGCACATGGGAATTAGGTCGCAAACGTTCAGTGAGTCCTCATGATTCCTTGGGTACCAACGTCATCATGCAGACCAAGGCCAATCAAGTTTTGCGCACTGTGCCTTTAGAAAATGAAGCCATCAACGAATGCTGGATCAGCGACCGTGATCGTTTTGCCTATGAAGGTTTGAATAGTCCCGATCGTTTGAAAAATCCAATGGTCAAGCAAGACAATCGCTGGATTGAAACTGATTGGGAATCAGCTTTAAATTACATCAGTCGTTCTTTGACTTCGATTCAAGCAGATCATGGAGCGGATTCTATTGCGGCATTGGCCCATCCAATGGCCTCCGTGGAAGAGTTGCATTTGCTGAAGAAAGTTATTTCAGGTTTGGGTTCTAGCAACCTTGAAACACGTTTGCGTCAATCGGATGTGAGCGGTGCTGCCAAAGCACCTTGGTTAGGCATGAAGATTGCTGATGTGGGTCAACTGCAACGCGCCTTCTTTGTCGGCAGCTTCCTCAGAAAAGATCAACCTTTATTAGCGGCACGGGTTCGTTCAGCCGCTAAGCGTGGATTACAAGTTACGCGACTAGGAGCCAGTTCTGAAGATTGGCTCATGCCAATCGCTGCGTGTGCACAAGTTTCTCCTGCCAATTGGCCAGCCGAGCTCGCAGGCGTGGCTGCTGCAGTAGCTCAAGCTAAAGGAGTGACTGCGCCAAGTAATGCGAATGTGAGTCCGAGTGCAAAAGCAATTGCTGAGAGTTTGCTAAGTGGTGAGCGTAAAGCAGTTTTCCTTGGATCAGCTGCGATGGCTCATCCACAGTTTGCGCAATTGCATGCCTATGCACAGTTCATTGCAAATCATACCGAGGCAACTTTAGGTTTCTTGCCTGAAGGTGGAAATGCAGTTGGAGCTCATTTGGTGGGCGCCGTTTCTGCAGAAGGCGTCTCTGGCCTTTTGGCGAAAAATTTAAAAGCAGTTCTGTTGTTGAATGTTGAACCTGGTTCAGATGTTTTTGATCCGCAGTTGATCAAATCTAAATTAGCGAATGCCGCTACTGTGATTGCCATGACTGCGTTTGATAGCGCTGAGTTGCGTGAGCAAGCGGATGTGATGTTGCCCATCACGCCTTATACAGAAACATCCGGCAGTTTTGTCAATGCAGAAGGTACTTTGCAATCAGTTCAAGCAGTCGTAAAACCTTTGGGTGCAGCACGTCCTGCATGGAAAGTGCTGCGTGTATTGGGCGGCCTCTTAAATTTAGATAATTTCCTCTTCAATAGTTCAGAGGAAGTTTTGGATGAGGCCTTGCCTGAAAACTATGCGGCTCAATTGAGTAATGTGACTACAGCGCAAGCAACAGTGACGAGCACATTCACGCCAGCCATTGAGCGTTTGGCCGATGTGGTGATTCATTCGAGCGATTCGATTGTGCGTCGCGCACCTGCTTTGCAAATGACACAAGATGCCAAGCGTGGTTTGAAGTTGGGTATGCCAAGTCATTTGATGATGCAACTTCAGTTGAAAGAAGGCGATCAAGTCAAAGTTTCGCAAGCAGGTCAAACCGTGGTGATGGGAGTGACTGAAGAAAATACTTTGGCCGATGGTGTGGTCAGACTTTCAGCCGGAACTGAACTCAGTCGTCAATTGGGCAGTATGTTTGGCCAGTTAACAGTGGAGCGTGTATGAGCGAATTTATTCAAACGATCAACACGCATGGATTAGCACTCTTTGGCGAGATGCTTTGGCCCATCGTTTGGACTTTGATCAAGATTGTTGTGATCGTCTTGCCCATGTTTGGTTGTGTGGCATACCTCACTTTATGGGAACGTAAATTAATTGGTTGGATGCACATTCGCTTAGGCCCAAATCGTGTGGGTCCTTTGGGCTTGTTGCAACCAATTGCAGATGCCTTGAAGTTATTGCTCAAAGAAGTGATTTTGCCGAGCAAGGCCAATAAAGTTTTGTACATTGTTGCCCCTGTGATGGTGATTGCTCCGGCTTTTGCCGCATGGGCGGTGGTGCCTTTCCAAGCTGAAATGGTCTTGGCCAACGTGAATGCTGGTTTGTTGTACGTCATGGCCATCACATCGGTTGGTGTTTATGGAATTATTTTGGCGGGCTGGGCATCGAATTCTAAGTATGCATTTTTGGGTGCGATGCGCGCTTCAGCGCAAATGGTGTCTTATGAGATTGCGATGGGCTTTGCCTTAGCGTCTGTATTGGTGATTTCTGGCACTCTAAACTTGAGCGATATTGTGAAGTCTCAGCAAACGGGATATTTCGCAAGCATGGGCTTGAACTTCTTGTCATGGAACTGGTTGCCCTTGTTGCCAATGTTCTTGATTTATTTCATTTCGGGCGTGGCCGAATTGAATCGTCATCCTTTTGACGTGGTTGAGGGTGAATCAGAGATTGTGGCAGGGCACATGATTGAGTACTCAGGCATGGCGTTTGCGATGTTCTTCTTGGCGGAATATGCCAACATGATTTTGATTGCGGCTTTGACCTCTATTTTGTTCTTTGGTGGTTGGGCGCCGATTGTTGATTTGCCGATTCTAAGAGACATTCCTGGCATCTTTTGGTTGATTGCCAAGACTTTCTTCTTCTTATCTTGCTTTATTTGGTTGCGTGCGTCTTTCCCGCGCTACCGTTATGACCAGTTGATGCGTTTGGGTTGGAAAGTATTTATTCCAATTTCTATCTTCTGGATTTTGTTGGTGGGTGCTTGGGTATTGTCGCCCTGGAATATTTGGAAATAAGGCGAGGATTTGACTATGTTCCAACGTATCCGTGAGTTCTTAAATAGCTTGTTATTAAAAGAGCTATTGCAAGGTTTGGCACTGACAGGCAAGTATTTATTTAAGCCAAAAATTACAGTCCAATACCCAGAAGAAAAAACTCCGATGTCACCACGTTTCCGTGGATTGCATGCTTTGCGTCGCTATCCAAACGGGGAAGAGCGTTGTATTGCATGTAAGTTGTGTGAAGCCGTTTGTCCTGCCATGGCCATCTCAATTGAATCTGATCAGCGAGAAGATGGTACTCGTCGCACCACACGTTATGACATTGATTTAACCAAGTGTATTTTTTGTGGTTTCTGCGAAGAAGCTTGCCCGGTAGATGCAATTGTTGAAACCCATATTCATGAATACCACGGCGAAAAGCGTGGTGATCTTTATTTCACCAAAGAAATGCTTCTGGCGGTGGGCGACCGTTATGAAAACGAAATTGCAGCCAATAAAACAGCGGATGCCAAATACAAATGATGCTTGATCCTAAAACAATCCTCTTTTACGTTTTTGCAGCCATCTTGGTCATTGCTGCATTGCGTGTAGTGACTGCACGCAATCCTGTGCATGCAGCCTTATTCTTGGTATTGGCTTTCTTTACAGCGGCTGCGATCTGGATGTTGTTGCACGCAGAGTTCTTAGCCATTTTGCTGGTCTTGGTTTACGTCGGTGCTGTGATGGTCTTGTTCTTGTTTGTGGTCATGATGCTCGACCTTGATCTGGATCACTTGCGCAAAGGATTTAAACAGTTCATGCCAGTGGCTTCCTTGGTAGGTGCCATCATCGTGGCTGAGATGGCCATTGTCTTGATTCGTGGTTTCATTGGCACGACTCAGCCCGTCCGCAACATCAGTCCTGAAGCTGCTGCTAGCAATACCAAAGCACTCGGAATGTTGTTGTACACAGAATATTTATTTGCTTTTGAAGTGGCTGGCATCATTTTGTTGGTGGCCATCATTGCTTCAGTGGCTTTGACCTTGCGTCGTCGTAAAGATACAAAGACGCAAAATATTCCTGAACAAATTCGTACACGCAAGGAAGATCGTGTGCGCATGGTGACTTCGATGAACTCTGATTCATCGGCTAAAAAAGAATCATGAGAACCATGAAAACTATCAATACAAGGATTTATTCATGACAATCACTTTGGCGCATTACTTGGTATTGGCAGCCATCCTATTTGCAATAGGTGTGGTCGGCATCTTTTTGAATCGCAAAAACATCATTGTTTTATTGATGTCTTTGGAGTTGATGCTATTGGCCGTGAACTTGAACTTTGTGGCGTTCTCTCACTATTTGGGTGATATGGATGGCCAGGTATTTGTTTTCTTTATTTTGACTGTGGCTGCTGCAGAGGCTGCAATTGGTTTGGCGATTTTGGTCACGATGTTCCGCAAGCTTGACACCATTCATGCCGAAGATCTTGGACAACTGAAGGGTTAAGACAGATTTATGACAACTCCAACCTTAAACCCTCTTGTATTGTTGGCAATTCCTTTGGCGCCTTTGGTGGGTGCCGCGATTGCTGGATTATTTGGTACCAAGTTCTTTGGTAATTTAATTGGTCGCTCAGTTGCTCATACAGTGACTATCTTGGGTGTGGCCATTGCTTGCGTTTTGTCCTTCATGGTCTTAAAAGATGTGATGGCAGGTGCACGTTTCAATGACACGATTTACACCTGGATGCAGTTAGGTGAGTTGAGTTTAGAAGTTGGTTTCTTGGTGGATCCTTTGACAGCCATGATGATGGTGGTTGTGACCTTTGTCTCATTGATGGTTCACATCTACACCATTGGTTATATGGCTGAAGATGAAGGGTATGCACGTTTCTTCTCGTACATTTCTTTGTTCACCTTCTCAATGTTGATGTTGGTGATGAGCAACAACTTTTTACAGTTGTTCTTTGGTTGGGAAGCAGTGGGTCTGGTTTCTTATTTATTGATTGGCTTCTGGTACAAACGTCCCACAGCCATTTTTGCCAATATGAAAGCTTTTTTGGTCAACCGTGTGGGTGACTTTGGCTTCATTTTGGGCATTGGTCTTTTGTTGGCCTATAGCGGCAGCATGAGCTATGACGGTGTGTTTGCTCAAAAAGACGTGTTGGTTCAACAGGTATTGCCTGGTACAGATTGGAACTTATTAACCGTGGCTTGTATTTGTTTGTTTATCGGCGCCATGGGTAAGTCAGCTCAGTTCCCATTGCATGTCTGGTTACCAGACTCCATGGAAGGCCCAACCCCAATTTCTGCATTGATTCATGCGGCCACCATGGTGACTGCCGGTATTTTCATGGTCAGTCGCATGTCACCTCTATTTGAGTTGTCCGATGTGGCTTTGTCATTTGTATTGGTGATTGGTTCAATCACGGCTTTGTTCATGGGTTTCTTGGGCATTGTGCAAAACGACATCAAGCGAGTGGTGGCGTATTCCACTTTGTCTCAGTTGGGTTATATGACAGTGGCTTTGGGTGTGTCTGCTTACCCCATCGCTGTATTCCACTTAATGACCCATGCATTCTTTAAAGCGCTTCTCTTCTTGGGCGCAGGTAGCGTCATCATGGGCATGCATCATGATCAAGACATGCGCAATATGGGCGGCTTGTGGAAGTACATGCCGATTACTTGGTTCACCTCATTGCTAGGTTCATTGGCTTTGATAGGTACACCGTTCTTCTCAGGTTTCTACTCAAAAGACTCCATCATTGAAGCGGTGGGTAAGAGCACAATTGCAGGCTCTGATTTTGCTTACTTTGCGGTGATGGCAGGCGTATTCATCACAGCCTTCTATTCATTCAGAATGTACTTCTTAGTGTTCCATGGTAAGGAGCGCTTTGGTCAGGCGCATGACGCTCATGGCCATGATGCTCATGATGATCACCATGATGACCATCATCACGGTTTGGCGCCAGGACAGAAGCCACATGAGTCACCATGGGTAGTAACCTTGCCATTGATCTTGTTGGCGATTCCTTCAGTGATTGTGGGTTACCTCACCATTGGACCTATGTTGTTTGGCGACTTTTTCGGCAATGCCATTTTTGTAGATGTGACTAAGCATGTGGCCATGAAAGAATTGGCGGATGCATTCCATGGCCCTGTAGCGATGGCTGCTCATGCTTTACATACCTCCGTCTTGTACTTGGCTTTAGGCGGCGTTGTCACTGCCGCTGTGTTCTATTTATGGTTGCCACAGATTCCAGCATTCTTTGCGCGCACCTTGGCACCAATTAAGAATGTATTGGATAACAAGTACTACATGGATGATTTCAATCAAGCTGTGTTTGCCAAAGGAGCACGAGTGCTTGGTACGGGTCTATGGAAGCGTGCAGATCAAGGCTTGATTGATGGCTTGGTTGTCAATGGCTCTACGCGTGTAATTGCCTGGTTCTCTGCCAATGTGCGTCAAGTTCAATCAGGTTATTTGTATCACTACGCCTTTGCCATGATTATTGGTTTGATTGCTTTGATTGGCTGGATTTTATATACCCACTTGGGCTCCATGAAATAAAACAATAGATAGAGCGCCCCGATATGATTCTTTCTTACTCCATTTGGTTACCGATCATCTTCGGTTTAATTATTTTGTTCACGGGTTCGGACAATAGCAAGGGCTATGTTCGCATCATGGCATTGATTGGTTCCTTGATCAGCTTTGCAGTGACCTTGCCATTGATCAGCGGTTTTGACACCAGCACTGCTGCCATGCAGTTTGTTGAGCAAGTCTCTTGGGTGCCTCGTTATGACATCAATTACTTCTTGGGTGTTGATGGTATTTCAATGTGGTTTGTGGTTTTGACCGCATTCATCACAGTGATTGTGGTGTTGGCTGCTTGGGAAGTGATCACTGAGAATGTGGCGCAATACATGGCGGCATTCTTGATTTTGTCAGGTCTGATGATTGGTGTATTTGCTGCATTGGATGGCTTGCTCTTCTATGTGTTCTTTGAAGCCACTTTGATTCCGATGTACATCATCATTGGTGTATGGGGCGGTCCTAATCGTGTTTATGCAGCATTCAAGTTCTTTTTGTATACCTTGCTCGGATCCTTGTTGACCTTGGTCGCCATTTTGTATTTGTACAACGTGACTGACACCTTCAATATCTTGACCTGGCATAAAGCCAAGCTAGACATTGTTGAACAAATTTTGATCTTTGCAGCTTTCTTCATGGCGTTTGCTGTGAAGGTGCCTATGTGGCCAGTACATACTTGGTTGCCTGATGCCCACGTCGAAGCTCCAACCGGTGGCTCTGTGGTTTTGGCGGCCATCATGTTGAAGTTGGGTGCTTATGGTTTCTTAAGATTCTCATTGCCGATTGCGCCAGATGCCAGCCAGTACTTGGCACCCCTTGTGATTGTGTTGTCTTTGGTGGCTGTGATTTATATTGGTTTGGTCGCCTTGGTTCAGGCAGACATGAAGAAATTGGTGGCTTACTCATCGATTGCTCATATGGGCTTTGTGACTTTGGGATTTTTCATCTTCAATCCAATGGGGGTTGAGGGTGCGATTGTGCAGATGATTTCCCATGGCTTTATTTCTGCAGCCATGTTCTTGAGTATTGGTGTGCTGTATGACCGCATGCACTCACGTCAAATCGCTGATTATGGTGGTGTGGTCAATACCATGCCTAAGTTCACAGCTTTTGCAGTGTTGTTTGCTATGGCTAATTGCGGTTTACCAGCCACCTCAGGTTTTGTGGGTGAGTTCATGGTGATTTTGGCAGCTGTGGATTATGACTTTTTGATTGGTATTTTGGCCGCGACAGCCTTGATTCTGGGCGCTGCTTATTCTTTGTGGATGACCAAGCGTGTGTTCTTTGGCGATGTGGCCAATCAACATGTGGCAGAGCTGACTGATATCAATCGTCGAGAATTTTTAATCATGGGCATCTTGGCCAGTTTCACGATTGGCATGGGTGTTTATCCAAAACCATTTACTGATGTGATGCATGTTTCTGTCATCGAGCTTTTAAAGCACGTGGCAGTCAGCAAGTTGTGATTCTGATCAAGAAAAGAGAACTATATGCAAGCGATTGACCTCTTTGCAATGTTGCCCGAGTTGGTGTTGCTAACCGTGGCTTGTTTACTGCTTTTGACAGTATTCATGAAAGAGCCTGAGGCTACCGATGAGAATATTTTTCATGCGCCTCGTGGAGCATCGTTGACCTATAACATCAGTTTGGCTTTGTTATTGGGTTTGAGTTTTGCATTTGGTTTACAGGCGGTTGATCAACCCATCCACGCCTTTAACAATATGTTTGTGGTGGATGCTTTATCAAGCATTCTCAAGTCAGTGGCCTGTTTGGCTGTTTTCATTACTTTGGTGTACTCCAAGCAATATTTGATGGATCGTGGTTTATTCCGCGTGGACTTTATCGTTTTGACTCTTTTGGCTTTGGTGGGTCAATGCGTCATGATTTCAGGATCTAATTTATTGACCCTGTATTTGGGTCTTGAGTTATTGGCTTTGCCAACTTATGCCTTGGTGGCGATGAAGCGTGACTCTGAGATCAGTTCTGAAGCGGCGATGAAATATTTTATTTTGGGTGCCTTGGCTTCTGGTTTCTTGCTCTATGGCATGTCCATGCTTTACGGGGCAACCGGTAGCTTAGACCTTGATGAAATCCTCAAGGCGGTGAGTGATCAGCGTATCAATCGTTTGGTGTTGGCGTTTGCCGTGGTGTTCATTGTTTCAGGTTTGGCATTCAAGTTGGGTGCAGCACCGTTTCATATGTGGGTGCCTGATGTTTATCAAGGTGCGCCCACTGCTGTGACATTGATGATTGCAGGTGCGCCAAAAGTGGCGGCATTTGGATTGTTGTTCAGATTGTTGGTGGGTGGTTTGTTGCCATTGACTCAAGATTGGCAACCGATGATCATGATTCTGGCAGTCATGTCTTTGGTGATTGGTAACTTAACTGCGATTGCACAAACAAACCTCAAGAGAATGTTGGCTTACTCCACCATCTCTCATATGGGTTTCATGATTTTGGGCATGCTATCGATTTTTGATGAGCATGCGTACAGTGCTGCTTTGTTCTATGCAGTGACTTATGTTTTAACCACTTTGGGGTCATTTGGATTATTGATGATCATGTCTCGCAAAGGTTATGAGTGTGAAACTTTGGATGACTTAAAAGGTTTGAATCGTCGCAATCCATGGATGGCATTCATAGGCTTGATTTTGATGTTCTCATTGGCAGGTATTCCTCCGACAGTGGGTTTTGCAGCCAAGTTATCGATTCTTGAGACCTTGGTTGATAGCGGACACCTTTACTTGGCCATCATTGCTGTGATGGCTTCTTTGGTGGGTGCTTTCTATTACTTGCGTGTAGTGAAGTTCATGTATTTTGATGAGCCCACACAAACAGCTCCGATTGAAGGGGGCGCAGTCGCGCGCACTGTTCTAAGCTTGAATGGCTTGTTTGTTTTATTGTGTGGCATCTATCCTGCAACCCTCATGGCGCTTTGTTTGACGGCCATGTCTAAAACATTGATCAGCTAATCATGGCTCCAAGCGGTTTAAGCCTCGAATCTTGGGCGCTGATTTTATTGGCTTTGGTGGCTGCCAATTTGGCATTTACTTCCCCTAAATTTTTATTCTTCAAGACCGTGGAGCAAAAGCACGTCGGCTGGTGCTTGTTAGAAATGCTGATTTGGTATGCCGTGATTGGCATCATTGGCTACAGCCTGGAGAGCATGATTGGTAATGTTTTTCCAAAGCGCTGGGAATTCTTTGCGGTGAGTGTTTGTTTATTTTTAGTGGCGGCATTCCCAGGCTTTACCTGGCGCTTTCTTGTCAAGCACCGCAATACCGCATCTAGCTAATGTCAGCGTCTAAGCCAGAAAAAGATTTCTCAGAATTACCTCATGACGATGCTCATTTGCGTGAGCATCGTATTTCCTCAGAAGACGTCTATGCGGGAAAATTTCTTAAGCTAAAAAATGACATCGTTCGCTTGCCTGATGGCGGACAGACTTACCGTGAGTATTTGATTCATCCTGGAGCGATTGCCATCATGCCGGTTTTGGATGATGGTCGAATTTTATTAGAGCGGCAGTTCCGTTATCCAGTGGATACGGCCATGATTGAAATTCCTGCTGGAAAGCGTGAGGCTGGTGAAGATCCTCTGCTGTGCGCTCAACGAGAGCTTTTAGAAGAGACTGGCTACACAGCTAAAACTTGGGAGTTTCTCGGCAGAATCCATCCAGTGATTTCATATTCCACCGAGTTCATCGATATCTATTTGGCAAAAGATTTGACTGCCGGCGAAAGGTCCCTGGACGAGGGCGAGTTTTTGGATGTATTTGCAGCAACCCTCGATCAAATGCATGATTGGATTGGTTCAGGAAAAATTACCGACGTCAAAACCATCATCTCGGTTTATCACTTGGCTCGCCGCCTAAAACAAATATAAGGCAGATTAAAAGTAGCCTTCAATTAAGTTTTACAATGGTAAAAATACTTGAAATATCAGAATTAATCCCCATCTGCAGTCTATGAAAGTTTATAACCTCGCTTGTCCCTTTGGACATCATTTTGAAGGCTGGTTTGCCTCAGAAGCTGATGCAACGCAACAGCAAGAGAATGGTCTATTGACCTGTCCTATTTGCGACAGTCATGAGATTGTGCGTTTACCATCCGCCCCAAGAATTGCTAAAAGTACAAATCGAGAATTGGCTCCCCTGCATGCTACAGAAGTGGCTCAGGATACTGGTAATTCGATGGTTTTATCTGGAGCTGAGCATGCCAACTTGCAAGCCCAAGTGCAAGCAACTGTCATGAAGGCCATGAGAGAGCTCATGAAAAAAACCGAAGATGTGGGACATGACTTTGCAGAAGAAGCCAGAAAAATTCATTACCGTGAGGCGCCTGAACGCAGCATTCGTGGGCATGCGACTGCCGATGAAACAGCTGAACTGCGTGAAGAGGGCATCGAAGTGGTTTCTTTGCCTATTTTTCCTGCCCTCAAAGATACCCTTCAATAAATTTATCTGATTTCCCCCAGCATCACTTTGGGGCGCATCATCGATTAGTTGGCAGGAACGAGTTTTTGCTTGCGACTGAAATCTTGAACAGGAATTTCATTGGGCTTAAGGCGCTTTTCACACACTGGTTGGCCATCAAATACTCGCATCACTGAGCAGTCATGGCCGGTGCTCTCTGAGGCAGCATGGTCAGTGAGACTCTTGCCAGTGGTGACAGTGGTCCCAACGCTGGCTGCTGTCAATGGATAAGCAGCCACCATGGCGCAACCGGTTAGTTGCCCAAGGGCTAAAAAGGCCCAAAAACCAAGAAAAAGTCTAAAAGTTCTCAATTGGGTAGAATGTGAGAAAGTAGTCATTCTAAGAATATAAATGAAGTAGGAGACAAAATGTCAGAAACTATTGGACACCATATCAATGGTGAGCTTATCACTTTCGGGGGTGCTTTGGCGCCTGTGTATGAGCCAGCGACTGGTCAGGTTCGTCGCCAGGTGGAATTGGCCTCTGTAGACGGTGTTGCCAAAGCCGTGGCGGCAGCCAAAGCGGCATTCCCAGCGTGGTCTACAACACCCGTGACCCGTCGTGCCAAGGTCATGTTTAATTTTAAGGCCATCATTGAAGCACGCATGGATGAAATGGCTGAAGTCATTACCCGTGAACACGGTAAAACCTTCGATGACGCCAAAGGTGAGATTCAGCGTGGTTTAGAAGTGGTTGATTTTGCCTGTGGTATTCCGCAATTGTTGAAGGGTGAGTACACCGAACAAATTGCGAAAGGCATGGATGCTTGGACCATGCGTCAGGCTCTGGGTGTTTGCGCTGGCATTACACCTTTTAACTTCCCAGCCATGGTGCCAATGTGGATGTATCCAGTTGCCATCGCTTGTGGCAATACATTTGTTCTAAAACCCTCTGAGCGTGATCCATCCGCCACACTTTTGGCCGCTAAATGGTTAGAAGAAGCCGGTTTACCTAAAGGTGTTTTCAATGTGGTGCAAGGCGATAAGACAGCCGTAGATGCCTTGTTACATCACCCAGATGTCAAAGCAGTGAGTTTTGTGGGTTCTACTCCAATTGCTTCCTATATTTATGAAACAGCGGCTAAAAATGGCAAGCGTGTTCAAGCCTTGGGAGGTGCCAAGAACCACATGGTAGTAATGCCAGATGCCGATTTGGATCAGGCTGTGGATGCTTTGATGGGTGCGGCTTATGGTTCAGCGGGTGAGCGTTGTATGGCCATTTCAGTGGCAGTGGCTGTGGGTAACGTGGCCGATGCTTTGATTGAAAAGTTAACAGCACGCATCCTAAAGCTCAAAGTAGACAACGGTATGAAGCCAGGTGCTGAGATGGGCCCCTTGGTAACCAAGGTTCACTTAGATAAGGTCAAAGGGTATGTGGATGCGGGCGTGAAAGAGGGCGCCAAATTGGTGGTGGATGGTCGCAATCTCAAAGTACCAGGCTGTGAAGAGGGCTTCTTCTTGGGCGGTTGTTTGTTTGATAACGTTAAACCTAACATGACCATCTACAAAGAAGAAATTTTTGGTCCTGTATTAAGCGTGATGCGTGTAGATGATGTGGCCACAGCCATTCAG
>JACCDY010963014.1_pt1 | contig 22181 bp, 22 predicted proteins | sample 7446391 | NCBI WGS metagenome assembly JACCDY01 (sample SAMN15323451, study PRJNA562643) | freshwater metagenome | isolation source: river surface water | place: USA:Blue River Watershed | collected 2017-08-18 | reverse complement strand
GCCGGCAGCCTGCTGATCGAGACCCTGTTCTCGCTCGACGGGCTGGGGCTACTCTCTTATGAGTCCGTGGTGCGGCGCGACTATCCGGTCGTGCTGGGCACGCTCTACCTGTTCACGCTGATCGGCCTCGTGGTCAAGCTGCTTGGCGACCTCTGCTATGTGTGGGCCGACCCGCGCGTGCAATTCGAAAGCCTCGCACGATGAGCACCGCGACCCTGATGAAAGACGAGACCCCTGCCAACGGCGCCGCCGATGCGCTGACGCCGTCGGTATCGCCCGGCCGCCGCGTCTGGCTGCGTTTCAAGCGCAATGGCCGCGGCTACTGGAGCCTGCTGATTTTCTGCACGCTGTTCGTGATTAGCCTGGGTGCGGAGCTGGTGTCGAATGACCGTCCGCTGGTGGCGCACTACAACGGCCAGCTGATGTTCCCGCTGGTGAAGGACTATTCGGAGACGGCCTTTGGCGGCGACTTTGACACGCCCGCCGATTACCTCGATCCCTTCATCCAGCAGCAGTTCGGCAAGAACGGCAACTGGGCGATCTACCCGATCAACCACTACCGTTACGACACCCTGAATTATTTCGCGAAGGCGCCGAACCCCGCGCCGCCGACCGGCGACAACTGGCTGGGCACCGATGACCGCGGGCGCGATGTGTTCGCGCGGCTGCTGTATGGCTTCCGTGTCTCCATCCTGTTCGGGCTGGCGCTGACGATCACCGGTGTCGTGCTGGGCGTGCTGACCGGCGCCATCCAGGGCTATTTCGCCGGCCGCACCGATTTGCTTTTCCAGCGCTTCATGGAAATCTGGGGCTCGATGCCCGAGCTCTACCTGCTGATCATCTTTGCCTCCATCTTCGAACCCAGCATCTTGCTGTTGCTGGTGCTGTTGTCCCTGTTCGGCTGGATGGGCCTGTCCGATTATGTGCGGGCCGATTTCCTGCGCAACCGCAACCTGGACTATGTGCAGGCCGCGCGCGCGCTGGGCCTGTCGAACCGGCAGATCATCTGGCGCCATGTGCTGCCGAACAGCCTGACGCCGGTGGTGACCTTCCTGCCTTTCCGCATGAGCGCGGCCATCCTGGCACTGACCAGTCTGGACTTCCTCGGCCTCGGCGTCCCGCCCAGCACGCCCAGCCTGGGCGAGCTGCTGGCCCAGGGCAAGAACAACCTCGATGCCTGGTGGATCGCGCTGTCGACTTTCCTGGTGCTGACCGTGACCCTGCTGCTGCTGACCAATATCGGTGATGCCTTGCGCAATTCGCTGGATGTAAGGAGGAAGGCATGAGCGCAAACAAGCAAGGCAGCCCGGCAAGCCTGATGGATATCCGCCAGCTGTCGGTGCGCTTCGGCGAGTCCACCGTGGTCGACGAGGTCAGCTACCAGATCGCGCCCGGCGAGAAATTCGCGCTGGTCGGCGAATCCGGTTCCGGCAAGACCGTCAGTGCGCTGGCGATGATGGGCCTGCTGCCGGAGGCAAAGATCAGCGGCCAGGTCGGTTTTGGTGGCACCGACATCCTGCGCATGAGCGACCCCCAGCTGCGCGCGCTGCGCGGCAAGGACATCGCGATGATCTTTCAGGAGCCGATGACGGCGCTCAATCCGCTGTTCACGATCGGCAACCAGATCGCCGAAGTACTGACGCTGCATGAAGGCCTCGGTGCCCGTGCCGCGGCCCTGCGCGCCGTCGAGCTGCTGGACAAGACCGGGATACCGGAGCCGGCGCGGCGCGCGCTGGCCTATCCGCACCAGCTGTCCGGCGGCCAGCGGCAGCGCGCCATGATCGCGATGGCGCTGGCCTGCCGGCCCAAATTGCTGATCGCCGACGAGCCGACCACCGCATTGGATGTGACGATCCAGGTGCAGATCCTCGAGCTGCTGAACCAGCTGCAGCGCGAAGAGGGCATGGCGGTGCTGATGATCACGCACGACCTGAACCTGGTGAAGCGCTTTGCCGACCGCGTCGGCGTGATGCAGCGCGGCCGTCCGGTCGAGGTGGCCGCCACCGCGACCCTGTTCTCGCAGCCGCGCGAGGCCTATACCCAGCGCCTGCTGGCCAGCCATGCCAGGCGCATGGTGCCGGAGGTGACGGGTGACGGCGCGCCGCTGCTGGAGGCGCAGGGCGTGCGCTGCAGCTTCGGCATTCGCCAGGGCTGGTTCCGCGAGCGCGAATTCGTCGCCGTCAGTCCGCTTGACCTGAGCCTGCAGCGCGGCGAGACGCTGGGCATTGTCGGCGAGTCCGGTTCCGGCAAGTCGACGCTGGGGATGGCGCTGCTGCGGCTGTCGGTGGCGCGCACCACGGGCGACATCCGTTTCGACGGCCGCCCGGTCAGCAGCATGGATGCCGCCAGCCTGCGGCCCCTGCGGGCGAAGATGCAGGTGGTGTTCCAGGACCCGTTCGCGTCGCTGTCGCCGCGCCAGACCATCGAGCAGATCGTCGGCGAAGGCCTGGCCCTGCACCAGCCTCAGCTGTCGAAGCAGGCGCTGCGCGAGGCCGTCGCCGCCGGCCTGCAGGAAGTGGGACTGTCGCCGGCGATGATGGCGCGCTACCCGCATGAGTTTTCCGGCGGTCAGCGCCAGCGGATCGCGATTGCGCGTGCGCTGGTCCTGAAGCCGGCGCTGATCCTGCTCGATGAACCGACCTCATCGCTCGACGTCTCCGTCCAATACCAGGTCCTCGAGCTGTTGGCGCTGCTGCAGCAGAAGCATGGCATCGCCTATCTGTTCATCAGCCATGATCTGGCCGTGATCCGGGCGATGGCGCACCGGGTGCTGGTGATGAAAGATGGCGAGGTGGTCGAAAGCGGGCCGGTGGCCGAGGTGCTGAACGCGCCGCGCCAGCCCTATACGAAAAGGCTGCTGGCGGCAGCGAATTTCGCGATGGCGGCCTGAACCCAGACCGCAAACGGCACATCTGCCGAACCTGCTGCGCTGCCCAGCGGCGCACCGAAGCCAGCGTCAATTCGGCAAGGCCGATCTGTGGAAACTGACAATGCGCCATTGTCCGTCGCGCCGTGCGACCGCAATGCTCAGGCGCCCGACGCCTTCGGCAGCTTTGCCGTCGATAGTGACTTTCCATTTGTCGTAGCCGGTGACGACCGCGCTGTCCGGCGACAGTTCATTGACGACGACCTCGCCGAGCTCGACAGACAGCGGCGCGAACCGAGCAAAAACGCCGGCGAAGTACTCGCGGATGCCGGCTGCCGAGCCGACCAGCGTCTTGCTGCTGGTGCCGAAAAAGCTGGCATCGCCAGCAAAGTTGGCAACGACGCCGTTCACATCCTGCCGATTGACCGCAGCAACCCAGGCATTGACGGTGGCCAGTGCGCCGTCCTTTGAACCTGCGAAGGCCGGTTGGGTGATCATCATCATGAACGCAAAAAAGGCATGGATTGCATGTTTCATAGGCGTGTATCCTCCTGTCGGACGGCTTGGGTCAATAAACGTCGATGGGTCAGTCCTTTTGTCGCCGGCTACGTGCCGACTCGACCTTTTTCTTTTCGCGCGTCGAGCGTGCCGACTGTAGGGTCTTGCCGGTCTTGGCCGTCTTTTCCAGCTTGGTCTCTTTTTCCGCCTTGCCGCCGCGTGCCTTCCTGGTCGCTTTCACTTCCAGCTTCAGGCTCTGGCCGGCGCTCAGTTTGTCGCCTTTCAGTTCATTCCACTGCCGGACTTCAGCCGGGGTGACCTTGTAGCGCGCGGTGATGCTGGCCATCGTGTCGCGCTTGCCGACCCTGACCGTAATCTTCTTGCGTGGCGGCTCGTCCGGCGCGACTGCCAGCATCGCATTGTCAGCCACTTCAAGGCCGATGTCCTTGTCCGGCGCGGTGGAGGGCTTGGGAACCAGCACAGTCGAGCCGGCCGTCGGGTGCATGTTCGGCGGGATCGCATTGGCTTCGCGGATGACCTCCGGCGTCGTCTTGAAACGCGCGGCGATGGTCTCGATGCGTTCGCGCGCGGCAGTCACTTTGTGCGCCGTCCAGCTCGACAGGGCCTTGGTCCAGGTGGACAGGTTTTCCTTGAACTTCTCGGCATTCAACTGCGGCAGCAGGATCTGCGTCTTTTCGCCGCCGGTGATCACCGGGCGGTTGAACTGCGGGTTCAGTGCCTTGAACTCTTCCATCGGCAGCTCGGCCAGCTGGGCGGCGAGCTTGACGTCGATGTCACGCGTCTTCTTGATCGACACGAAGTAGGGCTCGTTCTCGACCGTCGGCAGCTTGATGTTGTATTGCGCCGGCGCGGCGATGATGTTTTTCACCGCCTGCAGCTTCGGATAATAGTTGCGCGTCTCGGCCGGCATGAAGGCTGCCAGGCTGTTGTAATCGATCGGCATGCCGCGCGCCTGGGCCTTGGCGATCGCACGGGCGACCGAGCCTTCGCCCCAGTTGTAGGCGGCCAGCGCCAGCTGCCAGTCGCCGAACTGGTTGTACAGCTTTTGCAGGTAAGTCAGTGCGGCGCTGGTCGAGGCCAGTACATCGCGGCGCTCGTCGCGGAATACGTTCTGCTTCAGGTTGTAGTCACGCCCGGTGCTCGGGATGAACTGCCACATGCCGGCCGCTTTCGCGCTGGAATAAGCTTGCGGATTGAAGGCCGACTCGATGAAGGGCAGCAGCGCCAGTTCCATCGGCATCTGGCGCTTTTCCAGTTCCTGCACGACATGGAACAGATAGCGCGACGCGCGGGTGGTGGTGCGCTGGATATATTCGGGACGCGAGCTGTACCAGGTCGTGTGGGTGGCGACCAGGGGATTATTCAGGTCGGGGATCGCAAAGCCTTTGCGTATCCGTTCCCAGACGTCGAACCGGGCAACCTCGGCATCATCGTAAGGCGCATCGAATTCATTCGGCCCAAGGCGCACGCCATCGGCCGGGTAAGGGTCGACGGTCGGGTCCGTAGTGACGGGAGCAGGCTGGATGCTCAGGTCATTTGCCGCCGCAGTGCTCAGCGTCAGGCAGGAGAGGAGGGCGATGGATACCAGCTTGGCGATTCGGGATTGCAGCATTGGCCTCGGAAGCTGACGGCGGGCACAGCAGCGCCCGTCGTTCGAATTGAATTCGCGCAAGTGTATGAAAGGGGTGAAAGCCCGTCAAGGAAAATTACAGTCTGGACAGGCAGATAACTGCAGATTGGGCGCAGTTTGCTTAGGATGAAAGCAAATTCGCTATCGATAACTGTTTTTCCATTCGCGAAGCGCGGCGAACGCCGCAACCGGGTCGGCTTGCGGCAAGCGGCCCTCGGCTTGCAACTGGCTAAGGATGGCCGGTTCGCGGTAGCGCAGGAAGGGATTGGTGGCTTTTTCGATGGCGATGGTGGAGGGTACGGTGGCTTCGCCGCGTTCGCGCATGGCCTGCGCATCGGCCAGCCGTTGGCCGACGGCCGGATTGCCCGGTTCCGCCGCGACCGCAAAGCGCAGGTTCGATACCGTGTACTCATGCGCGCAATAGACGCGGGTATCGTCGGGCAGCGCGGCCAGCTTGGCCAGCGAGCTCGTCATCTGCGCCGCCGTGCCTTCGAACAGGCGCCCGCAGCCACCGGCGAACAGGGTATCGCCGCAGAACAGCCAGTGCGGGTCGTGCGCCACATACGCGATGTGGCCGGCCGTATGGCCGGGCACATCGAGCACCGACAGCGACAGCCCCAGCTCGGGCAGGGTCGCCGTATCGCCCTCGGTCAGGGGGATGGAAATGCCGGGGATTTTTTCACGGGCCGGTCCGAACACCGGCACTGGCCAGTGCGCGAGCAGCTCGGCCACGCCGCCTGCATGGTCGGCGTGATGGTGAGTGAGTAAAATAGCGACCAGCTTCAGGCGCCTGGCCGCTAGTGCGGCCTCGATAGGGGCGGCATCGCCGGGGTCGACGACCACCGCATGCTGATGGTCGTGGATCAGCCACAGGTAATTGTCGGCAAATGCCGGCACCGCAGTGACTTGCAAGGGCTGGATCACGGACATGGGTATCGAACAAATCGCCAACCAAAATTCGATTATATCCCTCGCTCCCTGGTTCAATACCCCGGCCGGCGAGTATGCGAAAGCCTGGGAACAGGCGCGGCTGGACGAGCTGACCGCCGATATCTTCGGATTCAATGCCGTCCAGCTGGGCCTGCCGCAGATCGATGCACTGGCAGCCAACCGGATGCCGAACCGCTGGGTGACGGATTCGATGTTGCCGGCCCCCGGCGTGCCGTATGCGGTCGGCGAGCGCCAGGTGGTGCTGGTGCATGATTTTGCCGAATTGCCTTTTGCCAGCCAGAGCCTCGATTTGGTGGTGCTGCCGCATGTGCTGGAATTTGCGGCCGAGCCGCATCAGGTGCTGCGCGAGGTCGAGCGCGTGCTGATCCCGGAAGGCCAGGTCATTGTCTGCGGCTTCAACCCGGTCAGCCTGTGGGGCGGTCGGCAGGCGGCGGGGCGGCTGACCGGCGCCCACTTCCTGCCGCTGCACGGCGAGTTCATCAGCGTGCCGCGCCTGAAGGACTGGCTGAAGCTGCTGAACATGGAAATCAACCGCGGCCACTTTGGCTGCTACGTGCCGCCGTGTGCGACCGCGACCTGGCTGCAGCGTTTCGCTTTCATGGAAAAGGCCGGCAATCGCTGGTGGCCTTATCTCGGGGCGCTGTATATCGTGCAGGCGATCAAGCGGGTCAAGGGCATGCGACTCATCGGGCCGGCCTGGCAAACCCGGCGCGCCGGGCTGCCGGTCGGTGTGCCGGCGACCAACCGCATGCAGTCGCAGGCGGCCCCGGAGCAAAGGCTGCCGCGACAACCGCCGGCGACGGCGGGAATGAACGAACCACAGGAATCGAATGGATAAGATCGAGATTTACACCGATGGCGCCTGCAAGGGCAATCCCGGCCCCGGCGGCTGGGGCGCATGGCTGATCGCCGGCGAGCACAAGAAAGAACTGTGCGGCGGCGAGCTCAAGACCACCAATAACCGGATGGAATTGCAGGCCGTGATCGAGGCGCTGAATGCGCTCAAGCGTCCCAGCGAGGTCGTGCTGCACACCGACAGCCAGTATGTGCAGAAGGGCATCAGCGAATGGATCGAGGGCTGGAAGCGGCGCGGCTGGCGCAAGGCCGACAAGTCGCCGGTGCTCAATGTCGACCTGTGGCAGGCGCTGGACGAGGCGCGCCTGCGCCACACGATAGAATGGCGCTGGGTGAAAGGCCACGCCGGCCATGTCGGCAACGAGAAAGCCGACGAGCTGGCCAATCGCGGCGTCGAGCTGGTGCTGCGCGAGGCCAGCCAGGCATGAGCCGGCCCATCATCCTGCACACGGAATTGACCCCATGAGACAGATCGTCCTCGACACCGAAACCACGGGCCTGAACGCCCGCAGCGGCGACCGCATCATCGAGATCGGTTGCGTGGAGATGGTCAACCGCCGGCTGACCGGCAACAACTTCCACTACTACGTCAACCCGGAACGCGATTCCGATCCGGGGGCGCTGGCCGTGCACGGCCTGACGACGGAATTCCTGCGCGACAAACCGAAATTTGCCGAGATCGCGCACGAGCTGATCGCCTTCGTGCAGGGCGCCGAAATCATCATCCACAATGCCGCGTTCGACGTCGGCTTCATCGACGCCGAATTCGACCGGCTGGGCCTGCCCAGGTTTGCCGAGCATGTGGCCCTGATCACCGACACCCTGGTGCAGGCGAAGGAGCTGCATCCGGGCAAGCGCAATTCGCTCGATGCCTTGTGCGAGCGATATGGCGTCTCGAATGCGCACCGGACCCTGCACGGCGCCTTGCTCGACTCCGAGCTGCTGGCCGAGGTCTATCTGGCGCTGACCCGCGGGCAGGACAGCCTGTCGATGGACTTGCAGGTCGATGGCGCCGGCGGTGCCGGCGGCACCGCCGGGGCGGCGCTGGCCGACATCATCCTGCTCGGCCCCACGCCCGAAGAACTGGCCGAGCACGAGGCCTTGCTGAACGCGCTCGACAAGGAAGCCAGGGGCAGCTGCCTGTGGCGCAAGCTGGCCGAGCCAGCCGCTTCAGGCGGGAATTGAAAACCGGCCAAGCTTATGACATAATCGCGGTCTTCCCGGGAGGTTAGCTCAGGGGTAGAGCGATCGCCTCACACGCGATAGGTCGCTGGTTCGAAACCAGCACTTCCCACCAAGATGTTGAAAAGCCGGTCCCTCGGGACCGGCTTTTTTCATTCTGCGCCCGGCGATTGCGCGGCCGGCGCGTGCCCGGTCTCAGACCCGACGCTTGCGCGCGATCGCGGCGCCCGGCCGCAGCGTCTTGTGGCCGAATTTCCTGGCCACCACCTCGATCGCCGGCGTCTCGTCGCGGCGCGGCCGGCGTGCCGTGGCCGCGCCTGCATCCGAGCGCGGCACCAGGTGCTGCGGGCCATTGCCGATCAGGTCACTGCGGCCGATGCGCTTGAGGCCTTCGCGCAGCACTTCCCAGTTGTCCGGGTCGTGCCAGCGCAGCAGCGCCTTGTGGAACTTGCGCACCTTGCCCAGGCGCGGCGTCTCGACCGTCTCCGAGTCTTTCGAGATCTTGCGCAGCGGGTTCTTGCGCGTGTGGTACATGGTGGTCGCCATCGCCATCGGCGTGGGCAGGAAGGTCTGCACCTGGTCGAGCCGGAAGTCGTTCTCCTTCAGCCACAGCGCAAGATTGACCATGTCGTCATCGCTGGTGCCCGGATGGGCGGCGATGAAGTAGGGGATCAGGTACTGCTCCTTGCCGGCCTCTTTCGAGTACTTGTCGAAGAGCCGCTTGAAGTCGTGATACGCCCCCATGCCCGGCTTCATCATCTTCGACAGCGGGCCTTCCTCGGAATGCTCGGGCGCGATCTTCAGCAGGCCGCCCACATGATGGGTCGCCAGCTCCGTCGCATACTCGGGCGAGCGCACGGCGAGGTCGTAGCGCAGGCCGGAACCGATCAGGATCTTTTTCACGCCCGGGCGGGCGCGCGCCTTGCGGTACAGCTGGACCAGCTTGCCGTGGTCGGTATTGAGGTTGCTGCAGATGCTGGGGTAGACGCAGGACAGACGGCGGCAGCTTTCCTCGACCGTCTTGTCCTTGCAGGCAAGGCGATACATGTTCGCCGTCGGCCCGCCCAGATCCGAAATCGTGCCGGTGAAGCCCTTGGTCTTGTCGCGGATCAGTTCGATCTCGCGCAGGATGGAGGGCTCGGAACGGCTCTGGATGATGCGGCCTTCATGCTCCGTGATCGAGCAGAAGGTGCAGCCGCCAAAGCAGCCGCGCATGATGTTGACCGAGAAGCGAATCATTTCCCAGGCCGGGATGCGTGCCTTGCCGTAGACGGGATGCGGCGCGCGCGCATACGGCAGGTCGTACACATAATCCATCTCTTCCATCGCCAGCGGCAGCGGCGGCGGATTCAGCCAGACATCGCGCTCGCCATGCGCCTGCACCATCGCGCGCGCATTGCCGGGGTTGGATTCGAGGTGGAACACGCGCGAGGCATGCGCGTAATTGATCGGGTCTTCCTTGACCGCCTCGAACGAGGGCAAACGCACCACGCTGCGCGAGCGGACTTCCTTTTGCTGCGCCAGTCTTTCTTCGCGCGACATCAGGCGGATCGGCACGGCAGCCACCGGCGCTGCCGTCTGGCCGTCGGCGCCCTGGCTGCCATCGGTACCGCAGGCGGCCGGTTCCTTTTCCTTCATCTCGTAAGGATCGGGATGCGGATCGACCCGGCCCGGGGTGTCGACGCGGGTCGAATCGATTTCCCGCCAGTCGTCGGCCGGCTTCCAGTCGCGCGGGACCATGAAGGCCGTGCCGCGCAAGTCGCGGATGGACTTCACCGGTTCGCCGGCGGCGAGCCGGTGCGACAAATCCAGCAAGGCGCGTTCGGCATTGCCGAACAGGAGGATGTCGGCCTTGGAGTCGGTCAGTACCGAGCGGCGCACCGTATCTGACCAATAATCGTAATGCGCGATGCGGCGCAGGCTGGCCTCGATGCTGCCGATGACGATGGGCGTGCCCGGATAGGCTTCGCGCGCGCGCTGCGCATAGACGGTGACGGCACGGTCGGGCCGCTTGTTCGGCTCGCCATTGGCCGTGTACGCATCATCGGAGCGTATCTTGCGATCGGCGGTATAGCGATTGATCATCGAATCCATATTGCCGGCCGTGATGCCGAAATACAGATTCGGCTTGCCGAGCGCCCGGAAGGCGTCGGCCGACAGCCAGTCCGGCTGGCTGATGATGCCGACCCGGAAGCCCTGCGACTCCAGCAAGCGACCGATCAGGGCCATGCCGAAGCTGGGATGGTCGATGTAGGCGTCGCCGGTGACGAGGACGATGTCGCAGCTGTCCCAGCCGAGCGCCTCCATTTCCGCGCGCGACATCGGCAGGAAGGGCGCGGGTTTGAGGCCCGGGCGATGCGGGGCAAACGACTTCAGGTGGCGGGGTACGGCAGACATGCGGCGGGCCTTGCAAGATCAAGGTCGACAGTATGCCAGCGATGGCCGGCCAGCGTTGGGCGGCCCCCAGTTGTCGTTCTGCCTACTTGAACGGGTTCTCGACGCTGTCGGTGGGCTTGAGGGCGATCTTTTCCGGCAGGTCGGTCGCCGCCTCCAGATGGGCCAGCGCGGCGTCGAGCACGGTTTTGATCTGGCGGGCCAGCGCCAGCCCGGCCTGGTCGCGGGTGATGGACAGCGAACCGTAGAGCTCCAGCTGGTCGGTGCGATTCTCTATCGTCAGCTCGCCGATGCCTATCGACTGGCTTTCGTTCTGGAACGGTTGCAGGGGGGCGTTCATGCTTTCCTCCGTTGTCGGGTCGGGCACAGGGCAAGTTGCGAGGCAGGGCGGCAGCCCCGCCAGCTCAGCGGCGAGCGCGAATGCGCGGCGCCGGCAAGGCCATCGCCTGCTGTCTGGCACTGGCAGCCAGCTTCGGAAACACATCAATCTTCGCACGCTTCTCGAGATCGGCGATCGACACCACCTCATAGGCATCGCCGTCGGCATTGCGGGTTATCCATGCCGCTGCCTCGTGCGTGGCCGGGTCGAGCACGGCCTTGAACACATGGGTGGGAATGAAGACGCGGCCATTCAGGCGCTCGACCTTGTCACCCTCGAAGATGGGCCCGGTGACCACATACAGCTCGCCGCGCTGGTTGGTCAGGTGGCGCGTGGCGCCTTCGATGGCAGACCACAGCACCTGGTTGTTGTGCCGGTTTTGCGGAATGATGTTGGCCAGCGAAAAGCTCTCATGCTGTGCCTGCCTGGTCGGCATGTCGGCCGCCGGTGCCATATGGCCGCGGTCGTAGCCGGAGCGCGCATAGTCGGACAGCTCGGCGCGATAACTGACAGGCAGTGCCGCTTCCGCATGGAAGCTGTCGTCGCGCTTCACTTCCCGGGCGCGCTCGAGGCTGTCGCGCGTGAGGTGCTCTGCCGACCACAGCGGGGTGCGCGAGACGCCCGAGTACATGACCGCGAATGCCTCGAAGCACAGCCCGACCGTGCTGGCCTGCAAAGCAGGGCGGGTGAGGGCCGGCGGCGTCTTCTCGTGGAACAGCGGCAGGCAGGCCGAGGTCTGGGCATGCGCAACCGGTCCCGGCAGGCCGGTGGCGAGACTGGCGGCCGCCAGCAAGATCGCAAGTAATTTTTTCATGCGTGGTCGTTGATCAGGACTTGCAGATTAAGAAGGGGACTTGCCATGGAAGTTCATGGCGTGTACGCGCCAAGGCAACTGACGGTTCGAAAATCGCCTATTCAGGCGCGAATTTTACCTTTTAGAAATTTGAGCTTTCGGACATCGCCCTTGTCCAAGCGGGATTGTCAGTGCGAGGTGAGCGATTGGCTTTGCTGAAAAATCGTAGGGAGGCGGGACGCCTGCTGGCCGAGCGGCTGGCCGGCATGGCGGAGAGATCGGCGGTCACTCTGGCCCTGCCGCGTGGCGGCGTGCCGGTGGGCTATGAAATCGCGCAACGCCTGCAGCTGCCGCTGGAACCGCTGGTGGTGCGCAAGCTGGGGGTGCCGCATTACCCGGAATTTGCGATGGGGGCGATCGCCGCCGGCGGCCATTGTGTGATCGATCGCGAGCTGGTGCGCAGCCTGCACTTGTCGCCGTCGTCGGTATCGGCGGTGGTCACGCAAGAGACCCGGGCGCTGGCTGAGCGCGAGCGTTGCTTTCCGATGAGTGCGCCGCTGGCAAGGATTGCCGACCGGCCCGTGATCCTGGTCGATGACGGGATGGCGACCGGCAGCACGATGATGGCGGCCCTGCAGGCACTGCGCGCGCTGTCGGTGGCGAAGGTCACGGTGGCGGTGCCGGTGCTCTCGCGCGAAGCGCATGACAAAGTCTCGGCGCTGGCCGATGCCGTCGTGTACCTGCACCGGCCCGAGCCCTTCGATGCCGTCGGGCAGTGGTATGCGGATTTTCGTCAGGTAGACGCTGACGAAGTGCGCAGCCTGCTGGATCAGGCACAGCGTTTGCGTGCGTTGCTTGCATCGGCCGAACCCAGCCATTCCCACTGAGAAGGAGAGCATTGTGGAATATCAGACCCGTCGCCAGGCACTGCCCTGGATGAACCTGTTGGGCGGCCTCGCCCTGGGCGCGCTGGCCATGTATGTCGCCGACCCGACGCAGGGGCGGCGCCGGCGCGCGCTGTTGCAGGACAAGGTTCAAAGCGCGACCCATCGCACGTCCCGGCTCGTGAACCAGACCATGCGGGATGCCAAACACCGGCTGGCCGGCTTGCAGGCGGAGGCGATGCGCGTGATCGTGCCGCGCGACATCAAGCCGATCGACAACCATGTGCTGGAGGCCCGCGTGCGCTCCCGCCTCGGTCGGGCGCTACCGGCATTGCATGGGATCGAGGTGCAGGCGGACCAGGGCGTGGTCACGCTCAGCGGCAGTGTCGAGGAAGAGGCCGAGCAGCGCTTGCTGGACGCGGTGGCATCGATTCCGGGCGTGGAATCGGTGCGGCATGACTTGCGCACCAGCGACGCCCATTCGGGCCGGCTGGCCGCGATGCTGCCGGGGCACAGCATGCTGCTGTTGAGCGCGGCGCTCGGTGCGGGCTTCCTGACCTGGTACGGGCTGTCGCGCCGGCAGCCGCTGGGCCTGCTCGCGGCCGCCACCGGGCTCGGGCTGGTGGCCCGTCGCAGTGCCGGCGCAGGCCAGCGGTCGCGGTCCGACGAAGCCGGCAATCTCCGTCATGCCGGCTTCGACACGCAGCGAACGATAGAAATATCGGCGCCACCCGAGACCGTCTTCGATGTCTGGAGCCATTACGAGAACTTCCCGCATTTCATGTCGCACGTGATCGATGTGCGTGACATCGGCCAGAATCGCTCGCACTGGATCGTGCAGGGGCCGGGCGGCACCGAAGTCGAATTCGAATCCGAGCTGACAGCCGCCGAGCGGCCATCGCGACTGGCCTGGCAAACCGTGCCGGGGTCGGCGATCGAGAGCGAAGGGCTGGTGGTGCTCGAGCCCGCGGCCGGCGGCACGCGCGCCACTGTGCGCATGGCCTGGCGTCCGCCGGCCGGCAGCATCGGCGAGGGGCTGGCGGTGCTGACCGGTGCCGATCCTGAAAGCGCGCTGGAAGACGACCTGCGCCGGATGAAGCAATTCATCGAGCGCGGGCTGCCGGCGCGCGAAGGGGGCGCCGCTGCCGCCACCGGCTCGGTCGGGGGCGGCAGTGCCGACACGACGGTCGGTGGTGATACCGGCGGCAATGTCCTGCATTGAACTTCGTTGCGTACCTGTCATCCAAATGGGGCCGGGACGGCCCGGTGTACTGACGACATTCGACGACAACAGGAGTGGATCATGATGCAAGCAGATGAAGTCCGGCAGCGGTTTTCGCAGATCGAGCAAACCATCAGCCAGATGAGCCAGGCGTGCGAACGCGCTGGCAGTGGCATACCGTCGGATCTGAAGAACAGTATCCAGCAACTGGACCAGCAGTCCGGCAAGGCCCGAGAACAGCTGCAGCAGGCGACGGACCAGGAAGCCATCGTGCAGTGCGTCGACCAGCTGGAGGAACTCGGCGACAAGGCCAAGGCCGCCTGCGAAAAAAGCGGCAACGTCGACCAGCAGCTGAAGCAGGCGGTGCTGCAGGCGCACCAGGAGCTCTCGCAGCTGAAGCACCAGCTGCATTAAATGCCGCATCAGCTGGACTGACTGCGCCGGCTGCAGGCCATGGCCTGCAGCCGGCTCATCAGCGAGCCTGCCTCAAGCCAATCCGCCGCCGGATTGGATTATCATGCTCCGGCCCTTACAAAAAACAAGAGACGGAGACTGGCATGGCAGACGACCATCCACTGCTGTGGACGCCGGGCGCAGAGCGCATCGCGAACAGCAGGCTGACCCATTACACCAACTGGCTGGCCAGCGAGCGCCAGCTGCGCTTCACCGACTACCAGCATCTGTGGGAGTGGTCGGTCGATGACCTCGAGAATTTCTGGCAGTCGATCTGGGATTACTTCGACATCCGCAGCTCGGCCCCGTATCAGGAAATCCTGTCCTCGCGCGCAATGCCCGGCGCGCAGTGGTTCACCGGCAGCCGGCTGAATTTTGCCGAGCAGCTGTTCCGCTTCAACCTGACTGACGATACGGCCGACAAGCCGGCGATCGAGGCCGAGTCCGAGACCCGTGCCCCGGTCACGCTGAGCTGGCGCGAGTTGCGCGCACAGGTCACGGCCGTGGCCAACACGCTGCGCGCGCTGGGGGTGGGCCCCGGCGACCGCGTGGTCGCCTATCTGCCGAACACGCCGGAGGCGGCGATCGCCTTTTATGCCTGCGCCAGCATCGGCGCGATCTGGTCGTCCTGCTCGCCGGACATGGGCACGGCCAGCGTGCTCGATCGTTTCCGTCAGATCGACCCCAAGGTGCTGATCGCCGTCGATGGCTATCGCTATGGCGGCAAGGATTTCAACCGGCTCGACGTCGTGCAGACCATGCGCGACGAGCTCAAGACCCTGCAGCAGACGGTGCTGTTCCCCTACCTCGATCCGGGCGCGGCGCTCGACGGCGCGCTGGGCTGGGACCAGCTCTTCACGCACCCGGCCGCGCAGGCAGGCCCGATCCGCTTCGAGCAGCTGCCGTTCGACCATCCCTTGTGGATCCTGTATTCGTCCGGCACCACCGGCATGCCCAAGCCCATCGTGCACGGCCACGGCGGCAGCCTGCTGGAGACGCTGAAGGGCCATGCGCTGCACCTGGACCTGGGCGAGAACGATCGCTTCCTGTGGTTCTCGACCACCGGCTGGATCATGTGGAATTCGCAGATCACCGGCCTGATGGTCGGCGCCACCATCTGCATCTATGACGGCAACCCCGGCTTTCCGGACATGGGACGCCTGTGGCGCTTTGCCGCCGAGCGCCGGCTGAGCTTCCTCGGCGTGGGCGCGGCCTTCTATGCCAATTGCATGAAGGCCGGCATTGCGCCGGCCAGGATCGCCGACCTGTCGTCGCTGCGCTCGATCGGTGCCACCGGCTCGCCGCTGGCGGCCGAGGCCTATCACTGGATCTACCGGGAGGTGAAGCAGGATGTGCTGCTGGCCTCGATCAGCGGCGGCACCGACATCGCCGCGGCCTTTGTCGGCGCCTGCCCGAACCTGCCGCTGTATGCCGGCGAAATGCAATGCCGCTCGCTGGGCGTGGCCGTGCATGCGCTGGATGACCATGGCAAGGCGCTGATCGATGAAGTCGGCGAACTGGTCGTCACCGAGCCCATGCCGTCGATGCCGCTGTATTTCTGGAATGACGCCGGCAACAAGCGCTATCTCGAAAGCTATTTCGATCACTACCCGGGCCTGTGGCGACATGGCGACTGGATACGCATCACGCCCCGCGGCGGTGCCGTGATCTATGGCCGTTCCGATGCGACCATCAACCGGCATGGGATACGGATGGGCACGGCCGAGATCTACCGCGTCGTGGAAGACTTGCCCGAGGTGCTCGACAGCATGGTGGTCGATCTCGAATACCTGGGCCGCGAATCGTGGATGCCGCTGTTCGTCGTGCTGAGGGAAGGCGTGGTACTCGACGCGGCGCTCGGCGAGCGCCTGCGCGAACAGATCCGCACCCGTTTGTCGGCACGCCATGTGCCGAACGATATCTTCCAGGTGGCCGAGATACCGCGCACGCTGACCGGCAAGAAGATGGAGCTGCCGATCAAGAAACTGCTGCTCGGCCAGCCGATCGAGAAAATCGCCAATCCGGATGCGATGGCCAACCCGCAATCGCTGCAATGGTATGCGGCGTTTGCGGCCAGCCGCAAGGCCGCCTGACGCACCGAAAGCCGCTGGGTCCCGGCCCTCGCCGGGACGACGTAACCGGTACGGGACGACATGTCGAATGACTGATGTCCGCAGCACGTCATCCCGGTGCAAACCGGGATCCAGCGGCGTCAGCTCATGCGCCGATGATCCAGCCTTCCAGCGGATCATGCGGCGGCAGCCCGTAGTCCTGCTCGCGCCGTTGCCAGGCCCAGGCGGCCAGCAGCGCGCACAGCACCGCATCCAGCAGGTCGCCGCTGCCATCGTCCAGCAAGGCCTTGCGATGGCGGCCGGCATCCAGCTTCACGGCATGCGGATAGTCGCCGGCTTCCACCGCTTTCACGATCTGCAGGCGCGCTGCGCGGCGGGCCGGGGTCTGCATGGCCGGCGCATCGTTCTTGTACGAGTCGCGCGTGATGCTGCGCGCCACCATCCCCGGGTAGGCCTCGAGCGCGATGCGCTGCGGGTCGCCGGCATGCATGAAGGGTATCGTCAGGTTCGCCTGCAGCAGCATGGGCGCGCCCGCATGCAGCATGTAGGCCACCGGCGGGTTGACCCATTTCATCGAGGATGAAGACCCGGCCGCCAGGTCGCCGGCACGATGGATGAACTTGCTGCCGGCCGGGCGCGCGTCGCAGACGGCCTTGAAGGTGTCGCGCACCTGCGCGCGCGACAGCGCGGCGTAATGCCGTATCAGCGCCGGCCACTCGGTCGGCCAGCCGAGCAGCTCGGCCAGCTCGCGCGGCAGGGAGAACGGGAAATCAAAGCCGCACAGCCAGGGCCCGGGGCGGGCCAGCCAGTCGGCAAAGCTGTCGAAATTATCAAGGGTGAGCAGGCCTTGCAGCCTGAAGCGGTCGTCCTCCAGCGTGCCGGAGGCGATGGTGATGCCCTTCCTGCCGCGCGGCGCCGAGGTGAAATCGACGCCGTGCAGCAGGGGCGGGAGTGAGGCAGGTCTTGCGTGCTTACTCGCTGGCATCCGGCAGAACGACGTTCACGTCCAGCACTTCCAGGTTGCCTTGCTTGTCGAGCGAGATCTTGATGTCTTCCGGATTGACCTTCACGTATTTCGAGATCACCGCGATCAGTTCCTGGTGCAGGGCCGGCATGAAGTCCGGGCCATTCACCAGGTGGCGTTCACGCGCGATGATGATCTGCAGGCGTTCCTTGGCGGCGCTGGCCGAGGTCTTTTGTTTGCCGCCGAATAAAAAGGAGAACAGCTCCATCTCACTTGCCTCCGAAAATACGCGAGAACAGGCCGGGCTTTTCATACTCGGCAAAGCGCAGCGGGCGATCCTCGCCGAGGAAGCGGCCGACAACATCCTTGTAGGCTTCGGACACGTCGCTGCCCTCGATATGGATGGCCGGGTTGCCCTGGTTCGACGCCTGCAGCACCGACTCCGACTCGGGGATGATGCCCAGGAGCGGGATGCGCAGGATTTCCTGCACGTCTTCATAGGAGAGCATCTCGCCGTCCTCGACGCGCTTGGGCGAGTAGCGGGTGATCAGCAGGTGTTCCTTGACCGGCTCGACGCCGGTTTGCGCGCGGCGCGACTTGGCCTGGATGATGCCCAGGATGCGGTCCGAGTCACGCACCGACGACACTTCCGGGTTGGTGACGATGATGGCCTCGTCGGCGAAGGTCAGCGCCATCACGGCGACGCGCTCGATGCCGGCCGGCGAATCGCAGACGATGTACTCGAAGCCCATGGCCTTGAGCTCGTTGAGGATGCGCTCGACGCCGTCTTCGGTCAGTGCGTCCTTGTCGCGAGTCTGCGAGGCCGGCAGCACGTACAGGTTCTCGCAGTGCTTGTCCTTGATCAGGCCCTGGGTCAGCGTGGCTTCGCGGTTGATCACGTTGATCATGTCGTAGACGACACGGCGTTCGCAGCCCATGATCAGGTCCAGGTTGCGCAGGCCCACATCGAAATCGATGACGGCAGTCTTGTGGCCGCGCAGCGCAAGGCCGGAAGCGACGCTGGCGCTGGACGTGGTCTTGCCGACGCCGCCCTTCCCGGATGTTACGACGATAATTTTTGTCACGAAAAACTCCTTGTCTGAGTTTGCCTGAATATGAAAAAGAAAAATGCGGAGTACCTGAATGCTTTGCCGGCAGGCCGGCCCGGGCCGGCTATTTCATCGGGATGGACTTGATGTCCAGCCGGTCATCCTTGAGCCTTACCTGTGCCGGCTTGCCGGCCAGTTCTTTCTGCCAGCCTTCATCGAAGGTCCGGTAAACGCCGGCAATCGAGACCAGCTCGGCTTCCATGGCCAACGAGAAAATGCGGGCATCAGTCTGGCCCGAGGCACCGGCCAGCGCGCGGCCGCGCAAGGGCGCGTACACATGGATGCTGCCGTCGGCGATCACTTCGGCGCCGGGATTGACGGTGGCGGTCACGATCAGGTCCGAGCCGCGCGCATAGACGCGCTGGCCGCTGCGCACCGGCGTGTCGATGATCATGGCCGGCAGCGGGACGGCCACCGGCATGGCTGCGGCCGGCGCTGACACGGCGCCCGGCGCGGCAGCGATCGGCGCTGGCGCAGCTGCTGGTGCCGCTGTTGCTACTGCTGTTGCTGCTGGCGCTGCGGCGTCAGGCCCGGGTTCAGGCGACGGCGGCGGCGTCAGTTCGAAAGGCTTGGGCTGCTCGACGCCGTCAATCGACAGGCCATGCGAGCGGATTTCCTCTTCCAGCGCCGCCGGCGCATTGCGCACGGCCACCGGATTGAGGCGATGCTGGCGGAACAGGGCGATCAGCTCGGGCCAGGCGATCTTGCCGGCGTCCGAGGGCGGGACGTGGGCCAGGTCGATCAGCGTGAATTCGTCCTCGAAGTAGTCTGGCGTGCCGCCGGTAATCTGCGCCAACGCCGCCGACAGCTTGGCCTGGTCGGTGTCGCCCAGCAGGGCGGCGACGGCGACCACGGTAGAAATCTTGATTTCCAGGGGCTTCCTGGCTTGGCTCTTTGACATACGGTCCCGGTCAGGTGACGGCCGAGCGGCGCCTCGAGTGGCCGCCGTCGGGGCAAGGCCCTGCTTGCCGGGCGGTATTATACCTGTCTCCCCTCTGGCGACGGGTTCCGCCCGCTATCCGTGGCCGCTACCGAATTCGGCCTTGCGCAGCTTTGTGAACGCTCAACGTCCAGCGGGCTTCGAATGACAAACTAGATCGATTCATCCTCCCTCATCGATCGCAAGGAGCCCGAAGATGCGCAAGAGCCAGCAACACCATCCCATGGTGGACATCGTGCAATACCAGCTTGAGACGTCGATACATCTCGCCGATGCGGTGTTCAATGGCACCGAAAAAATTGACCGCGCCATGCTGGATGTCACCCACCAGGCCGTCGACCGGCAATTGAAACTCGCCCGCGCCGTCACTGAATTTCGTGATCCCTCCAAGGTGAGCGAGTTGCAGGTGGCCATTGCCGGCCGTCCGGAACGGGCGATGCAGTGCCAGCAGGAGATCATGTCGGCGCTGGTCGAAATTCAGGCCGAGTTCGGCAAATCGATACGTGATTGCATGGAAAAATGCAGCGAGTTTGCCTCCGAGCGGGTGGCCGAAACCGGTGCCGAAGTGCAGGGCGTGCTGCCGGAAGGCGCGACTAGCGGCGTGATGAGTCCCTTCCTCGGCATGATCTCGGTCTGGGAGCGGGCATTTCGCGAAGCCGGGCGCCTGGCCAGCCAGAACATGATGGCCGCCACCAGCAGCGTGGAGAACGCCGCCCACATGACCCGTGATGTGATGTCAGCGGCCGGTGAGGCCGTCACCCCCGATGAAGCCATGCAGCAGGAAGTGCATGGGCATGAGGAGCACAGTCCGGGAGGCCGACGTCACGGCCGCCGCAAGTAAAACGGCCCGCCTGGCGGCGGGCCGTCGTGCAGCCACCCGGCGCCGTCAGAGTGCCGGGATGGAGCTCAGTTCCGGGCTGCTGCTGGCAGGCAGGCGCGGGTTGGCCGACGCTGCTGCTGCTGCTGCGGCGTCGCGGGCGCGCTTGCCGGCGGCCTTGGAACGCGCGCTGGACGGCGGCAGCCGGCGCAAGGTACGCAGCGAATCGATGTCCTTGATGCCAATGGAACGCTGGTCGACGGTGATCAGGCCGATTTCGTTGAAGGCCGACAGCGTGCGGCTGACTGTTTCCAGGGTCAGGCCGAGGTAGCTGCCGATTTCGTGACGCGTCATGCGCAGGTTGAACAGCTTGCTCGAGTAACCCATTTCCGCGAAGCGCTCGGACAGCGAGACAAGGAAGCGCGCAACGCGGGCCTCGGCCGACAGCGCGCCCAGCATGCTGACCATGGCCTGCTCGCGCACCAGCTCGCGGCTCATGACGCTGTACATCGCATGCTCGAGTTCCACGTAGGAGCGGCCCAGCGCGGTGAACTTCTTGAAGGGCAGCAGGATCAGGTCGCAATTCGACAGCGCCACGGCCTCGGACGCATAGCGCTTGGTATGGATGCCGTCGACCCCGAACAGGTCGCCCTTCATCGGGAAGGACAGCACTTGTTCGTTGCCGAACTCGTCGATCAGCACCGTCTTCAGGAAGCCGGAGTGCACGATGAACAGGGTGTCGAACGGCTGGCCTATCGTGTGGATGCGCTGGCCGGTCTTGAACTGCACATGCTGGAACAGGAATTCCTCGTCATTGACCGATGGTGCAGCCGGGATACGAAGCAATTCGCACAGTTCCTTCAGGTTCGACCACAGCTTGCCTTGTCGCTGCCAGCCTGCTTCGCTGGAACTGGCGTGGACACTGGTACTGACCGTATCAGCGCGAAGCTCGGTAATGGGTGTCGATGTCATGGTCATCTCCTGATATTGTGGACTGGAATGAATTAACAGCGGGATCCAACCATGCGCGAGGTTTTGGTCCCCAAGCCGCTGCAGGCTTCGGTGACTGCCAGGGTCTTGCCTGGCATGACGTCGTCGCATCGTGCTGCTGTTCCCGATGTCGCTGAATCAATGGCGCATCGCCTGTTCCGGTTTCTGCTCATCATTGCGAGTTGCTAGTATCACGATCCAACTTCTTCAAAGCTATCGGGCTTGCCTGAATGCCTTTTGTCGGCGAGCCGAGCGTCGATCGGGACTTTCCTAGCGCATCGCGCCTTCACTGCATCACCTCAAGTCAGGGCTTGTATTTATCAAGCAATCCATGCGCCATCGCGTACTGCACCAGCTCCGCCAGCGATGGCGTTTCCATCTTCTGCAGGATGTTCGCCTTGTGCGTGCTGACTGTCTTGACCGACAGGTGCAGCAGCTCGGCGATATCCGTCACCGACTTGCCCGAGACGAGGTAGTTGAAGACCTCGAACTCGCGGTTAGACAGCGACTTGTGCGGCTGTTCCTGGCGCGTCGGCATCGCATCCATGGCCAGCTGCTCGGCCACTTCCATGCTGATGTAGGGCCGTCCTGCATGTACCTTGCGGATCGCCGTCACCAGCTCGGCACCCGCGCTTTCTTTTGTCATGTAGCCGTGCGCGCCGGAACGGATCGCACGCGCCGCGTATTGGTCTTCGTCGTGCATCGTCAGCACCAGCACGACCAGCTTCGGCGCTTCCTCCTTGATCTGCTTGATCAGGTCCATGCCGCTCCTGCCCGGCATCGACAGATCCATCACCAGCACGTCGAATGCCTGCTTGCGCACCAGCGCCATCACCTCGAATCCGTCGCAGGCCTCGGCGACGACTTCGATGTCCTCGGCCTTGCGCAGGATGTGCTTCAGGCCCTCGCGCATCAGCGCATGGTCATCGGCGATCACGGCGCGGATCATGTCTGCCTGCCCTGGCCGCGCGTGCGCCTGCCCCATCCGTCACATGCCACCGCAGTTCCCCCTGCGCGACCCGCGGGCCGCAGAAAATCTGGTCTTCATCTCGTTTTCCCGCTAGTAACAAATTGGCAACATTTTTGTTAAATGTATCAGCTTTTGAACGAGGCACCTAGATGATTTGGATCAAAAAGTGGGGGTGGAATGAATTTTTGTGC
>JACCDY010625349.1_pt1 | contig 22186 bp, 23 predicted proteins | sample 7446391 | NCBI WGS metagenome assembly JACCDY01 (sample SAMN15323451, study PRJNA562643) | freshwater metagenome | isolation source: river surface water | place: USA:Blue River Watershed | collected 2017-08-18 | reverse complement strand
GCGGCAAAGCTCGCAGCTCATGATATCGTGCTCCTGAATGATGTCTATGCTGAGACAATTTGTACTACAATTAATGATACTGGGGTAAAGATCAATCGTCTGATCATTGATGAGATAGATAGTATTCAGGACAGAATGTATACACCTATTCCGTGCAAACAGATATGGCTCGTATCTGCCTCGTTTGAGTACAATAAGGGTAAACATATTGGTCCGTATTACATTGCCCCAGAGGACATTGAGGCTATTACTTGTAGATGTAGTCCTGAGTTTGTTGCAGAGGCCCTGAAGTTCGAGGACCCTATTGTCGAAACAATAACATGTCAAGATACAGATATCCAGATCTTTGCTGGTTTTGCACCAGATGAGGCTATTGTGGGGCTGAATACGGGAGATGCACGTGCTCTGATAAAGTTCATGGGCAAGGACTATCCTCCTAAGAAGCATACTGTTCAACAGCTGGCTGAGATATACTTTGAGGATCTGAAGAAGGAGGTTGCGAAGCTGGAAGCTGAGATTTCAGCACTGGAGCCATCTGAGGCTATTGTAGCAAACCCCGATGAGTATACAGATGCGGAGGTTGCATCTGCTAGGGTGAAGGTATCTGGTATCCCTGCAGATAGAGTGCGTCTGGATATCTTGAGGGCACGTCTGGCTGATGTGGAGGGACGCCTGGCAACATACCAGCCCCCAGATGAGACCAAGACCAAGACAGCAGCATTTGAAGATATCTGCCGACGAATCGAAGACATATCTGGATCCAGATGGCTGATTGTTAATGATAATGCACAGGCACTCTATGATATTGGGCACACTCTTACCACTAAAAGTATTCCATTTGTCATGCTTGATGGTGGCTCAACTGCTGCAATCCACAAGGCGGTTAGGGACTACAAGAGTACAGTTAGGGTTATGTTGCTGAATTCGACAATTGAGGCGGCGGGTCTGAATCTGGAGAATACAACCCACCTGGTCTTCATGCATGCTGTGCGCGGTCGAATGGTTGAGCAGATTGTTGGGCGGGCGCAGAGATATGGGCGCGTTGGAGCCCTGACGATCATTGGCCTCTTCAACGAGAATGAGAGCGGGACACTTGATCTGGATAGTCGGCAGCTGGGTAAGAGGTTCGAAGTGGAAGTGGAGGCTCAAAGCTCAAATGAGATACCCTAATAGTATTATGTCGTACCAATGGTCATACAAGGCGACTGAGCCAGGAACCGTTATTGCGGGAATTTATGCCATGAAGTGGAATACGGCCGAACCCACATACGATTGGATGGTCAAACTAACAGCTGGCCCAGAGATCGCGTATTCTCGGCAGATGCTCGAACTCTATGATTTGACCCCGAGCGATCGCGATGCCATTGCTGCATGTGAGCGAAATCGAATGGCGTTGGCTAGAAAAGTACAAGAAGTTGATGAACAATCAAACTGCTTCAATTGCTGGGGAATGATGTCGTGGCCGTGATGCTGAAAAAAAATTGATAGCTAACTGTTACCAATAACTAGCACTTGACCCCTGGTCCTGATCACCCTAAATGTCCCCTATGCCCGAATCACCAGCTGCCCTGCAGCTCGAACGCCCTGAAGGTGCAAACTACACCGAATACTACCACGTCGCGGCTGATGGCACAACGCCACACGGCCCAGCGATTGTCAAGACGAATGCCGCCGGCTTGCGCGCTGCCGAACGAGAATACCATGATGGTCGTCTCGTTTGGATGAAACTCTACGATGCGGATACACAGGCCCTTCTCCGCACAATGTACTATGATGATGAAATGAACCCTCATGGTACATGGCACCAATATGATGTGAATGGTACTATGGTTGAGGAGGTGACGTATAATCACGGCGTCAAAGAGGGCATGGAGAGTATGTATTTCGCGGATGGCACCCTCCGTTTCCGTGCGACCTATAAGAATGGCCACATGCACGGTGAGCGGATCATTCTGATCTCTCGTGCGCCACCTGGTGGTGTCGACATTTATGACAGCATGACCTTTGATCAGGGCCTACGTGTATCCTCAATCAACCCAACGACACTTCCGCGTATCTTCATTCCGCCTGGTAGCCGTGGAGATGAAGAAGCCTAACAGCAATCTCATTAAGTACAATTAGGAATGTCAGCGATACCTGGTTATGTAGATGGATCCACACCAGCCGCTCTTTACGAGCTTGTTGCAAGGGGACAGAAGGACCGATTCTTTTTTGCTGGTGATGGCGAGCCATCAGAGCGCATCTTTCACAAGGACTACGAATCTACTCCTGGGCGTCTCCAAGAGACGCGGACGACAACACCGCTGAATGCACCCGACTTTGGACGTGTTGTGGAGTTCGAGCTCGAGATCTGGGGAGATATCTTGACTGCCGCAACTGTCCTTGTTGATCTTCCATCTTGGTTCAAGGATCTGCCATTTGTCGTCGGCGGAAATCTGGAACCTCCTCAACGGTCTAATCGCCTGAATACTTTTAGGGATATTAGCGGAGGGACAACATACGGATATACGAACGGCATCGGCTACTATCTCTTTGAACGGATCCAGATCTATCAGGATCAGTTCCTCATTCAAGATATAACCGGCGACTCTCTCTTTGCCCTAAATGTATCTCGTGGGAATTGGAACAGCTACTTCCTTGATCAGACGGCTGAGGGTATTCATAATAATACGGCTGAAGCCATTGCACATGCAGCGACACCTGGGCGTTTGCGGCTTAGACTACCGTTCCCTGGGCTTTCGGCTTCTGCAGAAAATGGGGCTTCAGCAGCAGGCTTCCCGCTGTGCGCTCTCCGTGATCAGAAGTTTCGTATTCGTCTAAAGCTCCGCCCCCTGGAGGGTCTAATTGAGTCATCTGATGGGCAGATCAAGCCGCAGCCTTGGGGAAAGACATTTAGGGCACAAGATATCAATGGGAGCGAGATAACGGCGGTTGCTTGCGATCGCATGGGCCTCGGCAGACCGACTCTCCTCCTTGAGACCACCCAGATGTACGTGTCAGCTGAGATACAAGATGCACTCCGCAGCGAGCGAATTGAGATACCCTACCATCGCTACTTCGATCAAGACTATAACTTTGGGCCACTCGACTACGCCCCACTTTCTAAAGGTGGTGTGGCGATCGCAACACGGCGAATTGAAGGGCGACATCCAGTCGAACGTATGGTTTTCTGGTTTCGTTCACAGGAGTATGTTGATAAAAATCAGCTCATTAAAGCGCGTGCTCCGAATAGCTCAGGAGAGTATTACAATTGGATCAAGCTAGTTATTGCGGGCAAGGATCGTGAGTTCGAGTGGTCTCCCACCGTCTGGCATGATGTGGAGAGCCTGGTGAAAGATACGCGCGATTCTGGTCTTGGGCGTGGATATGGTGAGATATCTTGGGTGCATGGACCTGCCGCAGGCCGCCAGCCGACTGGCGCGGTAAACTTTACGCAGGCTGATCGCCCAACTCTACATGTATCTCTTGTTGACATTCCTGCATCTTTGCGAGTGAATCAGCAGATTTGTTATTTCCAGGTCTGTTGTGAGGCCTGGGCCGTTTATGAGATCCAGGGTGGACGGGGCAGGATAATGTTTGCCAACTAGGGGCCTGCGCCCCCCTAGAACCCCTCTACTGTGTCTGCGACGCATTGTACTCTAGTCGCAGCACCTGCGGTGCTGCTCGGCCCTTCGGGCTTAAAGGCTCCTCCAGCCTCCACAAAAAATACACTTAGGATATTGGCTAACCTACTAATATCCTAAGTGTATTCCTGGTAATAAACTTGACTTAAATTAGAATCATAAATATGATAATCAATCCACACCTATGACATTTTATCCCATGTTTATTCCTATCGCTGGTGGTGGTCCTCCACCTGGAAAAGCAGGCTGGATTGCATTAGCTGCTCTAAGCAGTGGTGTTGCATATTATATATGGTATAACATTACACCACAGTATAAAATGTGCATTGATAAAGAATATCTTGATTATATCATAAAAGTAAAAAGAAATGGCGCCTATGCATCAGGTAATATAAAACACAAAAATATTGATTGCTTGATTAATAAAGGCTATAAAGTTAATCTAAATGATAATTATATATACAGTGGCTGGACAGATACGGCTTATATAAGTGCAAATAAAGTATGTATCAAACAACTGCTAGCTGATTGCAAAGATTGCAAAGTAAATACAGAAATAGACTATGAGTATGAATCTGCAATTACAGGAAATATACAACGACGTAAGAAGGTTATTCAGTGGAGTGCATGTGATGTAGTTAATCCTAGGAAATTGGTTTAGGGCCATCTACAGGAATACCCAGCAGCTCTTTGATCTCAGGAGTATATGCATGCCTCCTTGCAAGCTCATCAACAACTGCTCCTGCAGCAAGTAGATCTTTCATCATTTCCACCGCACGATTAACAGTTGCTAAATAGATTGCAGAAGCACCTGAAGGATTTTTTACATTAGGTGTGGCACCATATTGCAGCAACATGCGCACTAATGGCAAATTGTTATTCGATACCGCTTCAAATAATGGTGCATGACCCCAGCTTTTTCTGTTCGGATCAGCGCCACGTTCTAGCAATAATTTTGCAATGTTTGTTAGATTAAGACACGCAGCAGTACGTAGTGTCCCAGAATTATTAGGATTTGCTCCTTGATCTAAGAGATATTTCACAACATCAATTCGTTGACCTTCTACTGCAAGACTCAATGCATTCTCGCCATCCTTTGTTTTCATTTCAATATTTGCTCCATTCTGACATAATATACATACAATTTCAAACTTACTGTCATGCATCCACATTCGAACACAAGCGTTATATAATGGCGTCTCCTGATTTATGTTATGTTTATTGACGTCTGCTCCATGTTTTATTAAGAGTTTGACAATTTCTATATGCCCTAATATTGAAGCCACCATTAGCGGAGTGTCATCATCATATAGACGAATACGACCTCGATATTTCTTGATTAATTGCAATGGTTGATTAACATCTGCACCGGATTCGATCAAGAATTTCACAACAGGTAGACAATTTTTACTGGCTGCAATATATATCGGCGGTAGGGCATGCTTATTACGAATTACAATTTGAGATAGATAATTAGGGTTCTCCACCAAAAGTTCCTTAAGTTTTGCAATATCTTGGCATCGAACGGCATACGTGAAGTCATTATCATATTCTTCGCGAGTCGCAGTTAGTACAGGAGCGTGGCTCTCAGTGTCTGACATTGTGTTTGTACCCTAGTAGACGGGGAGGGGGTGTACTTAGTCATATCATTGTGTTCAGATAATCAATTTTATTTCGCGCGCTCCCGCCCCAGAAACTTCTTCCAGTCGCCACACTCAATGACATCATATGAATTCCGCGAGTACTCCTCAAAGGCCTCACGGGTCAAGATATAGGCCTGCACTTCATGCTCTGTGCCCGCCGAATCTACAACCCTAATAGTACTTCGCTTGTACCACTCAGGGTGGCCTTCGAGTTTGTCGCAGCGTCTGAGCGCCTGAGTGGTTATCTTGAAGATATCTCCTGTTATCTGCGCAGCCTTGGTGCCCATCTCGGGCCAGTAGTTGGCAGGGATGAGATAAGGGAATGCGACAGAATAGTGAGATACAATCATAAGATATCTCTCGACCGTCGTCGCGGATCCCAGGAGCTCCTGGTGGCCATTAAGAATGGCGTTATTTGACTCGCCTGCGCGTAGCGTTCCGTATGCGAATAGTGCGTGATCCATTTCGGGTCTTACCTAGCTTTTTAGATCTGCGTTCGTGTTCAGTTTTATGCCGCTGCATCCAACACCGCCGGCCTCCACGCCTCTTTACACCAGCCCGATCAGGTCCATGCATTCTAAGCTCCTCGCGGTTTAACAACCCCCTAACTGTTTCATTATATTCATCAGGGTCGATCATCACGCCGCTATTATTTGAAGCAATACCTTTATGTACAATTTGAATTGCATCACCACTATATTTTTCTAAAAGTTTAATATCAGATTCACTCTGGAATAATCTAAATTCAAGAATTTCTCCATCCTTTATTTTTAGTCCACCTTCCTTTGCCTTTAAAAAGTTGCTTGCAAATAGATTAACTAGACTATTATGTTCAGGCCTAATACGCTTCTGCATAGGTTTGGCCCAATGCGAAGTATATTTAGGATTTTCAAGTGGTCGTCTTGAACGAACTACTCCATAATGTTCAGACTCATAATCAATATATTCTTTCATGATATGATGAATCAATGGAGTCTTTGTTATTGGAAGAATACGGCCATTGCGTTCAACTGATATATTAACATGAAAACCGCTAGTATAATTTGACATAAAACAATTAGAGCGATTGAGACCAAATAGCAATAAAATAGGGCGTAAACCCTCGGCTATTTTTTCAGGTGTTGCTTCGCCACTTATCTGAAGAACAGGCGAAATCATTTCAAAACCAATGCTATCACCAAGCTCTATATGTCGTTTAAGATTATTATTATAGATATCTCTCATGAAAGGTGCATCCCATGAAGTTGCATCTCCACATAGAACAGTAGGATCTTCTGTAAAAATAGGTAGTTTATATTGTTCTATTAATGTATTCTCATTAGCAGTTGGAGCGCGACTATTAATCTTTCCAAAAAAACTAAATGGTTTATTAAGATCATAAATAAAAGTTTTTCCTGGATAATTATAACAGATTAATGGAAATTGCCGAATAAGCTCGGGATTTGCCCGTGCATTTGGGACTAATACATGTTTGAAATACATATCAAATCGTTTATGATGATCAATATTGGATAGGGTTTCAGCGCCTTCATACTTAATACACTCGGGACCAACTCGAACACATATCTCGAGTTCCACACCAAATTTTGTTATGATATCATCCATGTACTTCCTCTGATCTAAGCACTGAATAGTTTTCGTTCGCGTTCGGACTTGAAGTAGACCTCGCCCGCCTTCGAGCCCAACTTAATGTTGCGGACAACCGTCGAGACACAGCGCACGGGTGCGGCCAGTTGCTTCACAGTCTTGAATGTCTGTTGCTTACAGAGCTCGCCGGCGTATCGGAGTTCGTCATCAGTGGGTTTATCAATCTCAATGATGACGTGTGCAGACGGCTGGCCCTCTAAATGGACCCAGTAGTGATCCTTCTCAGCGGCGAGGATGATTCGCCAATTCTCCTCCGCTGATGTACCTACCTGGTAGGTCGTGCCTTTTTCGATGATTGTGCGCATTTTGCTGGGGACTAAGGGCTAGGGGACTTAAAGCCCTCCATGCCCGCGCTTCAATTTTTCCTTGAGGCACGGCGTGTTGCAACACGCCGCTTACCGCCATTAATGATCATATTCAGCCGCATAGTTGGCAAGGCAAAAAGCTTAGGCATGAATCGGCGAGCCTGAATATTCGCGATCTCCTTTGCAGACAGTTCATGTTCGGAATGCGCCATTCTGGTACCGTTAGACCATTGCTCAACCCGCTTCTTGCCGCGCTTGCCGTCCACGGATACAATATTCTTCCGCGTCATTCGCTTTCCAGCAACAGACAGTGTTCGTGTTTCTGAGGAAAAGTATTTGAACTTTTTAGCTGGAGGCGGCATTTCTACTCAGAGCCTGCCAAAATTTGAATCTCGCGATATAAAATCGCTCGATAATTCATTTTAGGCCTTTCGGCCCAAAATTTGATCCAGGTGCCAACCAATACCCTAACTGTACCCCCAGCAATGTCCGACAACGCGACTATGCCTGTTGTGCCCTTGGCACCTGTTGCGCCGCCCGCAAAGAAACGCGGACGCCCTCCTAAGAATCCTCCAACGGCTCCTGCAACTACACTTGCCGCTACGCTTACTCCTGCTCCTGCTCCTGCTCCTGTTCCTGCACCAGCACCCACAGAGCCCGCAATTCAAACCCTAAAAGTAAAACGTGTAAAGGCGCCCGCTGATCAACCACAAAATACCCTCGAGCCAACTACAGTTAAGAAGGGTCGCAAGAAGGCAGTGGCAGCTCCAGTTCCTGCAGAAGCACCAGCGCCAGCACCCGAACCCGAACCCGAACAGGAGATCCAAACTTGCGACATTTGTACAGAGCCTTTCACTTCCAAGCTCCGCAAAGTCATCAACTGCCCCTCATGTAATCAAGCCGCCTGCAGTCAATGCGTCCAGCGCTATCTCCTCGGGATCATCGATGACCCTCATTGTCTCCACTGCAAACACGGCTGGCCACGGAGTCTCCTGTACAAGCTCCTAACCAAGAGCTTCGTCGACAATGATTACGCAGAGCAGCGCGCCAAACTCCTCTGGCAACGCGAGCAGTCGTATCTCCCCGAGGCCCAGATCCGCGTTGAACGCATCAAAGAGGCTCAGAATATCGTTCAGACAACATGTAAGACTCTAGAGACAGAACGGAAAACATACAGCGATGAAATGGCGGCACTATTAGCAAAGTACGACGCACTTAATAAAAAAAAGAACAATCTTGACAGACAGCTCACACGTCAGTATGATATTGTAGCCTCCCTCAAGCGCGGCGAGCTACCTACTGCAGACGGCATTCTTGGTGCAAAGAAGGCGACCACGGAGCGTCGCCAGTTCGTCCGCAAATGTACCGCCGATGGCTGCCGTGGCATGCTTTCTAGCGCATGGAAGTGCGGTCTCTGTGAGAATTACACCTGCCCTGACTGCTATACCACTAAGGGTACTGATCGTGATACACCCCACACTTGCACGAAAGAGGCCCTTGAACTCGTCGCACTCCTCGCCAAGGACACTAAGCCATGCCCTAAGTGTGGTGAGTTCATCTTCCATAACGGCGGCTGCGATCAGATGTGGTGTACTGCTTGCCATACCCCCTTCAGCTGGTCGACCCTTCGTATCATCACGAGCGGCAACATCCACAACCCACATTACTTCCAGTGGCGCAATACTGGCGGCGGCGGCCCTGCTCGTGCACCTGGCGACATTCCATGCGGCGGTTGCCCTGGTGCTGATTTCCTCGAACGCCTCAGTCGTGAATACACTGACGCAGATAAGAAGGTCATCAAGCTCCGCGACCAGATCCAGGCAATCTACCGAATTATTGCGCACTGCGAAGATATTGAACTACGCACCTATCGCCCTAACGGTGATCTAGATCAAGAGGCTGATCATAGACTCCTAATTGAGTACCTCCTCAAGAATGTTGACGAAGATGTAGTTCGTGCCCGCCTCCAGGTTCGCGAACGGCGGCGCGAAATCAACGCGGCGATCTTCGGCATTCTTGAGACCCTGACCAACGTCGGCGCAGAGATGCTCCGTGGCATTGTCGCCTTCTGTGATGAGCACCGCGGTAAAGCCGAGGTTAAGCCGAAGGTGAAGGGTGATATGACTGATGAAGAACACGCCGCCCATATCGCCGAAGTTAATCAACAAAATGCAAAAATCAAGAAGGAAAATGCCGCTAAGCTCGAGACCAGGAATGCACATGTACTCAAGCAGATTCCTGATTTCGAACGGTTGCGTCGGTTCATTAATGCCGCATTCTATGAAGTGAGCTACTTCTACGGTGTGGATGTCCCAACTGTTCCTGACACATGGGATCGTATTCGTTATGATCATATTACTCGCCGTGATACTCTCGAGAAGCTTCTCACTAATGCTAACTCGGAGAATGTGGTCGAATCAGGTGAGCGCCATTTCACAAAGGGTGAGTTGAGTCACTTTGATTACTGGCGCACGGCTAAACTGGTTGAATATAACAACCCCTCATCATATCAAACGCAAAAGCTCAAAAATGGTAAAACTGTGAACATGAATTGCACTGTTCCAGAGCCCCACAATACTGCTAAGAAGATAGCATTCGAGGATGAGATGGCTGATATCGCGAAGGCTAGGCGCAAGTACTATAAGGTCGTAAAGGATCTGTGGCGCGATGTCTGTAAGGAGATCTGCATAGAAAAGAACATCAAAGATATATTGCGGCATCATGATGTTGCAAATTTCTGTGTAGCACCAAATACCTACTTCCCAAGCAAGGATGCTGTCATCAAAGAATTTAACGATCGCTTTGATGCGAAGCTGAATGCAATCAACCACTTCAGTGTGATTTATGAAATTATTGAGCGGATTAATGATTATAACAAGCGGGTTGAAAAATACAATAAAGAGGGTATGAAAGCTTCTACTCCTGCTACTGCTCCTGCTCCTGCTTTGCCTCCTCTTCCTAACCCCTAAATGTCCATGAACCTCGCAGCTGCTCAGTATTCAGGATCCTGCTCGCCTAGAGCTCAATCATTGCGCGGTCCTTGAACCTCGCATCTGCACTGCAGCTGCTCAGTATTCAGGCCTGCTAATGATCTCGTCTACAACTCGATCATTGCGCGGTCCTTGAACCACGACGCCGCAACGCGGCAGATCTGAGGATTTGAGTCCTGTACAGAATAGGCAAACACCATATCAGAACCAGACACAACAAACCCTAGACAATACTCAATCGTCGCGGCCGTGAAACAGAACGGTATAGACATTTTTTTCGGGCGCAGAGTGGTCTTATCCAGAACAACCAGATTGTGGTAATAGCGTCGAGGAGTCTCATAGACCACCGTGTGCACCACACACCAGTAATCCCCTTCATACTCCACGAGCGACGTCGAACCGCGCACCCGCTCGAAAAAGATCGCAGGTACAGCATGCCGTTCAACAATCTCTAACTGTCCATCTGCCCGAACCTCACCGATCTCAAACGGTGACCACTTGTAAATGATGCGATCCTTTTGACCCTGACCCAGAGCAATCCAGTTCTTCTCACACTCAGTATCACTGGGTGGCTTCATGCACACAGACCCCCTAAATGTGTTATCCCCTCCTACGCAATAGTCCCCCATAACAATTCGATTCCGTCCATTATACGACCACTCACGTGTCGTCGCTGTGTAGCCGATCTTACCTGATCCACGCATGAAAAGCCGCACATCTTCCAAGCCACGAATATGCGTCCAATCTGTTTTCTGCAATCCTAATAGTCCACTCTCATTCATCATAACAACCCCATCAGCCGGTTGCAACGAATCATCCAAATACGTCCAACCGTTCTTTGTACGTACATGATGACCTGCAGAATAAACACCATTTTCCATCATCTCATAAGAACCATTAGGGAGAATCTTGTAGTTAACAAACCGAACATTTGCAAGAAGAGGCTTGCCAGGGCGCGCAAGAAGGGCCACACTCGATGGCCTGAAGTCGCTATCTGGACAAGATACATTTAGGTTATAAGCGCGACCGACTTCATTCAATCGAGGCATGTAGAACTGGAGATTTGTAAAGACATTATCCCAGTGCTCACGGTACTTATTGAGGTACTCCATGCACTTCTTTGTACCCTCAATCTTATCAGAGTTTGTGTAATATGCCAAAATAGTGTACTCGTAGGGCAGGAAATATCCATAGTATTGCTTCTCAACGAAGAGCTTATCTGCGGCGGGATATGTTACACCCTGGATCTGATTGAAATAGTGCATCGCCTTCCATTGCTGGCCCTTCTCACGGAAATGACGAATCATCATCGCAGCAGGCTCGGCGCGATGTCTACGAGAATCAATTGCCTGCTGAGCCCAGACTTCTGCTTGACCCACATCCCCATCCTCCAAATAGCACTTTGCGATCATGTACTTACTGTACCACATCTCCTCATCCCAACCAGCCTTCTCCAGGCGCTTCTTGTATGTCTCAATGGCCTTTTGACGCTGGCCAATATCCTTGTAGCTCTGGGCGAGATAGAAATAGTAACGGCCGTTATCTGGCTCCTCCTCCAGTCCCTTAGTCAAAAGTGCAATATCTCGGATGAACTTATCTGCCTTGCAGCCGCCGTCGCCGATGTCATTAATCCAGATCTTCGTATCTGGCAGCTCTGCACGTCCTGGACCGTCCCAGTATTCATGCGTCACACCCCTGCACTTCCATGGCGTATCAAGGCGTACTAGACGCATATTGTAATAATCAAGTGAACCCGACTTCTGCTTGATCATATAACCACTGTCCGTTAGCTCCTCCTTCTTAAACGCCGGTTCAACCTGCAGAAGCATATCTCCATCAAGGAGAAGACCATATGTATCTTCAGCAGGCCATCCGAGCTCAGCACAGAATTCCTGCGTCCGTGTGAATGAGATCGAACGATTGTGACCGAAATTCTGCCAGGCATCCTCGTATACAATTACAGGGACAGATAGAGCACGAGCAAGGCGACGAACAATGTCACGGGTGTCATCTGTTGAACCCGTATCACAGACACAGATTGCATCACAGGTACCGAGGACTGTTCGGATCAACCGTTCGATGATTCGCGACTCATTCTTGACCATCGTTGTCAAGATAATACGTTTAGTAGGTGTTGACGCTGGTGTTGCCTCCGCTGCAGCTGCAGGCGCAATCTGATCTTGGGCACTTGCCTTACAGCCACCATCCAATGGTACATCAAACATTTTATTATTGTGGTCGCCACTATACCAATTAAAAAGCCCAGATCGTCTCTGCTCGAGTTCCGCCCAAACATTCACCTCCCATGTCAACTTGCTAAGGGGGGTATCTCCCTCACCAAAAAGTACATTTAGGGATTGCTCATTGAACTCGGTAACGAGATCGCGAGGACAGATGAAGAAGCCGCCACAGAATCGCCAGGAGACATTGTCGCGCCCATATTCGCCGCAAGGCCAGCATCCAGGCAGTGTTATCTTATCTGCCGGCAGCGAGCAACTCTGCATCCGCTTCAGCTGGCGAACAAAGAGCTCCTGATCGCTAACCACCTTACAGATGCCGGCATCGATCCAGGCGACAAAAGGAGTACTGCAGTGTTCCAGACCACGGACAACTAGATCCGTCTTCATATTCTGGACACGAAGATAGTCCGCCGTGTCCTTGTCTGGATGTCCGCCAGCGGGAATACTCATATCCCTAGCAACAACCCATGCCCTAAATGTATCCCGTGCAGCCTCGACGATCTTCAGATTAGGAAACTCCCGCAGCGGCTTCAGTTCCTCTTCAAGGGTCCCAGGATCATGGAAAAAAACGAGTGGTGCTCCCGTTTCAACTAGAGTCTTAAAATGCGCCATGTAATCGACAGCGGCATAGGAACCACGTCGTTCGATCTGATAGTAGCCGGTTATGAACGTAATTTGTGGCGAGTACTGGCTCGCACCCAGTAGTTTATTCCCTGGTTGCTGTTGCTCTGACATTTAGGGATTATATCTTGCCGCGCGTTTAGATATTCATAGTCTGCATCTGGAGTTGGAGTCGGTTTTCATCCATCTCCTCCTCCATGTATTTGATCTCACGCCTGATATGTTCAGCCAAGATGAGATCTGACTGGCGTTCAATAATAAGGAATTCACTGAAGATGTGAGCTGGTTGGGGTCCGAGAGCTCTTTCTAAAGACTCTTGGGCCTGCTTGCGCATCTCATGTAAGATACAGAGACGCCAGCCGCTGCTATCTGGGGCGAATGGGATCTCCATGTACTTCGGGCAACGGCTAATGAGATCTCGAATACCCCCATCAAAGAGAGATATCTTGGCCTGGGCGAAGCGGGCGACCATGAGGCGCTCATTAGCTGCCGTCCATTCGGCGGTCTCTTGATCGATTGCACGACGACGGGTGTCTACAGATGTCATCTTGAGCCTGGGGCTGACCGAGGACCTAAAGCCCTCCAGGGCACCTTTCAATTTTCTGCAGCTCGCCGCTTAATGCCAGCCCTCATTAATACCCTAAATGTCCTACGAACGTCGCGTTGAGATCTGGGAAGATACATGCAGGAGATTTGCTGCGGAGCCTGAGAAGAGGTCCTATATTTATAATACTCCTGAAGGAAGGCATGTACAACCCACTATCATTAGACACCCTAATAGTACAACTGAGGTCAAAGTCGTTCCAATGGACTGCGTTTATGCGGCGGCAGCTGCTAAGGCTCTAAGACCAGATGTCCCTATCTGTATCTTGAACATGGCAGACTGGACACGTGCTGGAGGAAATGTTGTCGGCGGCTCCAGGGCACAAGAAGAGGAGTTGTTCCGCAGATCTGATCTCCATAAGCATCTGCACCAGAGATACTACCCTATGCGTCCTCTACAGACCGTTTACAGCCGAGATGTGATTTTCCATCGCGCTGGCCCAGATATGGACTATGCACTCATTCCAGAACAAAAATACGATGTTATCTCTGCACCGGCTCTCATCGGTCCAAAGCGCTCCGAAGATGGAGAGCGCTACGCCGCCCCAGAAGATGCGGACCTGATGCGAGGTAAGATACGCCAGCTCTTTGTTATTGCGTACGAACAAGGCGTCGATACACTCATTCTCTCGGCCTGGGGCTGTGGTGCTTTTTACTGCCCACCCCAACACACCGCTGAACTCTTCCGTGAAGTCCTGACCGAGTTTGATGGTCTGATCCCGCACGTTGTATTTGCTGTTTTAGGAGATAATTATCCTGTGTTCGCCGAGCGCATTCTGAATGCGTAAAGACTATAAGGCGAATTTCAATTCAACATAAACTTGCATAGAAACTCCTCAACTAGAGTTTAATGTTAATTTTTCAGCTTTACTATTAGGAATGGTAAAACTATTTGACATTAAATACACTGATAGTGCTGGGGTGCATTATACACTAGTAAATATTTCCGGCGAAGACGTTAAAGATTTTATTTATGAACGTATGTTCCCCAATACACTTGATGATAAGAAATTTGTTAAAGATATATTTATTGACCGTAGTAAACGGCTGCGACTGGGTTGGGTTCCGATGTTCAAGGCCCATAGACATGAAGAAGGAAATGGTTATAGAATAACGTGGAAACCCCGCCTAAGTCGTAGAGAAGACCAAGGTATAGAAATATATAATGTCTTCAATGCTGAAGAATTTTATGACATATTTAATAGGCACTTCCCTGGTGCAGTTGGGGGTAAGAGACGCGCTAGATGCACCAGACGCACTAGACGCAGCCGTTCTAAATCCTTGAAACGCCGACGGACATCGCGGAAGTAAAATGCGCAACAAGTGGGTCGACCCTATACTCCTCAATGTATTTGATCTCCTTGACACCCGCCGCCAACATTAACCGGCAACAGATAATACAAGGATAGTGTGTTATGTACGCCGTTGCATCCAGGCAAGATACGCCCCGCCGTGCACAATCAGCCACGGCATTTTGTTCGGCATGTACCGTTGCCTGCTCATGTCCATCGCGCACAATCGATTCGTGGGCGAGGCCAGGCAAGAAGCCGTTGTAGCCCTGGCTGATAATTCGGTTATCTCGCACGAGAAGACACCCTACATGTAGTCGCTCGCAAGGCGAACGCTTTGCAGTCGCCTGCACTATCTCCTTAAAGTATTCATCCCAAGATGGTCGGGCCATTTGCTCACAAGACGAAGTCAGTACTTAGACTTGTGAACAATTAATAGATTATGATTCGCTGCGCTCTCCGCACCCTAATTGTACTTTTAGGGGTTGCTGCAGGGCGCCCAGCCCTTCGTGGAAAAACCGCGGCACCTGCGCCTGCGCAGTACTGGAAAACTGCAGGCGGTCAAACTGGCGCCAAAATGTACGAATGGCTCCCTTCGAACATCCGCGCCGCCGCCCAGCCATACAACAATGATCCGAAGGCTATGGGGATCAATGCAGCTGCAGTGGCCTTGACACAAGGGGGCTCTTAAAGAATAGCTGCTTGAGCTGCAGCTACTGCAGCATCCACTCGCCGTTGTGCCCGATCCCTATTTGTATCCGTTGCAGCGAACTTGTACATCGGCGGCGCAATAACCCAGACATCCACATCTTCCAAGAATGCAGAGTTCAACGCCATAGTCAGCTTCTCAGGACCATTAAGGGTATCCAGACAAACCAGACGAACCTCCTGAGATACGACCACTGATGGCTTTGGAATACAGAGCTCAATCGCACGCTTGAATGCCTCCAGACGCTTCGGATCAGAAGATACACCTGGGCCAAGGGCAGCGGCTACATCTGTATCTGGATCATTACAAGACATGAAGATCTCATAAAGCGACGGCAGCTCAGTCTCCTCTTCTTCAGACACGGCCTCCTCAATCGGCCAGACCACATCTGTGTACAGCTCCTCCATGCTACAGCGAGTCTCATCCACAACCCGCTTCAAGACACCATGAACTGCCCGATGCTGCGCCAATCGCTGCATTGTTTCGTTCCGCTCCTCCTCTTTGATAGAGCGCAGAGACAGATCGATTGTCCCCTTATCCTTGTCAATGGCAACCACCGTCGCTACAGTCTCCTCACCAATCCTCATAATATCCTTCAGCGCCTTGACACGCTTTGAACTCAACTCACCGTTGAATATAACCCCCTTCTTGTCATATTCAACAAGGTTACATACAATACCATAGCTTTCATATTCTTCTGCGCGAATAGCAACGAGCGAATAGAGTACAGGGTACTCACTTGTGTAATATTTCATCCTTAACTACAGGGTAGTCAGCCTCCTGCTCTAAGCGCCTAGGCCGTCGTCAAATTTGACGGCGCCCGAAGCCCATGGCTTAAGGCTCACGGGACCTTCCCATATAGCTATTCACCCTAAATGTCCACTGTTCGGTCCACTTACGTTCTGCCCATGGCAGAAATCATTCAGCGTCAAGCAACCCTCAATCTTGGTACTCTTGGCAATGTCAGTGAAGGAAAGTCCACCTTCGTCCGTGCTCTTTCGGGCGTCGCCACACAAAAATTCAAAAAAGAGAAACAGACAAACATCACAATTCACCTCGGTTATGCAGGTTTTAAAGTCTGGCGGCATACGACCACAGGTGATCTCAAGACGACACCGCCAGCAACAATGGAGGTCGCTGATTCTGAACTCATCGCACACTACAGTTTCGTCGACTGCCCTGGTCATGAAGCCTATCTCGCGACCATGCTCAGTGGTGCAGCCATCATGGACGCAGCCACCCTAATGGTCGCCGCCAACTCCCCTGGTATTCCTCAGATCCAGACCCAGGAGCATCTCATGGCCGCAGAGCTAATGCGCCTCGGACATGTATTCACCGTCCAGAACAAATTGGATGTTGTTCCTGATCCCGCTGAATCCCTCGAGAAGATCCGCGCATTCACTAAAGGTACTATCGCAGCAGCCGGTCCAATCATTCCTATGAGCGCCCAGCTCGGCTGGGGCCTCGAGAATGCTGTGCATCATCTGGCCTACAACATGCCTCAGCCGACTCGTGAATTCAATGGCCCTCTCCGTATGATGATCGTCCGTTCCTTCGATATCAACAAGCCGCAGCAGTGGGTCGCAGGTGAGTCTGAGATCCGTGGAGGAGTCATCGGTGGTACGATTCTCCGTGGTGTGCTCAGGCCCGATGACGTAGTTGAGATCCGCCCAGGTATCTGGACTGGCGAACAGGCAATTCCCCTTCTCGTACGAGCTAAGACCCTCTTCTGTGAGACGACTGAGCTCCCCTACGCAATCGCAGGCGGTCTGATTGGTGTGGGAACGACCCTTGATCCCCGTTTTACCGGTGGTAATACCCTAATTGGACAAACGGTTGGCACCCCAGGAACTCTGCCTGAAATCACGAACAGGATCAAGGGTAAGTTCAAACCGTTCAAGCGCGGCGAGAAGGCGTGCCCAGAGGCGGTGGAGGCTTCGAAGGCACCGTTCAAGGAGGGTGAGCAGATTGCCTGCACAGTCGGTATTTGTACAGTTAGGGGTAAGATTAAGTCTATTGATGGCGAAAAACTGGAGATCATCTTGGATCGCCCCGTTTGTGCAGAGAAGGGCCAGATCTGTGGTGTCTTGCGCCAATCAGGGAAGCGTGATCTCCTTGCTGGAACCCTAACTGTACGCAAGGTCAGGACATTCGATGCAGTCAAGGAGTGGAGTGAGGAGCAGAAGGCCGTGGCTGCCGAAGCCCAGGCAGCCGTGTTGGCCCGCGAGTATGTGGTTGAGGAATACGATGTCCGCAAGGACGCCGAGCCTTTGCCGTCATATGAGCACATGCTGGATGCGATTGAGTCGATCCACACGGAGCGCGAGAAGAAGTCGGTTGGTCTGCCGGTTCCGAAGATCGAGGTATTTGCAAAGCAGATCTACTGGGTTAATGTTCCAGAGTTGTTCGACAGCTTGCGCGCCCTGTCTTGTGACTTGCCCGCCTATCTTGGTACGACCCTGTCCCTTGATGAATTCTTCCCTGCATATGTCAAGGATGAGCTCTCTACAACCCTAAATGTAAAACCCGAGGGCGGCTATATGGTTAAGGGTCGGTTCAAGGTCAATAACCTGAAGTCGATTCTCCACAAGTTCATGACCGAGTACTATACTTGCAAGCAGTGTCGCAGCCATGAGACGACGCTCTTCAAGTCTGAGAGGATTGTGAAGCTCTATTGCGGGAAGTGTACGTCGACATCGGCTGTGCTGCAGTTGTGCGGGGGCAAGCGGTAAGCGATAGCGGAAGGAGAAAGAAAACAACCAAATAAAAAGAAAAAAGGCCTCCAAGTCATTTAGACTAAGAGGCCTTTTTAAGGGGTATGCTGTGTCTGGGAATCGAACCCAGGTCAGATGCTTGGAAGGCATCCATTCTACCACTGAAATAACACAGCTGTGGTACGGGTGTACCGTGATACAGGAAGTGGGATTCGAACCCACGCGGTTTTTCACCACTCCGTCTTAAGCGGAGCACCATCGTCCATCTCGGTCATTCCTGTGCGGTGGATTACTCCACAATTAGTAGTACTAATTATTCTTTAGACTCATGCGTCTTCCACTTGAAGCCATATGCAATCCCAGTAGGACTATCAATGACACGAGTAATATTGTAATGATTTATTTTATTTAATGATCGAACAGCACCTCTCATTGTATCATGAGTTGCTACAAATTTGCCATCAATTGTATATTGATCAACTTTTTTACCTGCAACTTTTGCCATAATAGTTTGGTGCTTATTATTTGCAGTTAGTGCTTTACTGATCTTTTGTTTAATTGCATCAAGTTCTTCTTCTGTTTTTGTAGTTTCCCAGCCAGCGGCTCCAACCCGTCCTTCTTCAAGCGCCTTCTTGAAGGCCTCTGACTTTTTAACAGCCGCTCCAATATCAACCTTCTTCATAGCCTCTGCATGCTTCTCCTTATATGTATCGAAATGATTCGGATTCGCTTCTTTGAATAATTTTTGAGTCTCTTTTATCTTAGCAATACTGTCAGGGCTATGTTTCTTACCCAAGAAGCCTCCACCCTCTCCTCCAGGAAGAATGTTATAACCATTAGGGACCTGTGAGTTATATTCTTTGATCAGCTCGCGTTCAAGATCAAATCGCTCATCTAGTGTGCACGTACGAATAACTTCAAATGTAAACTTATCAATCCCGTATTTGTTAACAGCATCCCGCAATGCAGGACAACCAACACCGCGTTTAATTGTCTCTTTGTGTCGTCTCCATCGTTCTTGAGGATCTTTGCATATAGTTTCACCTATATAACATTTACCACTCTCAGTATTTGTTATTTTATATATGGCTGCTGTACTTTGAGTAGCTGTCATTAACTTTTTTAAAAAGTTAGCATGAAGTGTCAAGTTTATAATTTATTGTTTAAATTGGATGGCTCCCCCCCACCCTCCAGCCCCAGCACCGCGACCTCAGTATCAATATTTTTATATACGGTTGTTTTCGATAATATATAGTCATATTATGTAGACCGAGTGATAAGTACGCATATTTAAATGAGATATAGAATAGAACACTTACAATGTATGAAGATAAAAATGAAATATGCATAGATGGATTAACATTTGATATAAAACATAATGTTAAATCAATTTATATAGATATCACTAATAGTACAAAAACATACGATTTCTATGATATATCTCTTAACAGTGATCCATCTATATTTTTTATATTTGAAACGCAACTTCATTTAGCATTTGCTCATTGGGTCTTTGAATCTGCAATATTTTTACCTTATTTTAAACATTTTCCAAATGCTCGTATTATTGTTAACGCAAATCCAATAAGAGATTATAAGCAATTGTTTTTTAAATTATTTAACATAGATCAAACTAAAATTTGTTATTTAGATAATAGTGATAACGAACAACTAAATCGAAATATACCAATCAATAATATATGTATATGTTGTAAAAATTATACATTAAATGATAGATCAACAAATTCAACAGATCTACAAATTCTTAATTTGCATAAGAATTTAATGAAGCATTTTAGAAATGAAATATGGAATAATTATAGTTTTGATTATACGGATAAGTCAATTGATCATTTATTTTTACCTAGAAACACCATTCAAAATTATGCATCAAACGATAGAATTATTAATTATACATCAATAAATAACATGCTTTCAAACAAAAAATTTACAACATATTATACATCAGACACGACTGATTTTAATCAGCAAATCAAGCTGCTATCTAATGCAAAAAATATTTACTTAGATTTTGGTTCTAATTTATTTGTGAATGGATTTTTCTCAAAAGGTAGTAATATATATGTTGTTAATATATTTCACAATCAGCTTGGATATCCATTTAATATGAATATTTTAAATACTATTGCTGAAAGTAACACTATTCATTATATTTAGCATATCTGAACACCTAAATGTATCCCTCGATCCTACATTAATGACGTCGCTGTATATCATTGTACCTATGTGGCACGGCCAGCCAATCCCTAACTGCCCCCTATTCTTCAGCCACAACGAAATAAAAGCGATCCGCATCGCCAAGTCCTGGAACGCCGCACTCCATTTGAAGCGGATTATTTATGCTGGTCGCTGTATGGCCCTAACAGAACAACCAGACGAATTCTGTGTGTGCGCTGCATCTGTACCAGCAAAAGGTCCATACTATATCGGCCGCCACAACTTTGACATCAGAACCCAAGTCCGCGAGACGCTGCCGAAGCACGCCAATGATCCATATGTTCGTATTACCCTCGATCGCATTTACCCTAATAGTATCTTCGCGACCTAAATGTGGCACCCTAATTATACCGCAAATATGCTAATTGCACCTCAACTAATTTCAGGTCTAGCTGCATACGCAACCAAGAAGAATGAGAAAAAGTATAATGCTGAACTAAGTATTATCGGTGCTCTCACTTTTGTAGTCCAAGCTGCAAACAATATTAATAACGGTCATCATATAACTAGACCGATAGGTGCACTACTTATTGGTCCAGCCATTAGAACAGTCGCCTTGATGGGAATTGGGAATATAACTGGGCGACTCACATATGACTGCATAAATTAAAAAATGTGTTTGGAGGAAATCAGTCCTCGTTTTTTATTTTTTGTATAGCCACCGCCATTTAAAAGTCTGACCAATACTCAGGTGAATCCAGAGCACGATCAATCATGTCGTCGCGATCGAGTTCATTCATTACGGTGTCAACGACCTGGAGAGTAGCCGCGAACTTGGCTACCATTTTATCGAGACTTCCGTCCTGATTCCGTTGCACGACAACTCTGTACAGTGAGGCAATAGAATCCCTGTAGCGCTGGAGCTCAGAATCAGTGTACGACATGAAGTCAGTGCGTGTTGGGACTCTGAAGAGATCGACAGTTGAGAAGATACGGGCATAGGTTGCAGCGATAGACATTGCGATAAATTGGTAGCCAGGGGCTGGGATCCTAAGTGTATCCAAGGACAGACTGGTCAATTTTTAATGAGAGCTTTGTAAGCTCTCATTAAAATTATAGGGAGGAGATGTAATATCCGATATTCAATTTTTCTTCTTGTTAGGTGTAAAACTATATTCTGAAGGTTTCAATAGAATACAATGAGTAATTCAGGAACAATAAAGCGTTCAGTGCGCAGCGGTCATTCGACACGTTCAGTGCGCAGTGTTAAACCGTCCAGTTCGGATAAAACATTAATACCAGAAAGTAAAGTATCTACATATGATGCATTTTTAAATGCAGTTAAAGAGGGTGATTTAGTTGCTTTTCATAAATTGAAACCTACAAGTGAGATGATCAATAAAAAAGATCAATATGGACACCCTCCTTTATATTATGCAGCAAGTAACGGACATATAGGTATGGTTAGAAATCTAATTTGGGGAGGAGCTGATATTAATCTTGGTTATCCTACTGCATTATTTGGTGCTGCTGAGAATGGACATTTAGAAATTGTTATGTTTCTTAAAACAAACGGGGCTGATTTAAATAAGGCAACGCGCGGTTATACACCATTAGGAATTGC
>JACCDY010092563.1_pt1 | contig 22194 bp, 38 predicted proteins | sample 7446391 | NCBI WGS metagenome assembly JACCDY01 (sample SAMN15323451, study PRJNA562643) | freshwater metagenome | isolation source: river surface water | place: USA:Blue River Watershed | collected 2017-08-18 | reverse complement strand
TTCTGTAACTGTAATCATTTGCATGCGCACTTTAATTCGTAGTCTTTAATTGCTGCTTTTATGGCATCTTCTGCTAAGATTGAGCAATGGATCTTAACAGGTGGTAATGCAAGTTCTTCGGCAATTTGGCTATTTTGAATCGAACCTGCTTCAGCCAATGTCTTACCTTTGACCCATTCAGTAACCAATGATGAAGAAGCGATTGCACTTCCGCAACCATAGGTCTTGAACTTCGCATCTTTGATGATTCCGTCTTCAACTCTTATCTGAAGTTTCATTACGTCGCCACAAGCAGGTGCACCGACCATTCCTGTACCAACATTTTTGTCGGCTGCATCCATTTTACCCACATTGCGTGGGTTTTCGTAGTGGTCGATAACTTTGTCTGAATATGCCATACTATTATTTAGTTAAAAAGTTTCTTTTCATATACCCAATGCAATATTCATGTTTAAACTGCTTCATGGCATCTGGTCTACCACTGGAATCATACGTGATATAATCTGGTAACTGTTGCGTCAAATAATCGATACCACGTTTCCACATGGTTAATTCTTTTTTCATATTTGGGTTCGATTTAAACCAAGTATCAAATTCAGTATTGAACCAACTGGTAGACTTATTAACCTGAAACCAATTATCGTTCCAAGTAGTGTATATTAAATTTCTCAATAACTGTTCTTGATGAGTTCTAACAGTTGCAAAAGTGCTTGACTTCCAATACTCCTGGAACTTTGGGTTTGTCTCCAACCATCGTTTAACTGTATGTGCTTGTTTAGCCAATAAAGGTAAAGTTTCTTTACCCCAGTAAAATAATTCTGTAGTTAGATTGGTGTAGTCTTGATTGAAGTCATTGATAGTTGTGATGTTTACAACTGAATCTGGGAAATAGATGTAGAAATTGTTATCGCCTTTGATTACCAGTTTCGGTTTATCCAACCCAACAATCAACCCTACTTTTAAATTCTTATCGAACTGTTTCTTCATCTCACCGAAGTGAAAATAGTTATATCTGAATAGTTGTCCAATTGAAAGATGGTCGTTACGATGTAATACCCAATCAACATCATCAAAAACATTCATCGAGTTTAAAACAACTTCACTGACATCGAGAACTGTTATTTTAGTTCTTGGGCATTTCTCTTGAATATATTTTAATCGTGGAACTGCTTGTAAGTCATGCTCCGCAGCAAAGTTCCATGCATCTTTAATATTTGGATTGAGGACTGTTGTAGATTTAGTTGCTGAAGTAATATGATTGGTAACTACCTCATCAATATGTAAACCTTGTCGTATAAAACTTTCAAGGATATTATTTGTGTCTGATCCACCAGAGAAACTCAAGATGATATAATCATACTTCTCTCTTAGTTCTCTTGCTCTTTTATCGTATAATTGATCCAGTGTTTCTGTGGGCTCAATGTTCCATGGAAACTTTGAAAACTCATCGTTGTGAAATATCCACTCAACAGGTTTGTTTATTGTTTTACCATAAAGACAAGCATCAACTTTCGATGAGAACTCAACTCCACCACAAACATAATAACCCAAGTTTTTATTAATCATTTAAAATCCAAGATCATAAACTTTACTAATGGTAGATTTAAATCCAAGTTCTTCTTTTATGTTAGTCGGATCATGTTTATATTCATCTGGAGTTATTCTCCAAAGTTCTTCCAAACCAACTCGATGATTTCTTTTAATTATTTCATTTTCAGAAAGGTTATGAAACCAATCATCCCTAGAACTATAGATAGCACTATTTCCTTTAACTTGATATGGTATCGGTTTCCACTTTGGATATATTAAAGAATTGATTGTCTCATGCGAAACATTAAATCTCTTACCATTTCGATCGTGCATGTGCGCATAGTAACCAGTATTAGTTTTTGAATCTTGATCAAATACTGTTGGTTTTCTAAGATATTTTTTTACCGCATGTGCTTGTTTAATTGCTAACTGAGGTAAATCTGGTGTCCAATAAAATAATTCATTAAACTCCCATGGTCTATTCAATCTCTGAGATCTTGGAGTAACAGCATTATCAATTCTATCCCAGAAAAAGGATATAAATCGGTTTCCTCTTTTTCTAATTACTGGTTTATCAATACCGTAAATATGACAAACCTTTTTTCCTTGTTCGTATAAATTATTCCATTCTGGAATTCTTGTTTTTATTTCTTGCTTTGCTAATGCGTTTACGCTCAACCAACCATTAAGGTCATAGATCCAATCTATACCAACAGATTGATTATCAGTCTTTTTATATAAGTTATTGACATCATTGGAATAATCTTCAATCCTATGAATTAGCCATGGTTGTTTTTGCTGTGCTATTTTAATGTTGGGATATGCAACAAAGAATATCTCAGCATTTTGCATGTGTTCTTTGCTACCAGTGAATTCATAATTCACATAACTGGCAACTTCATCCAACTTAATATCATTCTCTACAAAAGATCTAAGAATGTTATCGCTGTCTGCGCCACCAGAATACCAAAGTATCAAATAGTCATATTTTTCACGCAGTTGCTGCGCACGGATTCTGTATAATTCATCTAATGACTGTCGTGGTTCTATTTTCCAATCATAAGCACCAAACACATCATCATTAAAATGCCAAATATGTTTTATCCCAGTTTTAACTTCAGCCATCAGTGCTTCAGTTTTTGAATAAAACTTCAATTCACCAACTGTATAAAATCCAAATTTGTCTTGTCTATTCGGTGTCTGTATAAGAAGATTTTCCATTAAAAACTCACAATGTTCGTTGCTAAACTAATCCTTGTATCATTAGATTTATTCTGTTCGACCATGTGACCAACATATCCAGGAAACAATATTAGATTACCAGTCTTGGGTTTTATACGTTGATATTTAATTCCATCAACTCTTTCTTCAGAAAGTCTATCCCATAGTGGTGCATTTCTTGGATCTACTAAAAGTAAATCACCACAATTTTCTGGAGTGTATATGTAATATACAACTGCCATTACTGTATTTCCATGATCGTGTAATGGTATATATTCGTGTGGCTTCTGACGATTAACCCAACCTCTAGTTAACTGTGGATTGAATTTAAAATATGGATTGAATATACCAGCAGTTGATTGCTGCACAACTGTAAGAATCTTTTGCCTTAATATACAAATATTCTGAGTCTTTGTATTCCAGATATTAAAATTATATGGCGACCCACTAACCTTTATCTCGGAAATTTCTTTTAACAACTTATTATTAAATTGATCGTCAAACCCAGTCTCTACTTCCCAGACTGGGGTTGACCACCATTCATGTTTTGTTACGCTCATTAACTATTCAATACTTTAGCAGCAGAATTCATCACAGCAGCAATGCGACCAATATCACGAAGTTGTTCTACTGTATAACCTTCCTTCTTTAATGTCTCATAATGTGCTTTAACGCAGAAGTGACATTTACCAACGATTGAAGCAGCAAGAGAGTATGCTTCAAATCTGGCTTTGGTAGTTCCACCATGAGTGGCGATTGCATTCATACGTAGTTGTGCAGGTAGACCAGAAAGTGCAGGATCGTCAGCCATCTCAACATATGGATACCATACATTGTTCTGTGCCATTAAACTTGCAGCAGTCATAGCTGCACTTGCGTCAGCTGGCGCATCGGCAAGTAGAACACCTAATAATTTGCCATTACCTGTAGCAGCCAATGCAGCAACAGCACAACCCATCGCTTCATCAACAGGCAGTGAACTACGCAAAAGGACAGCGTCCAAGTTTAGCTTGGTGTCCTTTGCGTAATCTGGCAACGCTTCTTTAACAGCGTCAATGAATGCCATTATAGAGTCTCCCCACCCACTGTACGATTACATGCACATAGTTCGCCAGTCTGAAGTGCGTCGAGAATACGCAAAGTTTCTTCAGGTGAACGACCTACATTAAGGTTATTGACTGTAATATGTTGAATCACATTATCAGGATCAACGATAAATGTTGCACGCAATGCAGCACCAGCAGGTTCATAAAATACACCAAGTTGATTAATCAAACCTTCATTCCAGCGATAATCGCAATCTTCACCGAGTTTCTCAGCATGATTACCTGTTTGATAACCACGACGAACTGTATCAGCAAACTGAATATGCTTAATCTTTTGTAAATCTGGATGTGCTTTTTGCCAAGCCACTTTACAGAACTCATTGTCTGTAGAACCAGTCAATAGAACTGCATCACGATCTTCAAAATCTTGGAACAACTTATCATAAGCTACAATTTCTGTAGGACATACGAATGTAAAATCTTTCGGATAGTATACAATAACTTTCCACTTACCAGCAAATGACTTCTCGTCAATCGAGAAGAATGCATCTTCTGGCTGTCCAGGTTTCACACCAGTTACCACGAATGGCTCTAATTTATCACCAACTGTCTTCATTAAAAACTCCTTTAGTTAAAAAAATAAAATCTACCTATTACTTAGTCATTGAATAAGTAAATGATGATAGAATTTCTCATTATATTTTTCAATTATCCTAATTAGCAAAACCGATTAGGATATTTTTTCTACCTCGATGTTGCACTTTTCTAAAAAATCCAAACCGATGGTATCACGATATGAATGTCTGTAGTAGACTTTGTTTATCCCTACTCCATGAACTAACTTAGCACAATGGATACAAGGAGCATGAGTACAGAATAGACTACTGCCATTTCCGCTCTCACCATCACGTGCCAATTTAAGAATAGCATTCGCTTCAGCATGAATAACCTCATCTTTAGTTTTGGTAACAACACCACCATCTTCGTGGACTTCAACGATTTCTTCGCAGTCGTTTGTCCAACCAGATGGCATACCATTATATCCGATTGAGATGATACGATTGTCTTTAACAACTACTGCACCAACTTGCAATCGTTTAGCACTAGACAGCTGAGCAAACCTCTCAGCTGTATCCATAAATGCATCAATCCACTTCTGCTTCATTGTAAAACTACCTTTATATTTTTAATCTGATCCATCTGTTTATTATCTATGACGAATCTAACATTTGCTATCTGCTGCTCATTTTCATAAACCAACAATGCTGGTTGATTGTATGTATTGTTTATATTTTTAAACCAAGTGGCACGCTTATCTCCAGCATGCAATACTTCATAAAATGTTGGGTGCGCATACTGTGACCACAATTCAACATCTTTGTCATTTATAGAACCATATACAACTATACGTGGTGTTGCATGCATATTTCTAAAATCAACACCTATACTTTGACATGATACAGAACTACCTTTAGTTCTGGCAAAACATACCATAGTATCATCTGATTTCTCCACCTGTTTTGGCTTACCAATTTCTGCAACCGCAATGGCAGCAAGTGGTATAGTCGTCATTAAACCTGATACTATACTACCATGAATCGTTGGATAGATGTTACTGCTGGTCTTACCTTCTTCATCAATAACTTTACCAAACGATTTCATATCAGAAACCCATTTCGGTTGAAACCCCATCGCTACATTTAGATTTATTGTTGTCGAGTTCCTACCAACATTATAAGTTGGTTGGGACAACTGTATTGAAACTGCTTTAGAAAAATCGTCAAGTCTATCAAATACTTTTTGTCGGTCTTTGTAGTCTTGTTGTTGAACATTTAGTGCAACTGGTTTATTCACATTCATTCGATTGTCTTTCTTGCGATCGACATCTGCAACTATTGTTACTTTATATCCAGTTGACTCTTTAGAACTAGAGATGATATCATATTTGTTTATGATACCACCATTGTATTGGTCAATTGATTCCTTATACTGCTTATTCTTATACTCACTCTCACCAATAATGAAAGTTCCTGTTACTTTTTCAAGTGCTTGCATCTTGGCATTTGCAAGAGCATTATCAAAGGTACTACCGTATCCAGTGACTGTAACTTCATCTGCAAATGCCACGCTTGATGCAAGCATCAAAGCAATGGCAAGATTTTTCATTGGTTAAATGCAGTTTTGATTTGAGTTGCTGCTTTCATGGATCGTTTATCTACCATGATTGTTACTGCAACATTTTTGCCATCAGATGATACTTTACGTTCTAAGATATAAGCACCACGAACAATACCATTGGCTTCAACGCTAATCTTCTCTTGAATCTTAGTCGTTAGATCAGATGCTTTACGTTTTGCATTGACATCGTTCTCTTTCATGTCAGCAGAAAGTGCATTGGTAATAGTATCGCTAGTCTTAGATGACTTTAGGTCTGTCTGGATAAACTCAATAATGTTACGCTTGGCACGCATTGCTGCAACATTCATACCTTGCTCAACACCAGCATCGTTCTCAATCGGAACAAACGATGTTGCAGATGATTTGATTGATTCCCAGTCACCCTTATCATTAAAGGTCACTTCAACTTTACCGAAGTCTCTTGCGTACTTCTGTCCCTCAGATGTTGTTTCATCGCTGGTTAATTTAGTGCTACTACAAGCACTTAATGCTACTGCTAAAACTGATACAAGAAAAATTCGCTTATTCATAATATATGTTTCCTTATTAACGTAATGTATATGAGTATACTACTGCATTTGGTTTGTTATATGCTTCTATAACACGTTTACGCATCTCAGGATCTGAGATTTTGTAACCCAACCTATCGGGAGATTTTGGATCAACCATTTCCATAATCTCTGGTTTGTTGCTATCGATAGGTGTAACTATTACTGATTGAGTAGTAGAACTATTATCAATCGGCATAGTGAATCGAGCTTTAATCAAATTCCATTCAGTATTGAAGTCCAAAGCAAATGCATTGGTCGAAACTAAACAGAGAACAACTGCAAGAGTTTTCACTTTGCGTTCTCCTTGATGAATTGTTGCGCATTATTTAATTGCTTATCAGCAAAGGATGCAACTCCATTAAATCCAACTGTTGCGACAATTACACCGAACATAAAAGCAACGAACAGTTTAAGCATCTTGAACCTCCATTGGTTCTTTTAAACCTCTCCAGAAAGCAATAGCATCCTTGGGTTTCTTACCATCGATGGTCCACTTCTTACCATTCCACATTGCAAATTTATAGAATGGCCAATTGTTATTTTCTTTAGTTTCATAAAAACCAACATGCTGAGGGTTTTCTTCAACTGGATGCCATTCAGTAACAGTTTGCTCATATGCTTCGTTCTCTGCTTCCATCTGCAGTTCTTCTTGACGACTATGGTAGTAATCAATTAAACCAGTGAAGTCTTGAATTTCTTCGGGAAGTGCTTCCAATGATTCGAGATCGTCCATATTATAATCATACTCATCACTCTCACCATCTTCCCACTTACCGCAGTATCCCATACCACCCTCGTGATATACAGCATCTACATGCCAGTCATTTTCAAACAGGAATTCATATAGTGCAAGTGGTGGTGCCCATGCAGTCTCAAATGAGATCCAAATAGTTTCATCATCATATCGATCGTAGTCAATCAGAGAGATATCCCATTTAGTACCCCAGTTATTACAGTTCCATTCATACCAGTTGTTTTCTTCAGATTCTGGACGTGGACGTAAATGTTGGAAAACTTGCTGGTCGTCTTTATTTTCTAAGACAGCAACGAGAGCATCAATTTTCTCTTTACTTGCAGTAAGAGTTGCAGCATTATCACACCAATTAGGCATTTGAATTTCCTTTCACATATTTCATAATATAATTATACACCAACATTACAATTTTGTCAAGTAAAGATTTTTTCTTTCTTGCAAATTTTGCAATTAAGCTGTGGCTCCACTTGCTGGAGCCTGAGAGTTTTTTACTTTCTTTTCCTTCACAGCTGGAGCAGGGATAGATGGGAAAGTTTCTGACACTAACTTCTGCGTAATCTTTGGATACATCTTCGTTAGTTTCTGATCTTTGATAGCAAGAATCAACTTAGACTCAAGAGGATGCAAACCTTCTAGTAGTTGAATGAACAAAGATTCTCTACGGAGTTTATTCAAATCTTCACGACAGAACACATACAACTTCTTTGCTTCCATGTGTAAGTTTGCAGGACTCATACCAATCGGTGCAGAATCTTCCTTAAATGGAGGATCTCCCTCAGGTAAAAAGAATTTCTTCTCAGGATCAAATGCGTGTTCAAAAATCAAACGCAATGCACCATTATCTTTATATTTTGTAATAGTAGCTGGGTTATCATTAATCTCAGCCAGCATTTCAGTAACTAATTTTGTAGCCATTAAAAGTCCTCCAATTCATCCAATAGTAAACGACACTTGTTGGCAATCAAGTAATTCATAATTGTCATCTTGTCGGCTGTTGTTTTATAGTTCGAATATGTATCTATAATTTCCTTTGACACATCTTCAGGAATAAACTCAAAGTCAACCAATGTTTGATTGCGATGCCAGTTACGACGTTCCTCATCATTCTTACAAGCAATAAATCCATTCTCGATAAATTCTTGTAGTCGTTTAGCGGAAACAGGTTTCTGTCGTTCTCCCTTAATAAACACATCATCATTACTCAGAATGTTTGGAATACCATCGTCACCTGCTTTAACAATGTGTGTAATAGTTTTCTCATGCAACTCTTTCTTAGTTGCTTTCACATACTTCTTCTGAATCGGTGACCACTGAGTTATGTTATCATATTTTTGCAACTGAATGAAGTCGCCATCCGATGATACAACTAAAATCTTTTGTGGCTCTTCAACTAACCCTTGCTGAACTAATGCATTCGTCTGACACCATTTAGCCAGAACTGCAACTATGTCGTCAGCTTCGGCACGTTCAAGATGTAACACTTTGTAGGGGAAGTTCTCTTTAATCTCATCACGGATTTGTGACAGCGTATCAAAGATAAGAGTCCAATCTAGATCGCTGTTATCACGTGCTTTCTTACGATTAGCCTTGTAGTTCGGGAAGAACTCTCTACGCCAATACTTACGACCATCACAGCAGATAACCAACTCGCCATACTCTTTACCATATTTCTTTTTGTATGACTTGAGTGTTGAGAGTGTTACGTGACGAATCAGGTTCTTAACTTCGGACTCACTACCTTTCAACTCACGCTGAAAAGATAGAATGTTACTCAGAGCCACCTGAGAATAATCAACTAAAATCATTAAAATGCTCCAAGTAAAATGCAGTCTTCATTGAATCGACCATTCGGTACTGCAGGTTTAGTCTTTAGTGTTTTGATTGCACTATTCAATGCACGTTTACCCAACGACAACCCTTTGAAGAATTCTTCAGGTTTGCGTAGAGTCATACGCTTTGATTCTTTAATATCGAAACCGATGATGGTAGTTCCCTTAACAGATAGCGTTCCACCATTCTCGCCTTTATACACACCAACATGTTTGTATTTGGTGTTGTAGTACCATACCTCTGTTGAGCCAATGATACTTGCAGGGTTTACAGACTTTAGGTTTAGCTCTGCAAACTCTTTAAGGTATTTCATTTTGGCTACCTGCTTACCAGCTGGCACTTCTTTACGTTTACGTGGAGCACGATTAGCCTTTGCAGTCTGCACCATCTGGTTACAATCAGCAATAATGTTATCAACGAACTCCAAGAATTTCTTTAGTTCACGTTTAGTGAAGTTTGAGTAACCCTCTACAAGTTGTTCATCATCGCCAGCAATAGTGGCACGTAGCTCATCAGCCAAAGGAACAAACAACTCACCGATACGTTTAGCGATCGGTGCTGCTACTTGTTGTGCTAGTAGATAATTTTTAGCTGAGAAGTCAGACTTACAACCACCCAACACAAAGTCATCGATGGCACCCTCGATCTCACCAGCGAGATCGTGTGCTTTTTCATCCATTCTATCTTGAATAGAAATTACATTGCTGGGGGTTTCTTCTTTCTTGACGACAACCTCTTTCTTGACTTCTTTCATCGCAGTCAATTCTTTGATGCGATTCTCAAGGAATAGTTGGTGTTTTTCTTCTAGTTGACCACCACGATCGGTGATGCGTGCAAGGATGCCAGCATAACGAAAATGTTTTTCGTCAATCTTTAGAAGTTGTGCTGCTAGTTTTTTGTTTGTCTTTGCGACATGACTGATAAGCCACTTCTTCTTATCTTTGTCATCGTTGTTATAGTTGTAGTAGTTGAGTAACTCAAGAAAACTACTATTATAGTTTGATGAGTTCAACTCAGGTTCACTACCATTAACTTTTGCAACAAGTTCTTTACGTTTCGCTGTATTCATTACCATAGGTTTACACCTCCATTGTTATAATATAATTATACCCTATTTTTGAATTATTGTAAAGAACTATTTTCATTCCCCTACAAGTTGCAGGGTTATTGCAAGACCCATTGGATCATTTCTAAGCGAGTTAGAGCCGATGAGTTCTCCCACATGGAGAAATGAGTAGACTGTGGGATAATTACCTCCTTGGACTCTGGAAACAGTCCCTTAAAGGTATCATAACCACCTGTGGTAGACTCGTAGTCATACTCACCAATAATGCTTAGGATCGGTGGAACCTTTGCAGGATCGAACCCTAGTTGTCCTGTATCAACCCAATAATTGTTAATATCATAAACAGGTTGCGATGGAACTTTCCATGTAGTGCTACCAACAACATCAAGAATCTTTTGTTCCCATCCATCAATTCTATTTGGCACACCAATCAACTTATCACTAATCTTTTCAAGTCTTTCTTTTTTAAGTTTCTCGATACCAGTCTCAAAGTATTCAGTGTCAAACTCAACATAATATCTTTTATCCATGCGAATAGATGGACTGTGAATAATAACTTTATCGAATAAACCTCTTTCACCAGCAATCAATGCAGGTGCAGTTGACGTAGAGAAACCAAAGATAGTTTTGGAAACATATTCTTTCTTAAGTTCTTTAATGGCAGATTCAATCTGATCCGCATACCCAACTCTATCATACTGATAGTAATCAGAACTTTCTCCGTAACCACACGGATCAAATAAAATTACATCTATCCCTGCTCCAAGAAAATAATCTATGTGCGTGTGTCCATCTGGTAGTTTAAAATCCCAGAAAGCACGTGGCGATAAACTTTGTCCTGGTAGTAGGAATAATAGATGTTTGTTTTGTTCTAGACTAACTTCTGTTGTAACCATGCTAAAGTCTCATTCTCATTAAAATACTTATTTTCAAAACACTTCACTGTAATAACATTACCAGCTGTTGATGTTAAAAACATTGCATCAGAAGTTTCAGCAAACCATGGTAGTATGTTACCATACTCAAACCAAATACCATTTCTTTCGCATAAGGATTTAACCGATTCCATCACAGTACCTTTAAGGCAGTTATTCTTCGGTGCATACACTTTCCCACCTCGAATAAAACCAGCATTAAATCCTGGACCTTCAGTAATAAGACCTTCATGGTCCAATAATACAGCAGTATCATAACCACGATCAATTGCTTCCCACTGTGCTAGGTTCAAATCATTCCAAGCAAAGTTCTTCATCGTTTGGTCAATAGAAGTGTTTCTCCTCTGCTTGGCTAAGCAGACTGTGGCTGTGTTTTCTTTATTAAACCCATAGTAAGGTTTAGTATAGATGAAAAGATTTGGTTTACAGTTGGCTAGATCTCTTGGATTGCCAGAAATGGGTATGCCACGTGTTACACCGATCCAAACCAATAGATCGTCAGTCGGTGCCATGGCTACCAATGTTTGAATAACAATCTCAATATCATTATCAGAATAATGAACAGGGATTCTCCATCCTTGAGAACTGTTAATAAATCTACTCAGGTGTGCATTGAAGTTTTCTATATCACCATTTCGCACAGCAAGTACATCATATGTTGCGTCACAATGAATTAAACCGAGATCTAAAACAGAAACTGTCAGATCTTTAACTTTACAATACTTACCATTTTTCCAAGCTGGATAATCAAGCACGAATAAACTCCATTATTTCTTTAGCTAGCATAAACCTAGCTGGTTCTAGCATAATATAATGCGATGACTTCTTAATAACAACTTTTTGCTTTTTACCTAAAGCTGCAAGATACATACCTTTAGTGCATAACGAATTATTATTATTTCCCCACTCACTGAAAAGCAATAATGTTTTTGGTTTGTGTGGAGAAATAATCATTTTATCAATTTCTCCAAGATTTTTATTTTTCGCCAACAAATCTCTTTCGAAAAATTCGTTTGCGATCTCAATATCATTTATATACTTCTTCTGACTGTGATTTATCTCAGCGTTTGGGTCCAGCAAAATAATTCCTTTTGTGTTCGCATTTGCTGTAGCAACTGCCAGAAAACACCCATAACTATATCCCATGATATAGTCAACATCAGGTGTTATCTTCCCAATATCCTCAACCAAACTCTCGTATGTATCACTGGGTTCATAATCTACTGCGATAGTTTCAACCCCAGCTGCATACAACAAGTCTTGTAGATTCTGTTCTGTGAATGATGAGTTGAACATGGTGTCATATTTCCATGTGACACCCATCAAATATAAAAGACTGTGCTTATGGTTGGGTGGTGTTTTTCTGTGTACCAGCACTTGTCACTTTCTCATACAATTCAACGAAGTCTTCGTGGTCTGCAACTTCTTGATGCAAACTTTGCTTATGAAAAGTTTTAGCAATCTTGTTAATAATTTTCTTTGGGATTTGCAACTGGTCAGATTGTTCCTTGACAATTTCTTTAATCAAATCACGTTCTGCTTCAGTTCGAATCATTGAGTTGCTAATTTCACGAATGGCTTTTTGTAGATCGGTTTTTTGTTCAGGTGTCAATACGTAATTCATTCTTTATCCTTTTTAATTTCAACTGATTTTGAGAAAAAGATGTGCAACAAAACTGCTGCAGACCAAGTCTCTAACGAATAGGGGATTGCGAGCACAGGGAACAGTGTGTTCAGTGCCCAGATGTATAGAATTGGCAGGAGAACTGCCAATGCGATGATAATAATGACGCCAACAGTGACGCCAAATATTGAGACAATAGTTTTCATAACGAGTATTCCACTTTAATCACTGAGTCCCAGCGGAAGGATCTCCATTCTTGTTTTTCTGTGTCGAAAACCCGAACTGCGGATCCAGAAGTCTGGCTAGTTGTGGTTTGGTTCTCTTGTGTAGGTAATTTGACTGTAGGTATTCTTCCCTCGCAGAGAGTGCAAAACATTTTTCGTTCGGTGCCATCTTTCTTGGTGAAAGTAACGCACAGATCTTTGATGTTGTCATCGTGGAGAACTCCATATGTCCAGTCTTTAAATTGTTCGAACTCTTTTTCATTCTTGAATATTGTCTGCATTGTCATTATCAAATCTCACTTTTAATTCATTAATTAATGGTTGGAAAAAATCTTTAAATTCTTTTGAAGAATAAAATGTAGTGTGCCCACTGTTGGTAAGTTCTTTCCCACTGTTGTCATAGGAAACTTGTCTGATTGTAAACTCGACTAGGTCATAGTCGTGGGACTTAACTTTAATTGTACGATAAAGATCTGGTCGACAGATTTCAATATCAATATTCATAGCTACCTTTCTTGTGCTTAGGTTGACGAGTGTACTGAACCTTAGACTCCACCTTTCTCATACGATACTTAGGAGTGCGTAAATCCTTAGCAACAGGATTTCTAGGTTTAATTGAATTATACACTACTTTCATTTTAATGTCAACTTATTTTATTATTGTAGTCTGTAGATAACTCCAAAGATGTAAACTGCCAATAACCCAGCATTGACTGCAATAAGACTTTTCTCTTTCATTCTTATTGCAGCTGCAAGCCAAGTCAAAGCACCTGCATTGAACAGATATACGTTCAATGGATCTAAAGCCAAAGATGTTGCAATTGCACCAGCAATAGTCAGTGCAGTTCCAACCCATTTCAAAATTTCTGTCATTTAACTTCCTCTATCGTCACACGATATGCTTTACCGTTTTTATCAATCACTGAAATTGTTTTGCGAGTAGAAAGAAACGCACCAGTAGATGCATCTAAATCCCAACGAGTTTTACCCACGTTGTCAATGTAAGAACTATACTTATCAGCATCCTTCTTCATTGCTTCGCTAATCACTTTAGCGATATAATCGCAATACGCCAACATAACAACTCCTAACTGTTTATCTAAAAAATCCGCTAGTGAAAACTACCACTGCCAATAACAAGCTACTGTACTGAATTCCCTTCAGTAAAATAAATGTTACCATTGCAGAAATGTCATTATTCATAATCTTTCTTCCCACCAAATTGTTCATTGTATTCATAACCCATAAAGTAAGCACGCATCTCAGCGATTGTCATGTCTTGCGACTCAATACGCTTACCACGACCAGTTCCTTCAGGATACCAGTGTGGATCCTGCGGACGACTATACCAGCTATCAGCTGCACCACGATCAAACGGACTACCATGACTGCGATCAAAAGTTTGACCACGATATTCAATTTTACTATTCATTCTTGTTCTCCATAATATTGCGCATCGGCATCATAAGACATCATCTCATACTGCTTTTGCAGTTCCAAATTTTCCAACTCTTCGATTTCTTCTTGGGTGAGTTTATTTAGATCCATCATTGTTGCTCCAACTTTTTAGAACCGAAATACATCAACGTAAGACCAGTTGCTGCAACAGCCAGCACGTAAAACAATTCCACATCACTAGCATTATCAACTCCACCAGCAGCACCAAACACTAATAGCAAACCTAAAATAAATCTAATCATGATTACCTCGACAAGTTGATTACACGACCAGCGTATTCCATGAAACTAACTTCATGGGGTACGAAAACAATTTTACCAACACGAGAATGCTTACCTTTCTTTTGAATCTCGCCACCGAACACATCTTTGGTAGCAGTGATTTTGTAAGCGAAGTAACCTTGCTCGGTGTTTTTAACTTGCTCAACGATACCTTCAACAAAACAATCTTCACGACCAACCATTGGTTTGAAGTCATAAGCACGGATATAATCGCCAACTTTCACATCAATCATTTTATTTCCCTTTTCAATCATCATAAGACTATTATACAGCAAATCTGAATTATTGTAAACCCCCAGTTTTGCAAATTTACAACGAAAAAACCCCTCTACACGAGAGGGGTTGGGAAAACCCTACACTTTGTAGGGTTATTTTAAGACTAAATTTGGGGTTTTACAGACTGTATCAACGCTACCTGCTAGGCGATACGGAAGATACCATAATTGTAGAAAATACCAAACCCAGAGATCTACTGGATGTATCATTCTTTTTTGGCAAACTTTTCGGATGCAGTGAATCCTAAACCAGCAATCACGATGTATATCATGGACTCAAATAAAGCAGGAGTAACTCTATAGCCAAAGATGTCTGCAATCATTGCGAATGCACAAATCAAAAACGCCAATAGAGTTATAACCCTTTTGCTTGATACAGTGCCATTGACACCATCGGATAACATACTATTAAACCAGTTCATTTATTAATCGTTTCTTGTGTTTCTTGCTACAGGATCTCCTGGCTCAAGACCATATGATGATGGTATTGAAGGCATACTTGGCATTCCACCCATACCCATTGGTCGTGGTGGCATACCTGGAGTTGGTGGCAAGCCACCCATTGGTGCTGGTGGTGTTGCTGCTGGTCTATTTGTCCAACCAGAAGTTGCTGCTTTTAGTGCTTCTTTCTGTGCATCTTTATCTCCGCCTGCCAGCATAATACCTGATAGAGTACCTGTCAAGAATGTAGCAATAGGAATAATCAACTCAAAGAACTTCTGATCGATAGGGCTGATAGCGTTCAATGGTTGAGTAACGAAGATGATAGAATAAAGAACTACGAAGACAATTCCAACAAGGGTAAAAGAAAGACAGATACCGATGAAGAATTTCAGACGAGCCATTAACTGCTCTTCTGTATACATAACTGGTTCGCTCATTTGCATGCTCCTGATTGTGTAGTAATTGGTTTTGTAGTTTCACCATCTTTAGGAGGACCCAATCTAGGATCGCGACCTCCCTTAAAAATGTGCTCTGGGCAAGTTCTGTTAACGTCACATAGTGGCAGCTTACAGATATCTTTATCCCAGTTAGCGGGGTCTTGACATGGGTAACGAAATGATTCTTTACTAACTATCGCAAAAGCAATAGGGATTAGTAGTAAAACTCCTATCAGCCATAGCAGATGTTTATCATTCATATCAGTACTCTCTTATAGTTATTATTTTCCAGATAGTGGATTATCTAATGCTTTTTGTATCTTACTATCTATTTCTTTTCGAATTTGGCGCATATCTTGCTCAGTTTCTCTGGACAATTGTTTGCCATCTCGCTCGACCTGCTCAACGACTTTTTCTAAGCGACGAATATCTTGCTTTAAATCGTTCTTAATGTCTTGCGTATATTGTACAGATTTTTCAGCATTTTGCTGAGTCACTTCAAGTTTTTTATAGATTTCTGTTAAATCTGGAGATACATATTCAGCAATCTTTTTCTTCATACCCTGATAATCTTTATAGACTTCAAATGTTCCATAAAGACCACCTAGGATAGATGAAACTAATGTAAAAGCAACCATTAGTTTAGCTGGGGTAAATTCATACCCACCAATACTTATAACTGTATCTTTACTGGCGTATTTCTTTACTGCTGCTTCTGCGTCGTCAATCTTTTTATTGACATCTTTAATTTGTTCTGTCATTTCTTTTCCTTAATCCCAATGACCCTTTTTCTTTTCTGTAGTAGAAGATCGTGGTCTTGGTGGTTGTTGTTGTGGTTTTTTAATTTTCGGTAATCGATCTTTTAATTCACTAATCAAATATACGACATACAGTGACACTGCTAAAGATATCACTGATATAATATAAGCGACGAATGCTAAATGCGTTTCCATTATTACCTATTATACTGTGAATCAACCATCTCTCGATGTAAATTATCTGTACCACCAAACATTCTCAAAGCACTGCGATTATCAACAGTTCTTTGATTACTGTAAACTGTAAATGGTTTATAACCAGCTGCATCTGGAACAATTGTTTTACCATACGCATCAAATCCAGGAGTGAATCCCATAGCTGCAATAACTACATTCTGAATTTGTTTTTGTTGTTCCATATCAGCAACTTTACCCATGTTACCTGCTAAGTTTTTACCATCCTCAACTGCTTTAGCTCTGGCTGCTGCTTCTCTTCTTTCTTGAATTGCTTGTCTAGCAGTTTGTGGTGCTGGTTTTGAATCTCCACTACTTTGTGAAGATTGTGCTGTTTGAGTAGAGCTACCACCTGATGGTTTGTCTTCAGCTTTTTGTTCTTGTTTCTGTTCTGCTTTTTGTTCTTGTTTCTGTTCTTGTTTTGCAGCAACAGCAGTTGGTGCTGCTGGAGCAGTTTGTTGTGCTTGTGGTTCTTGTCTTACCACATTAACAGGTGCAGCAGTTGCAGCTGCATCAGTACTGGTTGATTGTCTAGTCACAACTTGGTTTACATTAGAATCACTGACTAAAGCAACACCTGTTGATACTTGTCCCGTGCTACTGATTGTAGTTGATGGTTGTTCCGTAGAAACAGTAGGTGCACTTGGAGAACTAGAAGCAGTATTAGTTTGTGGGTTTGGGTTATATCCAGGGCACAAAGTGTTTGACTGCGGATTAGTCGAACAGCTTGCTAAAGTTGTTGTGTAACTTGGGCAATATGAATATGTTAATTGATTTGAAGAACAAACATTTGTTGCTGTTGTATATCCAGAACAAAGAGTGTTACTCAATGGATTTGTTGAACAAGTTAGTTGTGCAGAAGCATACCCAGGACAGTAAGATGCATATAGAGAATTGATTGAACACTGGGTTGTTGCTGTTTGATAACTTGGGCAGTACGATGCATAAAGTGGGTTAGCTGAACACTGTGTTGTTGCTTCTTGATATCCAGAACATTGAGATGAATATAATGGACTAATGTTACACTGTTGTGTTAGATACGCTTGCTCATATCCAGGGCAAGTTGTTGAGTATAAGGAGTTTAAAGAACATTGGTAACTTAGATATGCTGATGCGTATCCAGGACAGTTCACATCAAACAATGGATTAGCAGTGCACTGTTGAGTGAAGTATGCTGCAGCATAGCCAGGACATGATGGATTATATAATGCACTTATAGAACATTGCTGATTGAAGTACGCTGCTTGATAGCCAGGACATGATGATGAAGAAAGAGGATTGGTTATGCATAAATCTACAGCACCAGTACCATTCAATGCTTGCCAACTAAAAATGCTTGAACTTCCAGGAGTAATGTTTATACCTTGCCCATGATATGCTTGGAAATATTCACCTTTGGATAAGTCACCTGCCATACCAGATGTAACTCTGTTCCAACTTACCATAGCACCAGCAATGCGAGTGTCTATTAGTCCAGATGAGTTAATTTTAATTTCAAAACTATTACCACCTTGTGAAGAACAACACTGACTTAGATTATACCAACCATAAGTCATTTCGTTTGTACCACGAAGATAATATTGATTATTAGTCCAAGAATACAAATCAGTATGTAGACCATAGATGGTATAATTGTATCTTGAATCTCTTGTAGTGCGTAAATCTACACCCTCACAACAAGCACCACCTAATCCAGATGTTGCTGGGTTTTGAAATGTAACCAGCCCATTAGTCATTGCCCATGATGTAGTGAAGTTTTGTCCATAGAATGGAAATGTAAATCCCAGTGGAACTTCATTGTACCAGTCATCCCATGTACTAATATTTACAGCATTAGGATTATTACGGATGTCCTGTAATGGAATTGCAGCGGATCCAGTGCCAACTGTAACTGACAAACCAGCACCACCTGGAATTGGTACTGATACTAAACCACCCGTTCCACCATTAACTGGCGTCAACGTGAAATCTGTTCCTGGAATTTGTATTTGTGCTTTAGCTCTTGGCGCAAATAACGCCAATACAAAAACTAAAATCACTAAAAGCCAGAATCTCATTTAGTCTTTACTCTTGACTTTTTGTGGGATTCTTTCTGGATTATTTTCCCAGATTGCTTTTGCTTGCTCTCCAATTTTTCCATCAACTGGACATGGAGTTCCTGCGTTCATCATAGCTGTGAATACACGCTCATCTTGGCATAGTGTAGCAACTGCTGCAACTTTCATACCCATGTCATACATGGAACGAGCCAATTTTAATCTTTCGCAATTCTTGTCAGTCATGGTAGCACCGAATGAAATACCAAGAATTTGAGTTTGTGCTGCGCCAGATACACCTACTGCGCAAACGTCTGAGTTAATAACTGTGACTGCTGGAGCCACTGCTGTTGGAGGTGGGGATTTTACTGTTGTTGTGCTATTTGAAGTAGAGTCTGTAGTGGATCTACTAGTCGAATCAGTTACGATTGGTTGTGCCATCGTAGGAGACAAAAACATGACAAAAAGCACCGCTGTAGCGATCTTTTTAGTCATTTTAAACCTTTATTTTAATTGTTCTGTAATATCAACAACTACTCATAGTAACAGTATTATTTAGGCTTTTTGTTGATTTTCGCAATAAGAAATTTACCTTAATGGCATTCTTGGAGGTTTTTCTGGTGGAAGTTGTATAGAGATATTATCTACAGCTTCAACATTAGACTCAAGTGTTATACGCTTTTCACGTTGACCAAACGTACCATACTCTTCTATTTGGGGATTAGTTTCTGGGATAACTACATCTACTTCTTTATTCATTTCAGCCATTTGTTCTGGCTCTAATTCTTCAGGTTTTTTCTTACCAAAGAAATCCTCAATAATCTTCTTAGATTCCACTGGTAATGGACTCTTTTTGAAAAACATATCAGACCACTTAGGTTTATTAGGTTCTTCTAATTCATCATTATCTTTTAAAATAATTGATTCAATCTGTTGATTACCTTCAGAATCAGTTTTTATTGTTACTGCTGGTTTTTGTTCATCATCTTTTCTCATCTGCCAGTTAGCAGCAACTAGCATTAAAACAGCAAGTGGATCAAATACTATAACAATCATGATAATAACCCAACGAACTGCTTTCTCAAGCAAATCCGTTTCTGGGTTATCACCGTAAAGTAGTGCTGCTATATATTTTATCGGACCGACTTCGGCTTCGACTTTCCTGACTTCGCTGGCGATTGGCGCACGCTCTTCGTTGAGCTTGGCGATCTTGGCTTGCGCTGCACCGATTTCACTGAGGATTCGGTTTCGGTCTTTTTGCTGGTTTCTGCGGATGGTAATGGCTCGCTCTGCACCACCTGCGTCTGTGGTTCTTGCGATGGTTTGATCAACTTGAGAATCGAGTTGAGAAAGTTCTTTACGGCTTGCATTTATGTTCTCCTTTTCGGTTTTAATTTTTTCATCTATTAGCGCAAGTTTTGCTTGCACATCACCTGTGGGGATTGCTTGATCCAAGTGTGCTTTACTTAGGTATCCAAAAATTCCCATAGAAGTTAACAGCATCAATACTACTAAAGCAAATGTAAAGTAGGACTTCATCAATACTGGAATTTCTTTCCATGTTCGATAAAGCCATGACGCTACCACAAGTTTCGATGCTTCAAGCAAAGAACCCATAATGAAAATTGGAATTACAGCTGCAGCGAAGATTGCTACCAAACCCATAATTGAGTAGTAAGCAGCAACTGCTGATAGAGATAACGCTGTTATGAATAATAGATATTTCATAGTCTGTTTAGTATGTGTGATTTATGGACTCTCACTGAGATTTGTCCATTGTAATATTCTTCTGTCTCCAAAACTTTTCTTGAAAACTGCTCCCTTGCTTCAATGTATGAGCACTCTGCCTTCGATTTACAGAAATAGAGAATTTCTCGTGTGAACGACTCCCTACCTAATCTCTCAACATCTTTATTTAATTCAATGCTAGACCCATAGTATGTTAGCCAGTCAGATTCGATCTTTCCACGAATCTTCTTTTTCTTTTTTGTTCCGTTTTTCAACTTAACTGTTTTGTAAGTTGTCTTTGAGAACTTGGCTAACTTTTTACCTACGTATTTTCTATCGTTGGTTTTATTTGTGATCAAATAAACGAACCCAACACAATCCTCAGGTAATGATTCTACTACTTTGTTTTGATATTGCCACATTATTCTTCATCGTCTAGATCTTCCTCTTCATAGATGTCAGCAGAACAAACTGGGCAATATACCACATCTTCTGTTGAATGGTCATCTCCTTTGAGAACGATCTTTCCTCGTGCTCCACATGATTCACATTCAAAATATTTAGTCGACATTTTTGACCCTTGCTAATCCTAATGTATTAAAAATTTTATACCACATCCAGCCTATATCAAATTCCAATGGTTTCCTACTCAATTTAGGGTTTGCTGGATCTCCATGATGATTATTATGGAGTTCTTCTCCACCGATTATAATTCCCCATGGGGTTATATTTGTAGATTTGTCCTTACTATCATAATTTCTATAACCATAATAGTGTCCCATACCATTTATAACACCTGCTGCCCAGAATGGAATCCAAATCATTTGAACTCCCCAGACCCACAATCCCCACCAACCAAACAACAATAAATCAATAAACAACATTAGCACAATCCCAGCATATGGGAATTTTGAGTAGATATTTTTCTCTACCCAATCATCTGGTGTTCCAACTCCATATTTTTGAACCATCTCTTTATCTTTCGATGATTCAATATAACAGAAAACCCCAGCAAATAAAATATACCAAATACCGAATATGTGGGGAGAATGCGGATCTCCCTCTTTATCAGAATTCTGATGATGTTTGCGATGTATGGCTACCCACTCTTTTGTGACCATACCAGTGGTAAGCCACAACCAAAATCTCATAAAGTGAGATAGTCCTGGATGAAATTCAATACCTCTGTGAGTTTGTCCTCTATGTAAAAACAAAGTAACACAAACTATGGTGATGTGAGTCATCACCAGTAGATATAAGAATGCCATCAAGCAGCCTTACCCCAAACATCATCCCAGCTACCAGACAATGCACCTTTGGCGTAATCAGTGACACGATTCTCAAAGAAGTTTCCGTGCACTGGAGCATTAATCATTTCCTCAACCCATGGTAGAGGGTTCTTCTTAACTTTGAAGATACCTTTCATTCCCAAAGAGATTAGACGACGATCTGCGATATAGCGAATGTAAGTTTTAACATCCTCAGCTTTTAGGTCACGCATCTCACCATTCTGATAGCATAGATCGATAAACTTATCTTCCAACGCAACCATCTTCTCAGCGATGGTATATATTTTAGATTTAA
>JACCDY011213594.1_pt1 | contig 22197 bp, 25 predicted proteins | sample 7446391 | NCBI WGS metagenome assembly JACCDY01 (sample SAMN15323451, study PRJNA562643) | freshwater metagenome | isolation source: river surface water | place: USA:Blue River Watershed | collected 2017-08-18 | reverse complement strand
ATTTAGAACAAGATGATTGCATCGATATTTCATCAATTCTATCAGGAACACATAAATCGAACTCCTTCTTCAGATTTTTAACCAACTTCAATAACTCTTTAATATTGAATGAATCTGGATGTTCGAATAAGTACTTAACAATTCCAATAATCTTGTCTCTTGCAAAGAGTGGTGTAGATGAACGGACAAGCTCAACACCCTTAGGAAATATGTATGTCAGTCTTTCAAATGGTATTCCATCTTCATATACAATATGCTGAATATATTTCTTCTTAGCAATATTAATAATTGATTCAGATACACGCTCTAATTCAAAGTCTTGTTTGTTATCAACACCATAAGAAGCAGCTAAATCATCTAAACATTGTTTAAAGTAATCCGCAAATCTCACTTTGTCAATACCATGAATAAAATCCAACTCTCTTTTCCAATTATAGTAAATCTCACCTTTGAAATCCTTAATCAGTTTTTCAAGGTTCCAATCTTTTACAAACTCACCATCTACTAAAAGAAGTTCGGAATTATTTACAGCAGTCTTAATCTTTTCTGATGTTCTTTCATCTAAAGATTCAATTAATATAGCTGACTGTAAATTAATGTTCTTGAACTTTACTTTAAACTTCGATTTTGTTAATATCGAAAATGGCTTATCGATTGAGTTTAGATATTCTGAATTGAAAACTTGGTCTTTCCAATCACAGGAATTAATAGCTGGTTCGAACCCAACAAAAACAGAATTATGAACAAGCATATCATTCGCAATAAATGTATGTGTATCATCATTCATTTCTATATCATAAACCCATTCGTCTTCGAATTCACCGATCTGCTCACAAGATTCTATATCATCCAAAAAATACTCTTTCATCTAAATAGAATTTATCTCTTTTAAAATTTCATTAATTATTGAATCAAGCCCTCTTTTGACTAAATCTGATTCCCAGATTATAATTAACTTTGATAATTTTGTTTTAAGGAATTTTTGTTTTACTCTGTCTCTTTCCCATATTTGTTTAGCTGTCATCATATTCTTATCAAACTTTATTGGAATATCATCTTCAGTATATCTTTGAGGATTAGCATGCCACAAATCTCCTTGAAATTCTATACCAAATTTGAGTTCTTTTATATAAAAATCTATTAAGTAATATCTAGAATTTTCTTTATCATAAAAGAAATATTCATTATCTCCATAGTAAATAGTCATATCATTCAAGTTTTTGGAAACCGAAACGAATATTTGTTGAGAAATAAGTGAATAAGTTCCACTGTTCTATAAATTATACTCATTGGTGAATAATTTATTATTTCCGTTTAAAGAAACAAGTTTATCTTTTGATAAACTGCTTGAACCAAGCAACTTCATATTGATTGCTGAATTTTCATCACGATCAATACTATTTTTACATACTAAACAATCATAAATACGATTTTCTAATTTTAAATCATATTTAATATTTCCACAACAACTACATGTTTTGGATGTCATACACTCATCAATTAATTTACATAGTTTATTATATTTAACTGATTTATACATAACATATTGTTTAAATATTCCTAAAGAATTTATATAAAATGATTTTATTAAACCCTTCTTTGTCTTCCTATTATCTAAGATATTTTTAATTTCAATATCTCCCAAAGCTATTATACTTTCCTTGCTATCTCTTACTAATTCCAATGACTTTTTATGTAAATAATCATTCTTTGAACATTTTAATCTATTATATGCTTTATTCAAATTATTCTTAACCTTTTTATATTTTATAGAACCTTTCTTTTTAACTGATAATGATCTAGATAAATTAGCTATTCTATTTTGATATTTATTTATCAATTTTTTAGAAAATCTATTAACTTTATTACCATTTGAATCAGTATATAATGACATTAATCCTAAATCAACTCCTAAAACATCTTCATTTTCTATATTTATTTCAACATCTTCTTTATAAAGAAAGATTAAATAATATTCATTATTAGATTTAGTTAATTTAACTGATGTCCAATTATTTTTAATTTCTTCAGTATAATAAATACTTTGTTTAATTTTTGGTAAGAATAGTTTATTATCTTTTAATCTAACATCGGTTTTAACAAATTCAATTGAATTTAATTCTTTTTTAAATTTAGGGAATCCTGAACCATTAAAGAAATTTTTAAATGCTTTATCAACTCTAAATATTATTTCTTGTAATGATTTATTTGGAACGTCATTCCAAGATTTATCATACAATTTAATATCAACTAATTCTTTTTTCTGAACATATAGATTTAGATATTTATTAGTTTCTTTATGAAAGATTAATTTTTCTTCTAAAGCTATATTATAAAGTAATTTACATTTTCTAAACCAGAAGTCAAATTTTTCGGATTGATTTTTGGTTGGTTTTATTTTTACTTTATGTGTATAAATATGTTTAAATGTGTTCATAAAGTTATATATTAACTTTTAAAACTCATTTTCTTTATTTTCACATATTTTTTTAATTTTATTTTTATATTTTCTTAATCCATATAATCTTGAAGAAAAAACATGAACAATTGATGTTAAGTCCTGACACAATTCTTCTTCTGGAGATAATCTATCATCATTAATTAAATGAATTTTCACATTATATTTGTTAAATATATTTTCCAATAATTCATAACCAAATCTACAAAGTCTATCTTTATGAGCAATTATAACAGATTCTATTTCATTATTTTGTACTTCATTTAATAATTTAAGGAAGTTTTTTCTTTTAAAATTCATACCTGAACCAATATCTGTATAAATTTCATCAATAGATAGACCAATGTTTCTAGTAAAATCAACTAAGAATTCTTTTTGTGATTTAAGGTCATTTTTTTGGTTAGCAGATGAAACTCTAGCATAGATTATATTTTTACGTTTATTGGATATATTTTGGTTATTAAATTCTAGTAATTGGTTATGAGAGTAGAGTCTTCTATTAGTTTTCGTTCTTGTTTCTGGTTTAAGTATATTATCTCTATCCCAGCGTTGAAGTGTTTTAACGGAATAGTTAATTAATTTAGCGAATTGTGATATATTATACATATTTAATCATTTTTTAACACTATATATTAAACTATAAACTTCCTCGCAAACAATCTAGCTTTACTGAAATTATTATATTTTTCAATACCTTTTTCTTCACCATATTTTTGTTTGAAATATTCTAAAGAGGTTGTAAATTTTTGTCTCTCACAGTATTCATTCCAAATCTTTTCACCTTTCTCAAATCCATGTCTTTTTGTAAGGTTATCAAGTGTTACAGAACGACTTTTATTATACTCTTCAAATGTTCTCTCGTCCAACCCCATTTATCCCTTTTAAACTCAAATGTGTTAGATATAGCTTGTTTTTCACAATAGTTTTTCCATCTTTCTTTACCCTCATCTTCTCCCCACTTTTCAACAAGAGTCTTTTCTGTAATTGAGTAGTTTTTATTAATCCACTCAGAAGCTACATCTTCTGGTATTTCAAAAGCGAATTTTGTAATCTCATTCATACCATTGAAGACTCTTGATTTATTCTTTGTTGCATAATCAGGAAATTTCTCTGTCAAACACTTCTCACAAATCGTGAGATGGTAATCTTTATCTAAAACTGTTTTTTTGATGTGGTAAGACTTACCAATAGTTTCAAGTTCTTTAGTCTTTTTGGAAATCTTAAAAGAAGAATCATAATAATAAATCACATCTTCACAGACTCTACAATCATGTTTTTCTGCAATAAAATTAGAATAAATCTCTCTATATAAATCGAGAGATTTATTCTTGTTAAATTTTTCAATAAATTCTTTATTTATAGTCATAATTTACGGTGATAGGTTTATCTCTATATACTATTTTCTAAACATAGAATTTTGTCAGTTTTTAAAATTTCCGATGGTCTAACTACCAATTTTTCACCATTACGGAAGACTACCATAGAATGATCGCCAGTTACTATGATTTCCTTACCAGATTTAGTTTTTAACTTCCATTTAGGTTTGGAAACCTTATGCCTGATAATTCTACGAACATCAGCATAGTAAAGTTGGTCATTATCCCAATTAAGAACTCTCTCATTCGTTAATACAGATTCGTGACCGTTTGTGGTTTCACCAGCAGAACCATTAACAATATTTGAATTGTAAAATTCCTCTATAGTTTTAATTCCACTACTCGTATGAATTAATGTGTCTTTATGGCAACTATCCGTGTCACCATAGACGCTAGTAGGTTGATTATCAGGTATTTGCCTAACATTATGAATCTTCAATTTATCATGTACCCATTTTTCGGTATGCCACATAGTATACCAATACCTTTCATTAACATCAGACATAGTTTTGGTCAGGTTGCGACCTTCAGCGGTTATGGTGCCGGCAACATTTGGATTAAATAATATGAAATATGGGGTAGCAAAAGCTCCGTAATCTTGCCCCCACCATTACTGATGGGGGCTAAAAATAAGATCCGTTAAGCACGAGCTTCAATCCCAACTGGAGAGCGTTAAAATAATCAACGTCTTGTTTTAATTGAGTTGCTTGTCTTCTTAACAGATCTAATCTATCTTTTTTTTCTTGATTAGTCATAAAAGGTTTTTATTTAAATTTATATGAAATATTACAAGAAAAGTTCAAAGGGACATACGGGACTTTTATATATAATTTATGTTAAAAAATGATAAAATAAAAATTAATATTTCTTATAGAAATATAACACACTATCTGAAATTGGGTTATCAACCATCCTTAGGTAATGAATTGGAGATTAAGACAGAAGATTTACCATCGTCTTCTCATACAAAAGTAGATGTTATTTGCAATATATGTAGAAAAGAATCAATATTGATGTATTGTAAGTATATTGAAAACAAAAAAAGATTAGGTTTTTATGGATGTAAATCTTGTTCTAGACAAAAAGCTGCTATCACTTCTTTAGAAAAATACGGTGTGGATAATTATAGTAAAACTGGTGAATTTAAAGCAAGAATAGAAAAAACTTTCATGGAAAGATATGGTTATAAAACCAATTTGATGTCACCTGAACATAAGGAATATACTAAATCGAAATTGAAAGAAGTTTATGGTAAGGAAAACTTCTGGGAAATCCGTGAACCAAGTAAAAAGAAAAAATTTAAGATTTCTGAACAAATAGGAAACCTTATTAGTTTAGATATCGATTTATCTGAAGACAATTATAATTTAATTCATATAAATGAAGACTATTTGAAGTATAGAAACGAATGTCGAAGAATTACTAAGAAATCATTAAAGAAATTATTCAAAGAATGGGATGGTTTTGACTATTATGATGGAGAATATATTCAAGAGAATTTTAAACTAGAACATAACGATAAAAGATATCCTAGTGTCGATCATAAAATATCTGTTCATTTTGGTTTTACGAATAAAATAGAGGCTTCTGTAATAGGTTCAGAGGATAATCTTTGTATCACCAAAAGAAGTATCAATTCTTCAAAAAGAGAACAACTTGAAGAACAGTTCAGCCAATCTAAACCTCACCTCCCCCAATCTGACCGATTGGGAAGTTAGGTAATACTAACTTCTTATTAGCGTTATCACCCATAATCAAGTATTTAGTATCGTCTCTTAGTATATTTTGATTGAGTAATTTATTAATTTCAGTTTCTGGTACCACATCGATAAACAATCTAATATTAGTTAATTTCATATCACCTGACAACAGTTGTGGGGTTATATTTTCAAGTCTGAAGCTATCTGGTACCAATTCTTGCTCGAGTTTGTATAATTGTCTCAAATTAGTTGAATTTAGACTCTCAGCATCATCTTCATCATCAACATTGCGCTTATAAATATACTGAGTTATCTTTCTTTGTCTTTGATCTACATTAACTAAGTAAGCATACCAAACTTCTTCATCTAACGAATTAGATAAAGGCATTGAGTATGTTGCACTGTTCCATTTTACAGATATTATATCTCCAGTAACATTTACATCGAAACCTAAATTATTAGAATTATCGTAGTAATTGAAAAGATGATAATTATCATTAGAGGTATAGTTGAATATATTAAACCAACACATGAAAGAAAGATTTGTTGATTCTTCAAAGTAAGTTTTAAAATTCTGGTAACTTACAGCTGTATTAGATACAGTTGCCGTAAAAGGTACAGAAGATAAATCATAATGATTCATACTTATAATATTTTCGGCATTATAAATGTATTCTTTAACTATTTGAGCGGTTATCAAAGCTCTAACTGGGTCTTGTGTTAAGGTTCTAAACTGATCTTGTAGAGCAACTGCATTTTTATCTTGCTGATTTTCTAATCCGAATAATTCATCGATAGTCGAATTACGAGTAAGTGATTGAAGTTTTTCTGTAATTGTTTGGTTGACTCCGATAACGTTTGCTTTTTGATTGTATTTTTTCAACATAAGTTTATAAAAGACTGCATTATTATTGAAACTTCTGAAAGCTTGTGAGTGTTCAACTAAAAACATTTTATTGATTTCACAAAACCAAAGAAAGTCTTCTTTAGATGGTCTTTTATCTGCTCCAAACGCATCTTTAAATAATTTTTTTGGTATATGTATTTCAAAAGAGTCAAAAAGTGAAAGGTCGAATTGATTTATCGCACCAGTATTTTCAGGAAATTGGTTGTTTTCAACTGAAACTTTGATTAAACATTCAGAAACAAAATTATAAAGTTGATATTCATGAAATGTATAGTCGATGCCCCTTTTATCTGGGTCGGTTAGGAAATAAACGACTTCATGTCCAAAAATTAAATTTGCATCATTACTTAATTTATCAAATAAATCTGTTGCAGACTGTAATTGATAAGGTTTAAATAAATTATCTTTTTGGTCTTGATTAAGTTGAGGTAGTGTTGAAGCTGTTCTATCAGGTAAAGTTTTAATTTCTGTACCTGGAGAAGGATTTGGAAAAGTAGATGGTTCACCAACTATCCCTAACTTTAAGCAGTTACAATCTTCTCTTATTCCATATAAGTTAGTTTTGAAGTAATCCAAACTGATATTCTGAAAATCACCAATTAGATTGATATCATAAATTGTGACGGAATTACCCAGAACTTCTATTAGATACTCTATTTGAAAAAAACGAATTGGATTAATTCTAACTGTTGTAATGTTTTCTTTTGTCAAAAATTCCCAATTAGAAACAGTTCTACCATAATCTTGTGAAAATCTATATTTTACAGTAAAGTCAGTATCTATTACTCCGTTTGAAAGTATTTCAATATCATCGATTCTAAAAACTTTATAAATAAAAGGCGGTTTTATTATAAGTGGTTCGATAGATGGTGTAATAGTTACTTGAGTCAATCCATCTGCAATATTTCTATCTAAACTACCTCTTAATTCATATTCTAATAATTTAATGTTACCAATAGAGGAAGAACCAGCTCTCACAAATTTTAGATCTAAGTACATAGTATCTCGAGAACTAAAAGGTGGAAAATTAGTAATAGTAGCAAAGTTATTGAAATAAGTTATTGAGTCCGGCCTCATCGAAAGTACATTCTCGGTTACAGGCAGCCAATTTGTATAACTTATAGCATCTCTACTTATTCGATAATAAACTTCAAGATATCTAATTTCTGTTTGTCCTGTGTAGTCGAAAGTAAAAGTTTTTAAAGACTCTACGGATTCAAGATTTATGAAACTATAGATAAACTCGTCACCATTAGCTAGAAACTGAGGTGGTCCACTTGGTCCTGTAGCAGAAACTATCCAAGAATCACTCAAAATTAAATTACCTGTTGTTAAATCCGATATAATCTGTGCCATAAATTATAACTATATATAAATTTTAACAAACTAGTATAAAAAGAACTTAAAATATTTTGTAAATTTAATATTTAATATTAAATTTGTATTAAAATTATAAGAGATGAACATCAAAGAAACATTTATCGGTTTAACAAAACAAACATACCCACACGGGAGTGAAGAAGAATTAATTGGATTATTACCGAAATATTTAAAAAAAGATGAATTTGGTAATTTATGGATACAAATTGGTGAAGAAACTAACTGTATGTTTACATCACACTTAGATACAGCATCACATGATAAAGTTTGTGTAACACATGTCTTCAAAGATAATTTTATTGGAACTGATGGGACTTCGATTTTAGGTGCAGATGATAAAGCTGGTGTTACAATCATGCTTTATATGATTCAAAATAAAGTTCCAGGTTTGTACTATTTTTTCTTAGGAGAAGAAAGAGGGTGTATCGGTTCAAAAAAATTGGCTAATAAAATGAAAATAGAAAAGTTTGAAAGTATCAAAAAAGTGATTTCTTTCGATAGACGAGATGTAGATTCAGTAATTACTTTTCAATCTTCGTCAAGATGCTGTTCAGAAGAGTTTGCGAAAGAACTATCAAGACAATTAAATGAAGGTAGTAGATTAGAAAAAAGTATTGATTTAAATTTTAATTATGATTGTGATCCAACAGGAGTTTATACAGATTCGTATCAATTTATGGAGATTTTTCCAGAATGTACTAATATATCAGTCGGATATTATTCTGAACACACTAAATCTGAGAAACAAGATATTCTACATTTAGAAAAATTAGCTAAAACATGTTTGTTAATAGATTGGGAAAATTTACCAGTCAAAAGAAATCCAAACGAAAAAGAAATAGCTTCTTACAATAGATGGGGTAATTACGATTATTGGGATTCTACTATAAAAAAGAAAGTTGAACCAAAGAAAAGAATTTGGACAATTGACTACAAATTCGACAAATTCGTATCACTAATTGAAAAAAATGAGAAAGGTGTAGTTACAGGCGTAGATATTTCAGAAGAAAGAGTAATATGGGAAAGAGAATTAATATCTGATTTTTTAAAATCAATAGAAGTTGAATACAAAGAATTAGAATGGAACGGAATCAAACTGAAGATACATTATGATAAAAACAGAGGAGGACACTATTCAGAAATGAATCGAGCTGAATTAGAAGACTGGATAGATGGAATAAAATTTTACGAGGATTTAAAAAAAACAGAAGAATTTGAGGATAAATATTTTTAACACAAAAAAACAGAAATATATAAGTAAATATCATGATGTTACATGAAGAAACTCAGATTTTACCATATAGATTATTCAAGAAGTACTAACGATGTACATTGGGAATATCAAAATATGACAGAGAACGATAGGATAGCCTTAGTCAATCTTAAATTCGATGCAAGTTTTGATTATGAAGATAGATTAGGGAATTATAATATGTACCTATTGACTACAACGATGCAGTATGAAAAATTCAAAGAAATTTTAGATAATAATATCATACTCTATGTAAGTAGAGATTTAAGTCACCAACTTTTATACAATAGATTCGATTTAAATCACTTAAAGAAAAATTTGGAATTAGAACAAAGGAAACTTTACGAGTTATTTATTGATAGATTAGACGAGTGGTTACTGGAGAATTTAGAAATAGATATAGTACTTGATATAATAAATGATAAGGGAATCAAAAAATTAAGGAAAATAGACAAGAAATTTTTAGAAAATTATGGCAAAATATAAAAAGATAGCAATTTTTTTAGATGATGAAAGAGATGTAAATTTTATACAAAATAAAATTGAAATAAACAATTGGGAATGGGTTATAATAAGAAATTATTTCGATTTCATAGATTACATAGATGATAATTTGGATAGTATTGATTTGGTGTCATTCGATCACGATATAGATTCTTTTGATGAAGGTGGAATAGAGTGGACAGGTAGGGACGCAGCAAGATATTTACAAGATAGATGTTACGAAGAAAACAGATTGTACCCTCAATTTTTGATACACTCTATGAACAATATTGGTAAATCAAATATAATTGGTGATTTAAAACACTATATTGGTAAATTTGAAAAAAGAGGAGATTGGAGTAAGTGGATGTATTACCACACAGGGTTTGTGAATGGTGAATTTATTTAAAATGTTTGATAATAGTAATTTTATTGATTTTATTGATTATACGGCTCATGAGGAATTTTCTTGTGAGTCTTATGGTTGTTATGAAGAAGGAATTTGTAGGTGTGCTCGTATTCAAAATTTCTTCATTAAAGATATCAAAATTAGTAATTTGGTTAATGAAATTTATAGTAGGTTAAAAGAAAACTCCAAATTAGAAAGTAGAGATAACAAATTAACTCAGTTAATATACGATTATGAACCAGATACTATAAATCGATATTGTATAGACAGAATTTTGAGTGTTTATAAAATTTGGAAGGCAGAAAACTGGTTCCCAGTTATTTCTTCTGGATATTACGGAGAAGAACTCGAAGATATAATTATACAAAGAGAGTTGTTTGAAAAAATTTTATCTCAAATCACTGAAGTTATTAGTATTGATGAATTAGATTTAAAAATCCATTTTTTGTTTAAACTGGAATATGGTGAAATTATAGAAAAATTGAAATCTAAAAAGTTTTCCCTTACTAAGGTAGATTATTCAAGTATTAAGTTTCCTCAAAAATCTCACTCCAATAGGGTTGAATCCAAAGAATTAAGTTTCTATTCGAATTATAATCTACCAAAGGGTGTTTTATTAAAAACCGGTAATAATTATCTGGTTGTTGATGGTTATCACAGATTACTTGCTAATAGTTTACTTAAAGAAGTAGAAGTAATTATTGCGGAATAATTTTGTAATTTCAAATATTATGATTATATTTGTTTTATTAAATAATAAATATGGATTTAAATAATTTAAGAGATTATATAATTGAGTTACGAGCACCGTTTTGTATATTATTAGTCGGAACTCCACTTTCTGGTAAAGATACACTTATCAATCATTTAGGAATAAGTGATGTAGAGGTGATATCTAGAGACTCGATTATTTTAGAACTTTGTCCAGGGCAAGATTATAATAAAGCTTTCAATAGTGTAAACCAAAAAGAAGTTGATAAAATTCTTAAAAATAAGATAGATGAAATTTCAAAGAATAAGAAAAATGTTATCATAAATCTAACTAACTTAAGATCTAAGAGAAGAAAACAATTTCTCTCGAAATTTGATAGTGATTATCTAAAGTTAGCTATTGTTTTACCTTTATTAACTAAAGAAGAACTCGTCTGTCGAAATATTACTCGTCAGTCCACAGAAGGTAAATTTATACCATTGAATGTAATAGATGAAATGTTAACAGGTTACCAAATGGTACAAATAGAAGAAGGATTCAATCAAATAATAAATTATAAATAAAAATTAAATATGCCGAATTGGGTTATCAACAAATTAAGTTTCGAAGGAGATTCGTCTTCTATTGAAAATATTATGAAGAGTATTTCTACTGAAAAAGAAATAATAGATTTTGATAAAATAATTCCGATGCCAAAGTCTTTACGGATAGAAAACTTTAGTTCTACTGATGAAAGTTTTGCAGTAGCACTTTATTTAGACCTTAAAGATGAATCTGAAATAACCAAAAGAATCAACTGGTTGAATAAAAATGATCCTACTTCTATTGATGATTATATCAAAAAAGTAGTAGGAAATAGAGATTTAGATGATTTTTTAAGACCTGGTAGAATTGCAATTGAAAATATTAAACTTTATGGACATAAGGATTGGTATTCTTGGTCTATTGAAAACTGGGGTACTAAATGGAATGTATCGGATGCATATCTTAACCACTTAGGTGAAATCGTTTTCGAAACTGCTTGGTCTACACCTTTTGCTGTAGTTTTTGAGTTGTCGATACAATTTCCCGAAATCTTGTTCAAGACAAAATTTGCTGATGAATCAATCGGTTCTAATTGTGGTGAATATCACTTAAAAAATGGTATTGTAATTTTTCAAAACGAGTATGACGAAGTAGAGGCTTGTGAACTTTGGGGTTACGATCCAATAGAAATGTTTGATTATGTAAGAAGAGATTGTACAATAGATAAAATATTAAACGAAGATGATAACAATAATAGCAGCTTGTAGTAAAAACAGAGTTATAGGAGCTAATAATCAATTATTATGGCATTTACCAGAAGATTTAAAGAGATTTAAAAATATCACACTTGGATATCCAGTGGTTATGGGTAGAAAAACATATGAATCTATTGGTAAATCTTTACCTGGAAGATTGAATATTGTTTTAACTAAAGATAGAAACTACGTAGCTGAGAATTGTTTGGTTTACAATAACATTTGGGAAGTTTTAGATTTATATGAAAAAAGTAATTTATTTGTAATTGGTGGAGGTCAAATTTATTACGATTTTTTACCTTTTGCAAAAAAAATTGAACTTACTTTAATTGATAAAGACTTCGAAGGTGATACTTTTTTTCCAATTTTAGATAACAGCTGGGAAGAAGTTAAACGGATAGATTCTAATTCTGGAGATTTAAATTTTAGTTTTTTGACTTTTCTGAAAAAGTGATATATTTATAAATATATAAAAAATAAAAACCTACATGAAAAAATTCTTTCTTTTTTTAGCTATCTTAAATTTTGTTATATTTTCCTTAGATCTAGTTTTTGATTATGACGACATCACAGTTTATTGGTGGATTGGTGCTATTTTCAATTATTTACTCTTTAGATTCGAAGAAACAGAAGAGAAAATTCGAAAATAATTCAAAACAAATTCAAACTAAACAATATAATATTGTATATGGAAATGTTTTGTTTTCATAAATAAAAATTTTAGAAAATTATGAATAAAACAGATTTGATTAATGAAGTATCTCAATCAACTGGACTTTCTAAAACTAAATCATCTGAAGTAATTGATGCGGTTTTTGAATCAATTCAATCATCACTTTCTAAAGGTGAAAAAGTTAGTTTAATCGGCTTCGGTAATTGGGAGACCCTATCAAAACCTGAGAGAATTGCTAGAAATCCAAAGACTGGTGAAGAAGTGAATGTACCTGCTAAAAAAGTTACTAAGTTCAAACCAGGTACTGGACTGAACAAAGCTATCAACGAATAATTAGGTTTCTAAAGAAATTCGTTTAGAAAAGACTGAAGTATTCAGTCTTTTCTTTTTTATGATATATAAATATAAATTTTAAAATTAGAATAAATGATGAATTCAAATCAAGAAAAAGAACTTCAACTCCCAAAAATGTCTATGGACGATGATGACTTTGAATCCGAGAAATACAAAGGTTCCAGAAGACAAAGTGATCCAAAATCTAAAACACCTGTGTTAGATTCTTTCAGTAAAGATTTAACTAAGATGGCTGAAGAAGGTAAGGTAGAACCAATTGTAGGTCGAGAAAAAGAGATTCTACGAGTTTCACAAATCTTAGCAAGAAAAAAGAAGAATAACCCAATTCTTATTGGTGAACCAGGATGTGTACACGAAGATACACTAATAACAGTAAGGAAAATTTCAGAAAAGGACAATCATGTAATAATAGTTATTTGAAATTATTTTAAATTTTGGATAAAATAGGGTTATTTTTTTAATATATATAATATGAGAAAGAAAGTAAAAAATCCTGATTATTTTAAAAGTAAATTCATTTCGAAATCCATTGAAAGACATGGTGATAAATATGATTATTCAAAAGTAGTTTATATAAATTCGATTGAAAAGGTCGAAATATTATGTACTCTACATGGGTCTTTTTGGGTCAGACCAGATGCGCACATCACTAAAGTTGGATGTCCGAGTTGTAACGGTGGTATAAAATACGATAGAGAGGTTTTTATAAGAAAATCTATTTTGATACACGATAATAGATATGATTACTCTCAAGTTGAGTATGTCACTTCAAAATCTAAGGTGAAAATATTCTGTAAAGAACATGGTTATTTTTTTATGGCACCATCTAATCATTTGATTGGTCAAAGATGCCCTAAATGTTCAGGTACAAAAAAGAAAACCACTACTGATTTCATAAACCAATCTTTTTTAGTACACAACGATAGATATGATTACTCAGATGTAAATTATGTTAACAATAGAGTAAAAGTGAAAATTATATGTGAAAAACATGGAATATTTTATCAGACACCAAAAGAGCATTTAAGAGGACATGGTTGCTCTCAATGTAATATGAGTAGAGGTGAATCAATTATAAGTTATAAATTATCTAATCTAAATTTAGATTTCAAAAGGGAAGTTAAGTTCGATACTTGTGTGAGTGATAAAGGAGTTAAACTGCCTTTTGATTTCTATTTACCAGACTATAATATATTAATTGAATATGATGGTAGACAACATTATGAACATGTGGAAGCATTTGGTGATATAATCACACATGAAAATCTTATCAAAAATGATAAACTAAGGAATAAATGGTGTTCAGAAAATAATATGAAATTAATCAGAATAAGATGGGATAATGAAAAATCAGACATTGAAAAACTATTTAATTTCATTTCAAACAATGAAATTGAGAATGATTCAAATTATAATACTTTCAAAAAATCGATATTTGATATTAATCTTTATCTTGAGAGAAAAGAAAATTTCATTAACTTCATACGATCGGTTTATAATAATGAAATATATTTCAGCCATGTAGTTGGTCAGTATAAATGTGATATATTTCTACCATATGAAAATATAGGATTTAATTTTTTGGGTCTGTTCAGAGACTCTGATAAATGCTCTGATTCAAAACATCAAATTAAAATAAATGAGACATTTAAAAAATTTGACTTCAAATTGATTCAGGTTTTTGAGGATCAATGGTATGATAAATCTGATATTATAAAATCTAGAATAATATCGATTATTTCTAGTTCAAATAGAATATATGCCAGAAAATGTGAACTAAAAGAAATAGTTGATAATAAAGTAGTTAGAGATTTTTTGGATAGAAATCATCTACAGGGATTTGTAGGTTCTAAAATTAAAATTGGACTATTTTATGATAATATATTGGTGAGTTTAATGACATTCGGTAATCTTAGAAAAAATCTTGGTCAAAAATCTAAAGAAAATTCATATGAATTATTAAGGTTTTGCAACAAATTGAACACCACTGTCATTGGTGCTCCCTCCAAACTTTTTAAATACTTTATAGATAAATATAAACCAAACTATATAGTTTCTTATGCTGATAAGATGTGGTCGAATAATAAAAATATGTATGAGAAAATAGGTATGAGACTTTCTCACGAGTCTAAACCCTCTTACTACTATCTAGTAGGAGATAAAAGAAAAAATAGATTCAACTATAGAAAGGATAAATTAATCAAATATGGATTCGATCCGAATCTAACAGAATATGAAATATGTAAAAAATTAGGAATACACAGAATATATGATTGTGGTACACTAAAATACGAGTGGTTGAGTTTAAAATAAAAAGAGTTCCTAAATTAGGAACTCTTTTTTTATAAGTTAATTTCATATTTTAAACAACCAGCATCATATATTTTAAATATTAAATTAGAGGAACAAATACTTCTTTCTGTCCATTTATCTTTATTGTAACCAAATTCTATCAACTTATCCTTTCTATATCTATATCTGTCATATTTTTTATCACCAACTAAATAAGAATAGGATGGTGGTGTTTTACTCACAAGATTAAACCCAAGTTTCTGATAAATGTTTTTATCGATAGAAGTCCAACCTCTATCAGCATAGGAAAGTACATATTTTGGTTTATAGACTTTTTTGAAATGATTCATTAGTTTAGTCGCTGAACCAACGACTGTGTGGTTTCTCTTGTTACAAAATCTAAGTAATTCATAGCAGTCTTCTTTTGATTTCTGACCAAGATTCTTCCTTAATTTTCCAAATGTCATTAAACTAACAATTTCATCTTTATATGTTAAGGCAATTTTAACACTTGCATTTACTTTACCCTGAATATGATTCTCCTCTAAAAATTTGAAAACTGATTTATTATCCGGTATAACAATCTTACACTCTCTCGAGCCGATTTTAAATTCGTTTATATTTAGTATATTACGAATTCTACTTTTAACAATATCAGTTTTGTATATCCATTCTTCTGGATATATCACTACTAAATTTAAGTGATTTTTTTCCAAGACTTCTTTTAAATTCAATAACCAATTTTTATCTCTATTAATCTCACAGTCTCTAAAGTTATCAATTAAAATAATGTAGTTATTATTGATTATCCAATCACACATTTCACTGCTTGAATATCCTACCCCCAAACTCTGAATAAAAGAATCCATTTGTGATTTGACATCTAATGATCTATACCAATTGAAGTCAGTTTTAGTAAGATAATCTCCTTCTTTTTTTACTGATAAAGTTCTATCTAAAGTAATATCTTTAAGAACCGATTTATTGAATTTCATTTCTTGAATATCTAAGCCTTGTATAAAATTTTCAATCTCTGAATTAGACTCTAATCTAATTAGTGGTATTTGTCTTGATTTTGCAAATTCTGTTTTTGTTTCATCATTATTTTTTTGGTATTCCAATCTTTCTTTTCCTCCGAAATGTTCTATTGCTTCTCTGTGTTGTATACCATCACATTCAATTAAAATATTTCTTAGTGGTAAATAAAAATCAAATGGTAAAGGTTTTTTGTTTTTACAATCCACAAATTTTTTATCTCTTTCAAAAGGCTCTAATATTTCCAATAACTTCTGAGATAAATAGTCTTCTAATTTAGAAGTTTTGCATTTCTTACAACCCCATCCCTCTAAATGTAATCTAGCCAGTTGTTTAAATGCACCATGTTTTCTACATATAATAGTAACATCTTTTCTTCTACCAGAATAATCAGTCAATGAATAATCGAATTTATCACCGTGTATACTCTTTGATTTTTCAATGAACTCAACATTAGTCATTAAAGTGTTGTTACAACATTTAGGACATCCTTGTCCTCGTAAATGAGCCCAAGGTCTTTGTAAAAAAGAGCCATGTTCTTTACAAATAATCTCGACTAAATCATAATTGTTCCTTCCATATTTAACTCTTGAATAGTCAAACTTATCACCATGTTTTATCTTAGATTTCTGAATGAAATCTTCTTCAGTCAATCTCTTTGTTGGGTCACACTTAGGACAACCACATCCAGATAAATGATCGGAAGCAGTCTGTAGAAATTCACCATGTTCTTTACAAACAATGACTATCTTTTCTCTTGAACCAGTATAATTCACTTTTGAATAATCCCATTTTTGACCATGCTGCAAAATTGATTTTTGGATGAATTCTTGGGTAGTTAACTTAGAAGGCATAACTTTTTCTTTTTATATATATATTATATTTCCGGAACCAAATATAGTTCATAATTATAAACTTTAATTTGAATAAGAATATAAATTCAAATAATAAATTTTTAAACTTATGATCGTAAAAAAATTGCCAGTCGAAGTTAATTTTGAGGTAGGAAAAGTCTCTAAAATTAGAATAGTAGATCTATTCAATCATATCCAAGAAAAAGGTGGTACATTTGAAATAATGACACCTGATGGATTTAAAAAAATCGGTGACGTTTATAAAAAAACAAACAAGAAAATCTGGGAATTGCAACTTACAAATGGTAAAAACTTAGTAGGATCTGAAGATCATCTTGTTCTTTTAGATACAACTCTTAATTCTGATTCTCAAATCAATGAAAATATCGAAATTTTAGATGGTGATACCTGGGTTAGACTTAAAAACATCCAAGAAACTGATTGGGTTAAAACTACTGAAGGTTCCATTCAGGTTAAATCTTGCACTTTTCAAGATATAGATGTTACTTATGATTTAGAGGTATTAACAAAAGAACATTCTTATATTTCGAATGAAATAATTTCTCATAATACAGGGAAGTCCTCCATTGCTGAAGGAATAGCATTGAGAATAGTTCAAAGAAAATGTTCCAGAAACCTCTTTGGAAAAAGAATCTGTACTCTGGATTTAGCTTCGATGGTTGCCGGGACTAAATATCGTGGACAATTCGAAGAACGAATCAAGGCTGTTTTATCCGAATTGGAGAAAAATCCTGATACAATAGTTTTTATTGATGAAATTCATACTATAATCGGTGCAGGTGGTGCATCTGGTTCTCTGGACGCTGCGAATATAATCAAACCAGCACTTGCACGTGGTGAAATTCAAATCATTGGTGCTACTACCTTGGAGGAATACCGAAAGCACATTGAAAAAGACGGAGCTTTAGAAAGAAGATTTCAGAAAGTTACTGTAGATCCATCTACTGAAGAAGAAACACTACAAATTCTTCATAACATTAAGGATAGATACGAAGCTCACCATAATGTTTTATACTCTGATGCTGCAATTGAAGCTTGTGTTAAATTAACCTCTAGGTACCTACCAGATAGATTCCTACCAGATAAAGCACTAGATGCGTTAGATGAAGCAGGATCTCGTGTACAGATTTCTGAAGTAGTTGTCCCTAAAGAAATCACAGATATAGAAGAAAAGATTTCTGAAATTAAAGATAAAAAAACCCAAGTAGTTAGAAATCAGAAATACGAAGAAGCTGCTAAACTAAGAGATGTTGAAAAACAACTTCTTCAGAACTTAGATGATGCTAGGTTGAAATGGGAAGAGGATCAAAAAGAAAATAAAAAGGTTGTTAGTGAAGATATAGTTGCTGAAGTAGTTTCTATGATGAGTAATATACCACTTCAAAAAGTTGGTGAAAATGAAAATCAAAGGTTATCTAAAATGTATGAATCACTCGCAGGAAAAGTAATCGGTCAAGACGAAGCAGTTAAAAAAATAGTTAAGGCTATTCAAAGAGGCAGAGTAGGTATGAAAGATCCAAATAAACCAATTTTGACGAGTATGATGCTAGGATCGAGTGGTGTTGGTAAAACAGAGTTGGCTAAACAATTAGCAAAATACTTGTTTGATTCTGAGGAATCTCTTTTAAGATTGGACATGAGTGAGTACATGGAAAAGATTGCGATTACTAAGATTAGCGGTGCGGCACCCGGATATGTTGGTTTTGATGATGCTACTTTCCTTGATAGAGTTAGAAGAAAACCCTACTCTGTAATTCTACTTGATGAAATTGAAAAGGCACACCCTGAAATATTCAATCTATTTTTACAAGTCTTTGATGATGGTCATATGACTGATTCACATGGTAGGAGTGTTAGTTTTAAGAACTGTGTAATTTTGATGACATCAAATGTAGGTGTGAAAGTTTTGAAAGATTTTGGTACAGGTGTTGGTTTTGCAACTACTAATAAATCTCAAAGACAAGAAGATGAAGTAAAATCAGTTTTGGAGAGAGAATTAAAGAAAAAGTTTGCTCCAGAATTCATCAACAGAATTGATGAGATTATCTACTTCAAAGATTTGGGTAAGGAAGAAATTCTGAAGATTGTTGACTTAGAATTGAACAAGACAATTGGTAGAGCAAAACAACTTGGATTTGATATTATCGTTGATGAAATTATGAAAGACCATCTATTCGAAGTTGGATATGATCCACAATATGGAGCTAGACCATTAAAAAGGGCACTTCAAAAATGGATAGATGATCCTGTAACCGAGTTCATAATTGAAAATAATCCACCCGCGGGAACAGAAATGACAATAACTTACAATAAAGAAACAGATTCTGCTGAAGTTAAGACTAAAAAGCAAAAGAACACAAAGTCAAAAAAATAAATTAAAAGAGAGTTATTTACTCTCTTTTTTTTATGAACTGATAATTTTTATGAACAATTACAAAAATTCGTTTATAAGTAGTAAACACAAAAATCGATGATCCTTCTAATAGAATATTTTACATCCACAAATTCAAATCGAGACTTCGAGTATAAAACTTGTATAAGAGAGAATCTGAATTGTGGGTCTTTAGAGAAAATTATAGTTTTTATTTCAGATGAAACTTCTGAATTAGGATTTGAATCTGAGAAGGTAGAAATTATCAAATTAAAAGAAAGACCTACTTTTAAGTTTCTTTTTGAATGGGCTAACCAAAATTATCTGAATCAAATTTGTATTATTGGTAATACCGATATTATTTTTGATAATAGTTTAGAAATTTTGAATGAAACAGATTTGGAAAATCAGTTTTTAGCACTAACAAGATGGGATTTATTTACTGAGAATAATCAATGGTATGTTAGATTTTTTAATCATCCTTGGAGAGGTGAAATTACTATGGGTATGTTATCACAAGATTCTTGGATATTTAAGACTCCGATTCAAGTGGATGACAGAAGTAATTTTTTAATGGGTAAACCTGGATGTGATAATAGGGTTGTGGCTATTTATCATGAACTTGGATATAATGTAAAGAATCCAAGTAGAAAGATAATTACCAAACATTTACATACTACAAATTATAGAACTTATAATCATACTGATATGGTTTTCGGTCCTTATCTGTTAGTAGAACCAACAGATGATTTAGAAAAAGAAAGTTGGAAACAAATAATACCACATTTTTGATGAGAGTAGATAAAAGACACAGTTCGGAAGAAAGTAATGATTTACTAAAAAAATTGGTAGAGACAAATAATAATTTTTTTGTCACAAGAGTAGGTTTGGGTGGTGAGACTGCAGTTTCTGCTCTTGTTTTGAACAATCAGAGTCCGAATCAACAAGTTTTGTCTTGGTTCTTTGTCAATGCTGGTTTTTATGGTACTAACAACTTACTAGATTATGCTAAGATGTATAAAGAGGCTTGTAATAATTCAGATTTACATGCCTATTGGAATTTTTCAGGGTTTGTTGAAATGGAAGATTATTTAGTACCTAACGATAAGATATTGATTGATCCTGGGGCATTAGAATCTTTCAGATTCGAGAATCCTTGGACATCAGGTCTAAAAGGGAAAAAAATACTTATTGTAACACCTTTCAAAGACACTGTTGAGAATCAATTAAAAAAGAGAACAACAATATGGGAAAACCCTGATGTTTTACCAGAAGCCGAATGGATAGTTTATAAGTCGGTTCAATCAATAGGTGGTAAAGGTCCACATAATCATTGGTATGAATCTTTTCAAATTATGTGTGATGACATTTCTAATATTGATTTTGATATAGCTTTGCTTGGTTGCGGCTCTTATGGATTGCCTTTGGGTAATTTTATAAAAAAGAATTTAGGTAAGTCAGCTGTTTATATTGGTGGTGGACTTCAACTTTATTTCGGAATTAAAGGAAAAAGATGGGATTCGAGTCCTGATGTAAATAAGTTTTATAATGAAAATTGGACAAGACCTTCGCAAGAAGAGATGCCAGAATTAGGCAAGTATGTTGAAGGTGGATGCTATTGGTAAAAAATATAATAAATATGGAATCATTAATAATAAGTTATAGTTTTTTCGAACCTAAGAGTCTTCATCGAGAAATGAGAACTTGGGACTTATACAATAACCAAGATAGGTATTGGTATAATATTCCTGCACTTATGGCTATCAATTCAGTTGTATATCCTGATACTAAAATAAAAATTCATATATCTAACAATATAAAATCTAACAAATATTTCGAGATATTAGAGAAAATTGCTGATAATTTTGACAATATTGAATTAGTAAACTTGGATTATGATTATCGGGAGACTGAGCCTACTATGTGGAGGTACAAACCACTCTTCGATAAAGAATCAGATATAGTGCTTTGTAGAGATATTGATTCTTTACCAAATAGTGATGAAATTAAAGCTACTTATTATTTCATTAATAATTCACAATATTATGTGCATACTTTAAGAACCCACACAAATCATATTATACCACATACTATTATTTTAGCTGGTTTGTGTGGTTATAGACCGAATAAGATAGAATTCCTACAAAACATTAATTTTGAAATGTATTACAATCATTTCAAAAATGGGACTTGGGGGTTAGATCAGAGTTCTTTGATTAATCTGTTTGTTAGAGATCAAGAGTGGACTAGTCAGAGATTTTTGGACTCACCTATCTCAACCAATTTCCATAAAGTTGGATATCCAATTATAAGATGTGTTAGTAAAAATCAAGAGGTATATAGAAGCGAAATTGATTTGAAAATAGATGAATCTATACTTAATTTATTGGATGGCGAAACTAAATGGGCAGGAGAACCGACGAATTTCAGAGGTGAGAAATTAGAAAGACTATTAGAAATCGACAATGATAATTTCAAGAAAATGAGGGATATATTGCATAGTTGTTCAGAGGAAATAAAAAATTTTTATTTATAGTTTATGTATGATTTTATAGACGGTGATTATTTTGAATCATTAGCTGATTACTCTTTTGGTGATATGTATTCATCTAATTTTCATCAACCAAATTATGATATTCT
>JACCDY010558953.1_pt1 | contig 22206 bp, 18 predicted proteins | sample 7446391 | NCBI WGS metagenome assembly JACCDY01 (sample SAMN15323451, study PRJNA562643) | freshwater metagenome | isolation source: river surface water | place: USA:Blue River Watershed | collected 2017-08-18 | reverse complement strand
AGTCAACCAACTCAACCAGATAAATGTGGTTAGAGTCAACCAACTCAACCAGATAAATGTGGTTAGAGTCAACCAACTCAACCAGATAAATGTGGTTAGAGTCAACCAACTCAACCAGATAAATGTGGTTAGAGTCAACCAACTCAACTAGATAAACTGAAATTAATTTATTAACTTAATAAATTAATTTTTTTATAAAGTAATATTAAATGAGAAAAATTCTTTTATTTATAGTAATAATTATAATCGCATACTATGCAATGTTTGAAATGACAGAAGCAAAGACAAAATATGTAACAATAGCATTTTATTCAATGTCTTTGCTATCGTCAATGTCACATTTATTTCTAAAAATATAAAAATAAAATATAATATAATTTAAAGAACACCTATGGATGAAATTAATAAATTATTTGAATATGTAAAAAACCAAAAATGGGACGAATTTGAAAAGAATTTAAATGAAAATATAGATCTTGATATTAAAGATCAACATTCAAACTATTTGATCCAATATATTATTTTATATAATAACTCTAAAATACTTGAAAAAATTTTAAAATTTAATTTATCTCTCGATTGGTTAGATAATGAAGGTAGGTCTATCTTATACCTTCCTATTAAATATGGATATGTTGATATTATTAAATTACTTTTAAAATATGATGAAGAAAAGATTGGTATTTCAATAACAAATATTAAAGATGCCTATGGTAATTTTCCTTTGCATTATGCACTTTTTTTTAAAAACATTGAAATATTTACTTTACTTGCATCTAAAAATAATTTGTTTATATTTGATAAAAATAAAAATTCAATTGTTCATCTAATTACTAAAAATAAAGATATACATTTTTTAAAAATTCCAATTGAATCTAGTTTTAGCATTAATTTAACAAATTCTACTAATGAAACACCCCTACATATTGCATCTATTTATGATTTAAATGATTTTATTCAAAAATTTATAGATTTAGGTTGTGATATAAATATTAAAGAAAAAACTGGTGGACTTACACCTTTAATGATATGTACATTAAATAATAATATTCAAGGTATTGAATATATTTTAGAAAAAGGTAATAATATTAATTTAAATTTACAAGATTATGAAGGTAATACTACTCTCCATCTTGCTATTATAGATAATAATTATGATACTATTAATAAGATTATAAAAAAAGATTTATCATTAAATTTAAATATTTGTAATTTAGATGGAAATACACCATTACATATTGTCCTAGCAAAAATATTTTATGATCAAATTAATCCATCTAACTATCCACTTGGACACTTAATTAAAAATACAAATTTAAATATTCAAAATAATGATGGACAAACCTGTTGGCATTTTATTATTGGAACAAAACTATTTTTAAATTTTGGGCCAAAACTTGTTCTTAAAAGAAATAATCTATTTATTTTAGATAAAAAAAATAAAACTCCATATGATTTAGTTTTAACAAAATGTACTAAAGAAGAACAAGAACGACTTATGGATATTATTGTTTTAAGTTATCTAAATAGTCTTAAATCTAAAACTCCAGATATATGGTCAATTGATTGGGAAAAAATATGTGCAAAACCAGATTCAAATAAAGACAAATGTATTGTTCAAATTAAAAAACATATTAATGAAAATAAAGTTTCAATTCCTTTAAAAAGAAAAAATTATTGTATTGATATTCCCAATCCTAAAACAAGTAGAATTACAACATTCACAGGTATTATTTTAGATATTATAACATCTTATATTGTTCTAGTTAAAAAATATAACACATTAGGTACATCAATTACCACTGACTTTATTGATAATCAAAATGTTTCATCTTATTACAAAAAAATAGGTATTGTTAAAGAGCTAACTGGAGACTATTTAAATTTTGAACTTTTTTGGATATTTCATAAAGATATTTGGCCAACAAATATTGAAAAATCAATTCAACAATTTATTGCATCGGATAAGAAAATATTTGCTCTACCTATTGGTATTGATTTAGAAAATGGTTCTCATGCAAATGTAGTTATAATTGACAAAGAGCTTAAATTAATAGAAAGGTTTGAACCAAGTGGTTCTGATGAACCAATTGGATTTGGTTATAATAAAAATTTATTAGATTTTAAAATTAAGACCTATTTTGAAAAGTTTTTTCCAGATTACAAATATTTAGAACCTGGTGATTATTTACCTGTTATTGGATTTCAAACTTTAGAAATGGTTGAAAATAAGAAAATGAAAAAAATTGGTGATCCTGGTGGGTTTTGTGTTGGTTGGTGTTTATGGTACTTAGAACAAAGATTAAAATATTTAGTTCATCCCAAAACATTAGTTATTAAATTAATTGTTAATATTAAATCAAAAAATATTTCATTTAAAAATTTAATTAGATCATATGTTAATAGTTTACTTGACGAATTTAGAGATAAAATTTTAAATGAACTAGATATTGATATAAATGATATAATAAATGAAAATATTACTGAAACTAAATCTAAAGAACTTGAAAAAGTCCTAACTGCACAAATTGCTAGTTTATAAAAAATTAGTTATGCTCTAAACTATATTAGGACCAAAACTTACTACCGGGTTTAATGGATTTATTTGACTTAATGGGTTTATTTGATTTAATGGGTTTATTTGATTTAATGGGTTTATTTGATTTAATGGGTTTATTTGATCTGCCAAAACCATGCTAGGAGCAAATCCTTGTGTTATGCTAGGGACAAATGCTTGTGCTTCAATAGGTTTAGAAAAATATATATATTTAATTACAAGTATTAATCCAATAATAAATATTCCTATTAAAAATAAGTCAAGATAAGAGTTTTTTGTTTCAATATTATATTTTTCATTATAATATTTTATAGTTTTATCAATTGGAATATTTTTACATTTGTTTCTTTTCCTTACTTCATTATGAATATTATTAATCCATATTAAAACTTTTGTTTTTGTTGAAAAATCAATGTTCATTAAATCTGTTTTTTTAACATATTCTGAAAAATGATTTCTACACGTTTCACATGGAAGTAAAAAACTTATTGAAATAAAAAAATGTTTTAACTCGTTTTGTGTTTCTAAAGGAATTGAATCTGGTAGAGAAATAGCAATAGATTCAATAAAGAACCAAGCATGTGGACCCCAAATTGTAGGATTTAAATTTATCATTGTAAATATAATTAAAATAGATATAAATATTTTTTCCATTTAACTCATTTAGTCAATTTTTTCTATTTTATATGTTGGATCATTTAGATAATTAACAACATTTTTATCATATATATCATATTGTAACATTGAATCACAAATATCTGATGAAAATTTTATTTCATTTCTTCTAACATACAAATCATTTATATCTAAATATATGGGATTTACCATATTTATTATAAATGTATCTATACTAATTTCCAATTCAATAATTTTTCCTTTTCTAATAATAACTAGTTTACATATGTTATGTTTTTGAAACAAATATGTTAAATATTCAGTTATCGTCTGCTTGAAATTATATTTTAAATTATACACTTCCATATTTATTATATTTAATCCATTAATTATAATTAAAATATCATCTTTCTTAATTGCTGAATAATTTTTTGTAAATTGTGGGTATTGTGTTGACTTGACAATTGGAATTTCTGTTAAATCTGTAAATGTTGGTGTATATGGAATTATATCACACCCAATTGTCAAGTCATTATATTCAAGATATTCAATGGGTACAATTCTGCTTTGTCCATCATAATCATTTGATGTAAATCCTAACACTTCCAAATAATAACTACCAGAATTTTCACATACTGTATATATTAAAGATCCTGAAAAAGATTCTGTTTGAGACCCTGTATAAAAAATTTGAGGTACATATAAATCATGAATTAAATTTGTTTTAATAATTGAATTAATATCAATTCTATGAATGCATGATCCAAATAAACTATAAGACTTTGATGGAGAAAAATCTCCAGCAATCTTATTAATTTTTGGAAAACTAATAAGATCCTGTTTAAGTAAATTTAAATCAATAAAACCAAATTTGACATAATCCCATTGTTTAGATACTGAACAAATTACTAATTTGTGAGCATTTGACCAATTAATTTTTTCTAAAATTGAATCTGTAATAGTATCAGAATTAATTTCTTTATATGTATAAAATTCTCCACTAATTATTCCAGGAATATAATTGGTACTAACATATTTTTGATCTGCAATTTCTAAACACACACCTCCTGAATAAACATATTGATCAACAAATGTTTTTGTTTCAAAATTTGGTGTTAAAATTCTAACTCGGATTATCCCACTTATTCGTTTTATTCGTGTTTGTAACATTAGTAATTAAATTTATTAATATATCCAGTAAATTAATAAATCAATTTTTTTCAAATCAAGTTAATCATTTATACCTATACTTACTAATTTATATCTTTTAACTTTAGTCATTTTTACTAATCCATTTATATTTATATTCATGAAATTTTTTTTAGAGTCATTTGTAGGAATATATGTATATTTATAAGTAATATTTGATATATTTTGTGGCTCTTCAGCAAAATATTCTATTTGATTATCAAAGAAATTAATTGGAATTATTTGATCGAAAAGTTCTTTACTTATTTTAGTTAAACCTAAAAGTTCATCTCTAGATTTTATTCCATAAAATATTATTTCACCAGTTAGTTTAGTTAGTGATATTTTTGGTTGAGGAATAATAGAATTTGTAGAAATATTAATTATTGAACCATTAGATAAAATACACATATTTCCTGCATATGACTCTAAAAAACATTTTATTATGTTATCTCTCTTTTTTAACTCTAAAGACTTAATAACTGGATATGTTTTTTTAAATTCATGTTTTGCTTTTATAAAACTATCTTTATCTATTATTTTTTTTAAAGTTTTATATAATTTTAAAGCTGTTAATACAGGAAATGTATTAATAAAAAATGCATCACAATAAGAACGATAATTAAATCCCTCTTTAATATTAAATCCAGATTTAACTTTTTTTTTTGAAGAAAAATCATCATAAATTTTTTTAAATGAAAAATTATTATTTTTATATTTAGTGTAGTGTACAAGTTCAAATTCTTCAATACCATTTGATTTTAATTCTTCTATTTTATCTTTCAAATATATTTTATTACCATATCTTTTAAGTAAATTATTAAATGTTGTAAATGATTTATTAACTTCAGATGGTTCAACTTTTTTTTTAGTTTCTTCATCAAAAACACTTGGTTTAATAAAAAAATCCATAATTGATAAATATGAAAATAGTTCTGATTGTGAATTTTCCCACATTTTAATAAATCCATTATAATCATTATATTTTGGATTTGATTTTTGTTTTGCAACAAATGTTTTATATGATTCTATTGAATACATTAATGAAATAATTTTTAAAACCTCTTCTTCACAATCATAAGCATAAGCACAAAGTAAAGTCTTAAAAATTTTAACTATATCATCTTCCTTATATTTCTTCATTAAAAAACTTAATGTCTCATTTTCTTCTCTTAATACCTCATCAATTATCATATTAAATGGTAGTTTTTTTATATAAGTATAATCTCTTTCTATATTTTTTAAAGATACTATTTTTTCTAAATATAAATACTTTATACCTACTAGTCTTTTTAAAGAATTAATTAATTTATTTGAATAATATTTTGAAACTATTTTCCCTTCTACTTTATTTTGTATTAAACCAGTAATTACATTTCTAGTAATTTTAGTTTCATCTGGATGAATTATATAAAAAGTCCCATAATAATCTAATAATTCTTTCATTGAATATCCATCTGAATATGGTGAATTAAGTGTATAAGTTTGGAATTTAAAAGAATTTATAATAATATTTAATGGTACTGGTGCATATTGATTCATATAAATATTTTTCATTATTGGATTTTCTTCTAGTGATATAAAATTTTCCCATTCATTTTCTTCTCCACGAAAATTTATTGGATGAAAGTTAATATCATATATAGGTAATGAATTTTCTGATGTATCCACATGAAGAATTTTAAATATATCATATGTTACATCTGCTGTTACTATTCCATAACGAGGTTTTATATTTGCTCTTGAACCCTTTGCATATGTGTAGTAAACCGTTCCTGGTGCAACACGACCTACACGACCTCTTCTTTGAAGTCTTGATGCCTCTGGTATTTTATCTATTGAAACTACTTGATCATTTGTTATATCATCAAACACAACAGAATTAAAATATCCTGTATCTATTACAAATCTTAATGTTGGGATTGTTACAGATGCTTCTACTATATTTGTTGCTACAATAATTGCCATTGTGTAAGTACCGGGAGCTACTTTAGTTGGCGAGCTAATTTTTCCATCAATTACATCTAAAATTTGAGATTTTGAATATGCAAATGTTGATAAATTTCTATCTATATTTTCTATTTGTTCAAACCAATTACCAGGTTTGCTTTTTAATGCACCATACAAAGGTAATGCTATTGCATATCCTGGGGATGTTTTATTTATTAATTCAACTAATCTATTAATTGCCGGTTCTGTTGTTGTAAAAAATAATACATCGCCAGTTGTATTTCTTCTTAAAATTTCAGTTAAAATATTTAAACCAGCAGTTTCAGCCTCATCATAACTTGTTGTATCTGAATCTAAATAAATATCTTCAACTTTATATTTAGTTGTTAATCCAGGTGGAGATATATGATATCTTCTATCAACTACTATTTTATCTAATACATTTATTTTATCTGGTTCAGTATATTCTAACTTGGCAAAAATAGGTGAAATAGGATATCCATAGTTATCATCAAGAATTTTATAGTAACGTCTATAAATATACTCATCATCATCCATAGTTGCTGATGTAATAATTAGTTTAATTTGATTATTTATATTAACTACATTTCTCATAAATGTTAAAATTAAATCCATATTAATATTATGCATATGTGCCTCATCAATAATTACAACATCATACACATTTTCATTTGTATATGTTTTTTTTTTCTTATCTTTTATCCTCTTTAAATATGGATTTTGTATTATCTCCTCAAATAAAGTACGATCTGTTACTTCTTTTATAAATGTTTGAGCACTCGCAACAATATGTTTTTTTTCTTGTGTTGAGTATTGTAAATATGGGGTTAAATTACTGAAACCATTTGTTTCAATTGGTACTCCTAAATTAATTCCTATAATTTTTGCATTTTTCATTGTTGGAATAACTGTTGGTTGAGTTGATACTACTCGAGCCGCAAAATTTAAATTTACTGCCTTTACCGCATAGTATAACAACTTGGGAACTTCTGTTGATTTACCTTGTCCAGTTGCACCTGTTACAAAAATTACTCTATTGAAAATAAAATGATGCATAAAATTAATTTGTGAAACCCAATTCATTGCAAATGCATAATACCATGGTTCATTCTCTTCAAATGTCGCTTCAAACCAATTTATTTGTTTACCTTTTTTATTATAAATTTCTAAATTAGAATATTTGTCTCCTGTTAAATAATAATATGTATTAAGAAATTTATTTTTTACTTCTGGTGACGAAAATTTCTTATTTAACTTCTTCTTTATATTTACCTTTCTTGATGTCTCTGAATCTCCAAGTAAATCATCATCTGTTATACTTTGATCTATTTCAAATCTATTTAATAATCCAAGTTGTATCCAACTAGTAAAAACAATATCTTTAAGATTTGATAAAAAGTATTCAACAATAAAGTCTTGAATTTCTTTAACAGGAGCACCTGGTCCATAAGTTTTCCTTAACACATTTGATATATTAAAGTTAATAATTTTTTTTCTATTAATTATTTCAATAAACATTTGTTTTTGTTCTTGATTTAAAGTTCTTGCATCTGTTATTTGCACACCTTTATCTATTCCTATAAATTCAATTGCTATAGATTTTGCAAAATTATAAATATTTTTATATGTTGGATAGTATAGTCTTTCTTTAATTTTAATAGAATTTAAAGCAGGATCTGATGAAAATTTCACTTCAGAGTCAATTTGATATTTATTTTTAACAAATTGGATAATATTTTTACCATACCAAGTTAATCTAAATTTTTCAATTTGAGTTAAAAAAAAACCATATATTATTTCAAATGGTAGTTTTAAAAAATTACGTAACTTTTCTATATATTCCATATAGTAATCTCCACCATAATCTAATTTTCTTAAATCTATAACAACTCTTTCATTCTCACCTTCTAAAAAATTTTCATCACCAATATTTGCATCTGTTATTTTTGTTTTACTTAATTTATTATATAAAGTTGTAAAATCATAATTATATGGCTCAGCTATTTCACTTGTACAGTACTGAGAATCAAATTTAAAAACAATAGTTTTAATAAAATTACTATATGGTGAATCTACTTTAGTTATAACTTCATTAATCTTTCTTGTCCAAATTTGTTCTATTTCTTTTCTATTTTTTAGATCAATTATATCATATAATGTATTAGTACATAAATAATCTATTGAAACTATTTCATCTAACATTTCTAAATACATTGTTGGTCTTGTATTTGTGTTTATTGTGAGTTGTTTTTCATATAGCAACCATTTAACACCAGATTTATAAATTTCTCCAAATAAAAATACACATATTGTATTAAATACATCCCCGGCAGTTACACCACCATATGATCTTAACTCTGAATCTATATCTAAATTCCAAAAATCAAATGGATAGCTTTTAGAACCATTAGTCAAACTTGGACACATAAATTTTTCACTTTTAACATCCCATTCCATACTTTGTTTATATTTAGCAGATTGTTTATAATCTTCGAGTGTTAAAGGAATTATATTTATCCAGTTAACATAAAGTCTAGATGCAATCTGATCAATTGTTGATAAAACTAGTTTAAAAGAAGTTTCTAAATCAGTTAGCGAGTATTTATATTCAAGAAATGAATTTAAATCATTTACAATTTTTTCTGATGTCAGAAGATCAACATATTTTTTATTAATATTTGGTGGAATTGCACGTGAGAATTGATAGTTTGATATTATATAATTATTTGATTCAAAATCATTTGATCTTTTTTTACATGTGATATCTTCTAGTGTTACTATTTGTTTATAAAGTTCATAGTTATTTGCATCATTAATATATGGAAGCATTAAATACATAATCGAAATTATGTCTCTTGATTTATTTTGAGTTAGTTGTTGAAAAAATCCGTCTACAGTACTTGGGGTAAAATTTAGTTTACAAGCAATTGTATCAATTAAAATTTTTGTAAATAGCTTTATATAATTTTTATGACCAGGCACAAGTCTTGTAAATATGCTATTAATAATTTTATCTATATGATTCTCCATTTCTTCGGTTAATAAATATTTTTTATATTCGGTCATTTAATATAACGTGGAAAAATATTTTATCTAAATTTATTTTAATATGAAACATATTGAAATAAATGTTATACAACTTCTTCTTATGATTATATTTATTTTTCTTTTCACATATCTTTGGCTCCCTAAAATAAATATACATAAAACCACCGAATACAAAGAACTTGCAAAGAAATATCTTGACCTTATTGATGAAAAAAATTATTGGCAAAATTTACATAACCCCCAACCAAACCATTTTATTAATCAAACATATTCTGAAGCAGCTCCAATTGGAACTAAAACATCTGCTCACTCATCTGCTATCATTCCCAGAAATATTGATTCTAATGATAATGCACTCATTAATCAATTCTTTATTTAATTCTTCTTCTTTCTTCCTCTTTTAGGCTTTTCTTGAACCTGTGTTTCATCAACTTGTTCTTCTTCAACTTGTTGTTCATCATCTTGTACATCTTCAGGAGCTATTCCTGGAACAACATCTTCAGGAACTTCTTCAGGAGCAACTACTTCAGGAACTACTTCAGGAACTACTTCAGGAACTACTTCAGGAACTACTTCAGGAACTACTTCAGGAACTTCTTCAGGAGCAACTTCGGGAGCAACTTCGGGAGCAACTTCAGCAGGAACTACTTCAGCAGGAACTACTTCAGCAGGAACTACTTCAGGAGCAACTTCAGCAGGAACTACTTCAGGAGCAACTTCAGAAACTAGTTCGGGAACAACTTCAGGAACTGGTTCAGGGGCAACTTCAGAAACTAGTTCGGGAACTGGTTCAGGAACTACTTCAGGAACAACTACTTCAGGAGCAACTTGAGAAGCAAGTGCTTGTTGATAAATTTGTTTATTAATTCTATTAATTAAGTTAAGTCTTTGCATTAATATATATAATACTAATATATAATTATTTTTAAATATTTTTACTTTTTAAAGTATTTAAATATATAAATACATTTGTATTAATATAAATGGGAAGTTTTTCTAAGAAAAACAAACCTGCTTCTCAGGGAAAAAACAAAAGAACAACTAAATCAAGTAAATCATCAGATGACATTGTCATTAGACTTCTTGAAGATTCAAGAATTAAGGCTGTAGACATTGAACTTTATAATTTAGCAATTAGTGAGTTTTCAAATGCAAAAATAGATGATCCAATTAAAGTATTAGATAATAAACTAGCAGCATTAGAAACTTATAATCAATATATTAAAAAAACACTTGAAACTCCTGGACTATCTGAAGAACAAATAAAAAAATGTTTATCTAATTCTTGGGTTAGATATTATGTGCATATGTTAGGACTTTAAGAATAAATTATTTAAATAGTATTAATTTTTTTATTTAGATAATTACAGGCATCAATACAAAAATACATATAATCTTGAAAATTAATTTCATGATCATCAAGTGAAAAAGGTGGATTTATTTCAATAACAATCCATTTAAATACTTTATTTTTTTCATCAAATACATATCCTATATCAATACATAAATAATCATAATTACTAGCTTTAATTAGTTCTTCAATAAATATTTTATCTTCAATATAATTAGATATTCTATTTTTACAAATATGACCATGACCATATAATTTATTATTTCCAATTAATAATCTTACTTCAGAAATAATTTTGATTGGATCGCAACAATATATTTTTTGGTTTAAATTTGGAATTTTTACTCCATAACTTTCAAAGTCATTAATATTGCAAATTACTCTTCCATCAAAATCTTTATTATTATCATATGGTTTAATAAATTTTTCAATAGAATTATATTTAGATGCAAATTCATTTAATGTTAATGTTTCAATAATTCTATTATAAAATTTATTAAATCTTATATCATATGTGTTTGGAACTAAATATTTTTTATTAATTTGTTCAAGATGATATTGAACTATATCTGTATTGCAAAAATATACATTATTTAAAAAATAAATAGAATTTAATTCATATAGTTGTTGAACATTTAATATTTTACATTCATAATTATTTTTTTTACAAAAATCAATTATATCATCTGCCTCTCCATCTATTGTCCATGTATTTTCTAATAGAAATAACATATTTATTGTATAATAATATACATATAATCTTTAAATTGATATAAACTAATATTTAAAAAAATGGACTTTCCAAGCAATTTTTAATATTTTAGCAGATATTTAAAAAAATTGAATTTTATATATGTTTGTTTATAATAGTTAATTAACTAACTAATATGAAAAAACTAATTTTTGATCCAGTACATAATCATATTGAAATTGATAGAGAGTTACTTGAAATTATTGATACTCCTGAATTTCAACGTTTAAGAAATATAAAACAGCTTGGAGTAGCATACCATGTTTTTGTTGGAGCATCACATAATAGATTTGAACATTCTATTGGAGTTGCATATCTTTGTGGGTTGTTAATGGAAAATATTAAAAAGAAACAACCAGAACTATATATCTCAGATCGAGATATTGTACTAGTAAAAATTGCTGGACTGTGTCATGATTTAGGACATGCATGTTATTCACACTTTTTTGATGACTATTTTCTTAAAGCTAAACTAACAGGAACTCCTGCAGAACCATGGATTCATCATGAATATAGATCTGAAGTGCTTCTTAAACATATCGTTACTAAATATAAACTTGCTTATACCGAAGATGAAATTGATTTTATTTGTGAACTTATCAATTCCAAACGTAGAACAAAAAAGTTACCTAAACATCGAATTAGAAGACCTGAATTTATGTATGAGGTTGTATCAAATGGTAAATCAGGTTTAGATTGTGATAAAATAGATTATTTATTAAGAGATACAAAAAATATTGGATTAGGTTCATCTTTTGAGTATAATAGATTATTTTCTCAAGCTAGAGTAATCCAAGATACAATTTGTTATCCTGACAAAGATGTATATAATATTTATGAACTATTCCATTCAAGATTTAAAATGCATAAACAAATTTATCAACATCCTGTTATTAATCAACTAGATTTTATGATTTTGGATATATTAGATCAAGTTGATGAAGAATTTGGAATTTCTGCAAATATAACTGATATTGACAAATTTGTTTCCTATACAGATTGTTTAATAGATAGAATTAAATATACAACAATAAACCCTAATGTTAAAAAGTTACTTGAGCGAATTGATACTCGAGACTTATATCATTTTGTTGGAGAAATTATTTTTGATGGTAAAAATGAAGATGTACTTCAACAAATAGAAGGATTTAAAAATGTTATTGGACAAAAGGGATTAGTCTTAGATGTGATATTAACTAAATTTAATATTAACTTCAATCTTAAAAATAAAAATCCTGTTGATGAAATTTATTTTTATTCAATATCTGAACCAAATACAAAATTTAAAATTAAAAAGAAAATGGTTTCACTACTACTTCCATCTGTGTTTGAAGAAACTGTTTATCGAGTTATTATTCGAGATAATAAAACTATTAAAGATGGAGATAATGATATTACACTAAAAGATTTTTGCAAATCACAAATTAACTTGGGTTAAATTAAGTTTAGCACGAGCTAAATTATCCAACTGCAAAGCTATGTTTAACGCTGCAGAAATAGTAAATAAACCATCTGAAATTTGGGTTAGTACACGTGATTTAAAATAATCAACAGTTTCTTTATTTGCTTGAGTCCATGTTGCTCCTTTACATTCCATTGCATAAACTACTGATCTGTCAAAATCATATGCAGCTAATAAATCTGCTTCTCGAACAATATTAAATGCCAACTTATCTAATAAATTATTAAATTTAGGAAATCCCTGAGCTTTTATTTTTGTATAAGACATAGAAGATACTATTTGAACTATTAAATCAATTTGTGTTTGACACAAACATAATCCTTCAAGTAACTCAACAATTCTTTTAATACCAATTGATACATCCATATATTTATAATCACACATATCATGTAGTACACATGCACATATAATTACATCTAACAAATTCTCTATTTCAGGATTTGTTTTTAAAACCTGGAAATAAATTTCAACCCCATATCTATAAACTTGTATTGAATGAGTTAGACCATGAGATTCATCTATTCTAAATTCCATGCAAGTTTCTTTAACAAATTTAAATAGTTTGTCTAACATAGTGTAAATAAATAATGATATTATTTTTAATATTGGTTTAAATTTAAATAGAACAATATTTCATAAATTCATCAAATGTTTTCACTTGTCCCAATCCAAATACTTGACTATCTAAAAGTACTCGAGCTGGAATTTGTTTAATAAACTCCTTTGATAAAACACCAAATCTTTCATAAAGCCTTATCTTTGACCATGGTACTATTAAAGCCTGATCTGGATGTTCCCAAAATGTTTTTCTATATGATCTATCAAATATTGTAAAACATATTGGGATATGTGGAACATACATTAACCATCCACGAGTATATAGTCTTGCAAACATATCCATTTCTTCTCCAAAAAATAAAAATGGAGTATATGGATCATATGGTGCATCTACAATCATTTGACTAGGAGCAAATGCAAAACATCCTGACCAACCTTTTGATTCAACTGGCTTAATCATTGGACTTGAGTATTTTGAATTATATCTATCAAATCCATCTGTCTGATCTACTGACTCCACAAACATTGGACCTCTTAAAGGATTTATTTCTATTTGTTCTGTTTGTATATTAAATGTTGAAACATAATTTGTTAAACATACTAATTCATCACCTTTTAATTTCTGGGATTGGGTTAAACAATCAATACATTTGGTATCCCATGAATCAACAAATCTTGTATGTGAATCTACTTGTAAATAATATTGTTCACCAGAATATAATTGTTGAATTGCAAAACGTGCCCAACAAGGACCTTTTGCATCTGTATGAGGTATTTTTATCCATTTGATTGTTGGGTTACCAGTTTTAAGTTTAGGCATAGATAAATTAGTACATTGGGCATCTATTGAATCATCATTTTGTTGACAAATTACTATAACTAAATTTTCTGGATTTGTTGCCTTAGTTATTGCATCTAGAACTGTTAAAGGACATTGAGGATCACGATATGATGCTACTGATAAAAATATTTTACCATTAGGTTTTACATCTGATGGAGTAAACAGTTTGTATTCAACTGGAGAAAAATATTTATCTAAATTTATAGGTACAGCGGTGATTTTTTTTGACTCAGCAATATCCTTTAAAGTTTGAATATCACTAAACATTTCAAAAGTTTGTGGTTTTGAAGATAAGAAATATATTATAAAAAATATTAAAATCCCAAGTATAATATTTAAATTCATATTATAATAATATCAATAAAAAAAATTAAATCCCTGTATATAATATAATGAATAATATTATTTCAATCGCTATTATTATACTCGTGTTATTAAATATTTATGGAGGAGAAACTAAACATAAAAAAACTAAATCTAATAAAAAATCAACCCGTAAAACACATTCTACTCATAAAGCTTCTGCACATCAATTGGAAAAAGAAAAATATGTTACTAAAGTTGTGCAAGATTTAACTACACAACAAATCCAACCTACTGAACATATCCAACATTTTCAACAAGCATCTGAACCCATTCACTTAATTAGTGCATATACTGTTAATTTAGATGATGAAGATGCTGGTTATACTAAACAATTTTCATCTGTCCCTAGAAAACTTCAAACTATTGACACTAATGAAATCAAAGGTAGAGATTTTATTAAAACTAACTTAGTTGATACACCACAAATAGTTGCAGCTCCTGCACCAGCAAGTGTTAATATATCTAATGAAATTATTGGTATTACTAATGCACCAATGTATGCACCTGTTGAAAGTATTGATTCAAGTGTTGATATTTTTTTAATTAATCAAATTAATACTACTAAAAATAATTGTGTTTCATATTTAGATCAACCTATTATCACTATGAATAATAAAGCTAATTACATTAAAAATAATACATTAATTGAAAATACAAATACATCCAAATCTGTTGAAAATGTTATTGCATTCAGTTTTGGTGAAAAACTACACTCTGAAGTTTAAATTTTTAATTTAAACAAACCTTCGGGAAGTTTTAATAGTAAAAATTTAAACGAACTATTTAAACAATTTATTAACTAATTCAATTTGTTCAACCCAGTTCTCAAGTATTTCAGTTGTAAATTCATTTGTTTCCAAGTATATTATCGCAACTTTAGATGTTAGCAAAGGTGTTATAAATTTGTAAGCAGAATTAACAAATAACACATGGGTATAATAATCAAATTTATTTAATCCAAGTTTTGAACTTACAAATTTTTCTAACCCACACTTTCTTTTATATTTAGATGATCCAAGTATTTTTCTACTTGAATGTTTTAAATGCCATTCATAACTTAAAGCTGATGACTTTGTATGGGATATGTCATACAAAACTATATATGGCGTCCATTTTCCACCACGTGTATATTTAGCACCTCCTTTTATCTGACCATTATGTTGTCTAAATCTTCTAGTTGGATTAACAGTTGAACCAACATAAGTTTTAGTGCTAGGTGATTTATCAAAAATAATATAATTATACCATTTTTTTTCACTCATAGTATATTATAGATGTTTACTTTATCTTTAAGTGAAAGTTTAGTTATTGGATTAATTACAGTAATTGCTGGATTTATAATTCACAAATTAGTATATTCATATGGATGTGATGAAATTAAAAAAACAAATATTTTTCACTCTAATAGAAAAAATATTATGTTTTATTTATCTTTATTTTTAATTGGAATTGGTATTCATGGGCTAGTTAAATATGCTGAAGTAAATGAATGGTATTGTGAAAAGAAATGTGTTGGTGATGTTTGTGAAGTTCTATGTCATCTACCTATTAATGGAGTTACTGAACTATTTATTACTAAATAATATTTATAAAAATTTTTCAACCACTCTATTTAAATATATAAACATATTAAATAATAGTTAATGTCCAAAACTACAAGAAAAAGAACTAATTCATCAATTGGATTAGATGATCATGCTGATAAGAAAAGAAAATCAAGTCAAGAAATAGTTGTTATTAATAAAGAAATTAATACACTAGATGATTTGATTGAACTTGGTTTATCATTTGATTCAAAGAAAAAATACAATATTAATTTAGAAAAACTAAATAAAATTGTTCCTGTACTTAAAAAACTTAAAGAAACTATTGGTATGGCAGGAGTTAAAAAATCTATTGTTGGACAAATTATATATTTTTTACAAGACTTTCAAGATAAAAATGAAGATATGTTACATACTGTTATTCAAGGACCTCCTGGTGTTGGTAAAACTATGTTAGGACATATTATTGGAGAAATTTATTGGCATCTTGATATAATTCAAACTCCAGATAAAATAATTACTAAAAAAAATACTTGCTCTGATGATGATTATTCTGACGATAATGATACAGATTACTCAGAAGATGAAGATTATATTCCACATTTAAAAAAGTTAATTAAATCAATTAAATCAAAAAATAATAAAAATGAGCCCCAACAGTTAAAATTTAAAATAGCTAAAAGAGCAGATTTAATAGCAAAGTACTTGGGACAAACTGCTCCAAAAACACAAGAAGTAATAGATGAAGCATTAGGAGGAGTTTTATTTATAGATGAAGCATATTCATTGGGAAGTCCAGATGGAAGAGATTCTTATGCCAAAGAATGTATTGATACAATTAATCAAAATTTAACAGAAAAGAAAAATCAGCTTCTTGTAATTATTGCAGGATATGAAGATGCATTAGAAGAATGTTTTTTTGCAGTTAATGAAGGGTTAAATAGAAGATTTCCTTTTAGATATACAATTGATGCATACACTCATGAAGAACTTGCACAAATATTCTGTTCAATGGTTAAAAATATAAATTCAAATCCTAATAATTCTTGGACTGTTGATATTACTCAACCCAAACTAAATGAATTTTTTAAAAAAAATTACGACTTATTCCCTAATTTTGGAGGTGATGTTGAAAGCTTTCTTTTAAGTGTTAAAATTCAACATGGTATCAGAGTTTTTTGTTTACCATCTGAACATAAAAGAAAAATATCATATGAAGATCTTGAAAATGCTCTTAAAATTTATAGAGTAAATAAAGAAATAAAAACAAAAACTTCCGATATTAAAGAGTATGTTAGAAATTCAATGTATATATAATAACAAAATTATTATTATAGATTGCTTTAGCCAATGTATATATAAAATTTATTTATATTAACCTATAAATAAATTTATTTGTTGGTTTATTAAATTGTTTTTAACAATTAAACTTCCCGATAGGTTTGTTTAAGATTCAATCTTAAACTTCCCGGTAGGTTTGTTAAATTGTTAAAAACAATTAAACTTCCCGATAGGTTTGTTAAATTGTTTTTAACAATTAAACTTCATTATCATCTCCTCCTCTAACTGCTTTAGCTGTTTTTTTTGTTGTTTTTCTTGTTTTCTTGGGTGCTAATTCTTTTAGCTTCTTTTCCAAAGCCTTTTGTCTTTTAGCCTCTGCTTTTTTAAATGCAACTTCTTCATCTGAATCCCAAAACTCGCCTACTTCTGCATTTGTTTCAACTTTATTATCATAATTATTCCCTGCAATAAAATTAAGAAATTGCTTGTCATTTGGATCATAAATTGATATATCTAATGATGGATTTGTTACATTATGTTTCTCACCTTCATTTAGCAAATAATAGACATTTAAAGGTTCTGTTCTTCCTATTCTTTGAGCTCGTCCAATAATTTGAGTTTCAAGTTCTTTATTCATTTCGTGATAAATAATAATATCAGATGCCATTTGAAGATTAAGACCAGAACCGTAGTATTGGGCATTTAAAAGTAAAACTTTAACTTCTCTTTTATTAAATTTATCAATAGTATTATTAACAGCGCCACAAGAACCTGAAAGCTTAGCAAAAGTAATACCATTATCTTTAAGTAATCTACCAATTGAATCATTAGTATTTTCATAACAAGAAAAAATTAAAAATTTTCCATTTGGTTTCTTATTAATTATATTTAATAAATTATCATTTTTTGATAGCAGTTCTTTTGGTACTTCTACCTTCTTTCCTTTTTTAGCTTTTGGCTCTTCTTTTACAATCACATGTAAATCTTTAAGAACAAATGGAGCTCTACACATTGGACATAATCCATTAATCATTGTAAGACAGGGAACACAAAATAAATTGTTACAACATTTCATAACTGCTGGATTAGTAAAATCCATCAAACAAACTGGACAGGATTCAGATGCATATGATTTAATTTTCTCTTCTATTGACTTTAACTTATCTTCTAAAGATTTAATTTTTTCAGTAAGTTTTTTAAGTAGTTCTTCATGTGCTTTTGCATCATCTGCTATTCTTTCTGATTGATATTTTAACTCTGCCTTTTTATTATGAATTTCTTTTTCTAACTTTGTTGTTATTGCTTTAAAAATATTATCATCTGTATCTGCATTACAATTAATTTTACCAACTGCTTCAACAACATTACCTGCATTAATCATATTCATAACTTCTTCATTCACAAATTCCTTAATCATTCCAATTGCTTTTGGTGTTAAACAATGAATTAAAATTTGATTTAAAGCTGGAAGGTTCATAGAATTTGAAACAAATTCATCATTATTTTTTACAATTAAAAAATTAAACACTACCTTTTGTAAATTAGAAAATATTTCTCTAATATATAACTTTTTAATATAAGCCAAACCAGATGGAGTTGCAGTTATAAACCAGATAAAATTCGCCTGCCAAGGAATATCTGATGGCAGTTTAATTGATAACACTTCATCAATAATAATTCTGGACCATTTAACTTCTTTGTACTTTTCAAAAAAATCTTGTGCCATTGATGATGTAACAATAACTACATCATAATGTTCTAAACATTGTTCTGGTAAAATATCTAGTTCTTTTGCTGTTTCTACATCATCTGATATAGTATATACAGATTTAAAACTATCAAGCACACTATGTCTATGAATTAGTTTAACTCGAAGTTTAGTATTTTCAATAAATGTTTTATACCATTGGGAAGACAAATTATGAGGAATTAAAATTAAATTAGTTTTTATTGGATCAACAGAATCTAAGTATTTAATTGAAGTAAATTGAGTTGAATTAATAATTTTGGGATTATTGGGTGGTGTTAAAGATGAAACAATCATTCCAACAACAGAAAGAGTTTTTCCTGCTCCTACCTTATCAGATAATACACCAAAATTAGTATTAATTAAATATTCAATGTCTTTAAATTCACCATTATTTCTATAATACCAGGAATGATACCAATAATTATTTCCAAAAATATTTGCTTCTTCTGGAATTGCATTATCTGGTAGATTAATAGCACCTTTTGTAGTTACTGATGAATTTAATTTTAGTTTAACTTCTCCCTTTGTCTCTAACTCTAACATTGCATGAATTGTACTTTTTTGATGTTCTTTTAATTTTATTTTTAAATTCTTTGGTTGTTCTATTCTTGGTGCATCTGCTTTAATATTATTCATTGAGAACTATAATAAATAATATTTTACTTTTTACTTTAAATCATTAAAAATATCAATTTTTTCAAATATCTTTTAAGATATTAAGGTCCATTTTTTATTAAATTAGAATATTTCTTTTTATTTGACTCTACCATATCTCTATAATCATAAGTTAAATCTCCTATCATATCTACATACTTCTTTTTTATTTTATCATTAGATTCATATTCTTTTATTTTGGCATTTAGTTTGGTTTCTTTATCAGGATCAAGTTTAATACCTGCGGCAGTCAACATAGTTTTTGCAAAAAATAGCGCATTAACTCCACGATCACACAAAAGTTCTAAAACTTTTGATTTGTCTTTAGTTTGCCATCTACAAATAAAATCTTCATCAAAATCAAAGAGTTGAACTCGGTTATCTCTTCTATTAGTATTTAATATATTCATACGTTCTGGTTTATCTGGATTCAAATGATAATCTTTTACAAACTGTTTAATGGCCTGATCTGGATTGTTAGCATATTCTAAATACTTTTTAGTTGGAATTTTATAACATACATCTCTAAAAGGTAACATATCAACTGGTTCTTGAATAGGATTTACATTAATAACAACATTATTTTGATTGTTTAAAGTTCCAATATTAGTAGTATTAGATGTGTTAGTTGTTGTATTATTAGAATTATTTGTTGTATTATTTTGTTGAATTGGTTGAATTAATTCTGTTTTATTTTTACGGTCTTTACAAACATTTTTTGTCTGATGATATTGTAAATTTTGTTTTGATGCAAAAATAGCATCACAAATTTCACATTTATATTTATTTGGATCATGAACTTTTTTACAAATACCTGAATTAATATGTTTTTTATAATTTGCAGTTGATGATAAAATTTTATCACAAAATTCACATTTTCTTTTTTTATTTTTGCTTGGTTTATTAAAAGCTTTAATTTTTTCTAGTTCTAATAAATAGTCATCTATTTTTATTTTTTTATAATTTTGTAATATTTTATTCAAATTATTTTCACAGTTATATAAATTAGTTTTATGGTCTGTATTACATAAATAACAAATTGTCATATTAATTATAATATATATATACATATTTTTAAATATAAATTTTCCGTATAATTAATTAATGAAAAATTTTATGCTTTATAAATACGCAAAATATTTTATATCTATGATTTTTATTAAAAAATATTTTAAGAGATTTATTTAACACCATTTTAATTTTAAATTAAATTATAATCTAAATTTCAGTACAAAAATATTATGAAAAAATTCATAATATTGTATTTGATTTTATATTTTAGAAAACAAAATTAAAATATATTTATATAATAAAATTATTTTAATTAATATTTAAGATCTAATAGAGTTTTATAATATATTTTAATAGATAAAAATGTTCATTTTCATAAACATAATATACGCATCATAAATATAATATACGTTTCATAAGTTTAAGATTGGTATCATAATATTATAATCTTTAAAATAAAAAATATCTTTAATGAATAGTCTTAATATAGATTGGTATTTAATAATATTTATTCATAGAATTTAGATACGGAATTATTATTTTAAGTCTTTGTTAAAAATATAAGTATAATTTTAAGATTATTATAAAGATCTAAAAGATGTTAAAATACAACTTATATTTTATGATCTAAAAGTATCTAAAACTTATGAAAATTTTTCAGCGGGAGAGAGAGATTTTTTGGGCCCCTCGGGAGTATTTTTTCTGGTCTAAAAAATCTGGGAAAAAATATTTTTACAATTTAAGATCATAAGATAACTTTTCAATCTTACAAATATATTAATTTATAGATATCAACAAATTAAATATATAGTCTGGTGTTAGTGATATAAAATATTCTTTACCATATTCATATTTTTTAATTTGTTTATCTTTTCTAAGAATGTCAAGAAATTTATTTTCAGTAACAGTTGGATTATTGGAATACTTTGTAAATAACATTTTATATCCAGGTGTATATTCGCTTATTCTTGAGAAAGGATCAGTTCTATTAGTTTTACCAATTTTATAAAAATGTTCATTTGTATGTGTGTCTGTTAATTGCAATAAATACACATAACCATCTGTATTTTTGTTTATTTTTTCATTAGTTGTATTATCTTCAATTAATTTATTTTCTATTAGATCATCTTGCACTAAATTATTATCTTGTACTAAATTATTATTTTGTACTAAATTATTATTTTGTACTAAATTATTATTTTGTACTAAATTATTATCTTGTATTAAATTATTATCTTGTACTAAATTATTGTCTTGT
>JACCDY010625549.1_pt1 | contig 22236 bp, 25 predicted proteins | sample 7446391 | NCBI WGS metagenome assembly JACCDY01 (sample SAMN15323451, study PRJNA562643) | freshwater metagenome | isolation source: river surface water | place: USA:Blue River Watershed | collected 2017-08-18 | reverse complement strand
GTGGGCTGTACCGCTGGCCCCGTGAGTGACACGGATTTCTTCACCTGGAAGGCAATGATATTCGGCCCCGCGGACTCACCATATCAGGGTGGTGTCTTCCATCTGAACATCTGTTTCCCGTCGGAGTACCCCTTCAAGCCTCCGATTATCACATTCCGCACGAAAATCTACCATCCGAATATCAACGCAGCGGGCGGCATCTGCCTTGATATTCTGAAAGGACAATGGAGCCCTGCGCTCAGCATCTCGAAGGTGCTCCTGAGTATCCTGTCACTGTTGACGGATGCAAATCCGAACGACCCGCTCGTACCAGAGGCCGCAAATCTCTATAAGCAGAACCGCGCCGCATACGATGCGAAGGCAAAGGAGTGGACGCAACTGTATGCTACACAGTAATCTCAGCTATCAAAGTAGGGATGAGCGGCTATGCAAATACTACACCAAAGCCGTATGGTAACTTATCATCGCCATACATTAAAGCAGATAAAGGTGGTGATCTGTATCAATTATATACGAAGCTCTATTTTGGCCCTATAGTGTTTCTATCACCTACAAAGGTACGCATATATGTGCGGTGTCAGAATACTAAAACAAGTATTATTGTATATTACTCAGAATTATATGTTAATTTAATATTAAATACTGTTTCTGGTAATATAATAACAAATAATCACGATAAGTACACTTCGAATGATGATTATGACACAACATTTTCAGGTGAATTCGAAACAACTGAACCAATCAAATCAATTACATGTAATTATGTTCGCGGGTATATTGATGCGACAAGTGCATCATCAAGCCCTGCAATTTCAGGAACCTTTGAATCGACAATACCGGTTATTACACCAACACAGCCATATATTGTCACTGCGAGTTATAAAATGACACATATTTTGCTGCCCCAGAACCCTGTAACAGGTCAGTGGTATCGCATAAAAAGTGGTATTAATGCACGGGTCCATATTCATACACTTGGGGTTCCAGTAGATAATGCGGGGCTTACCGCAACATCATACATCTGTAATCAGCAATATAAGTCAATGCAAAATGCGTCTAATATTACTACACCGTATACCGCCTATGGATTTACGATGGAGGAGCAAGATTCATGTATGGTGATTTTTAATGGCAGTGTTTGGGTTTTGCAGGAGTATCGTAATGGAGGGTTGAATGGTGTTTTTACATCGGTAATTATTCCAATGTTATTAGACCAATACTTATCATGGTCAACATTAAGCCCTTCTTCCGTCGGTATTACACCATTACCATCATCTGATGTCGTTATTACAGACTTATATACAGGTAATAAGATATTTCAGTTACCAAATCCCGCTACATATATTGGAATAAAATATATTCTTGCAAAGACATTGACTAATAATACAACATATACATTATCTGTCATGGCACCTGTTGACGGAGGCGGAAATTATTTACTGGAAGATGGTAATGAAGTTAATTCATTCTTTGATATATTTAATCCAGCCCCTATTGGACAAAAGAAAGGCAATCTTCTTACCTGTAAACTTGTATATGGAAATCAGATATGTCTGACACTTCTCTCTGATGGTACTAAGTGGTGGATAATGAATACATATCTTGGACAGTACACGGCAACTACGAATAATACACCTGCAAATAAAATTGCAAGTACATCTACTCTTTCATGCATTACGAACCCATACTATACTGCTATAACTCTTCCTGCATTGGCAGGTATTTCTAGCAAAGCAACGCCGCAATATAGTAAGCTTCTGCGCACACCAAATAATTTAGGGATCGTTGCATCCTCAACCACAGGTTCATCTATAGCAGGTACAACCGATATAGATATTGTGTTTAACACAGCGTATAAAGATAATACTGCCTTGTCGTTTATTGCATATCAGAATCCATCATCAGGTATAACGGAATACTATATGACTGGTTCTTTCATTGGGTATTAGACAATTTGAACACCGAGCACAAGTGACCCATTAAGTGAAAATGTTCCATTAACGGTAATATTTTGGGCAGAAATATTTTGAAATGAGCCCGTGTTACCATAGACTCCTGCCGCCTGTACGGAACCGTAGAAGTACTTGTCACCGACTGCACCTGATAAGCCTGCTGGACCGGTGGTTCCAGTCTTTAGTGGTGTCGACTCAATGATTTTCCTAATATTTCCATCTGTACCTATAGTCTGTGTATATAAACAGAACTGTCCAGCATCATTTATTGTAGTATAACCTGTTGAAGAAGCGCCGACACATGTGAATGTGGCATATTGTTCAGGAATGTTGCTTTGAACTGTTTTCAATTGAAGTTCTGCAGAATTCGAACTATTATCTGTATTACCATTTGTTATCCGACATCCTCCATTTATAACAAGTGTTCCAGTTGCACCTATTGGGTATGGAGAAATTTTGGGTGTATTCATACCGTTGCCCCCAAGTATATTTGTCCCTGTAATATCGCCAGTCGTTGAAAAGGAACCTGCCTCTGCTCCACCAGTGACATTCAGAGTACCTCCTTGAACAAGCCCAGTAGTCGAAAAGGAACCCGCGGTTGCTCCACCAGTAACATTCAGAGTACCCCCCTGAACGAGCCCAGTGGTCGAAAAGGAACCCGCAGTTGCTCCACCGGTGACATTCAGAGTACCTCCCTGGACGAGTCCAGTGGTCGAAAAGGAACCCGCAGTTGCTCCACCGGTGACGTTCAGTGAACCACCCACCTGCAGAGACTGATTGATATATTTGTCACCAATAGCACCAACGATGCCGGCTGGACCCGTAATACCAGCAATAAGCGGAGTCGACTCAACTTCAACGCGTGTTGTACCGGTTGGTTTGGGATATACTGACATATAGACACGTTCATTATACTGCCCATCGTATATCCAATCAACGGCTCCTGTTCCACCTAAATCACTCTGTAACCGAACTGTTCCTGGGATTATAGTACCAGCATTTTTTGCAGATATAGTACCAACAGCATCCAGAGAAGCGCATTTAATAATTCCTCTTGCTTCTATTGATATATCACCAGTGCCCATTGCAACACATGTATACCCATCATTATTATCAATAACACTTATACTAGAACAGTTAACGCCACCTTCTACATGAGCATTCCCAACAACATAGAGCTCTTGCGATTGAGCCGCAACTGCTGCAGCGCTTTCATCGCCCGCGCGAATCTTTTTACCTGCTATGAAATCACCGGTAATTGAGGATGTATGATTTACATCATTAATCTCCGTAATAATATGAAGCTTATTCACGGTCAAATCATCGAACGACCCCGTTGTACCGACCAACTGACCCACCGTCAGATGATTCACGGAACCTGTGCCACCCGTGAATCCATTCACAACGAGTGAATTAATCGTTGCCGTACCAGTAACATCAAGTGTTGAGGCATCCACCTCTTGGACAGTAACAGTTCTAAATTCCACGTCATCAATGAGAAGTGTATCAATGGTTGCAACTCCACGTACGTTCAACGTTTGCACATTTGCCGTATCCGTTGGTTCCACCACACCATCACTTCCAACTGCTAACACGCCTGCGCTACTGCCAGAGCCATAACGCAAACGGTCCAGCGTTATACTAGAATGACCCCGTGACGACCGGAGGGATGACATAACTCTACTTGTGATATATTATTTGGTTTACAGGTAATATATTGTAAATGCATCCACCTTGCAGTTATTAATTGCTGTAGATGGGTAGCCGCAGAACCAGCAGAATTGCAGCACTTTTGTTTTATCAATCACACCAGAGCCAGCTGAACCTCCAATACCAAACATATCCTTGAGTAGAACCTGATCAGATATAACCTCAGGTGCATTTGGAACAAGAGATGGTCCAGGGCTGGGTTTTTGATCTGGTGAACCTACCCAATTGAATATGCTGCTTGGGTCAATTGATACGGTAATTCTGTTTTGGAATGCATAAAAGATCTCAGTCTCGGTTGCAGAGCTCTGTGTCAAATTAAGCACAAGACGTGCATCCGAATCGTAAGACGATGGCTGACTATATTGGCACCAGAAGTTCATGCTTACATACTTGATTTGGCTGACATTCGTAAGAGCCGCAGGCCAGAAGCCAGGCGTAACCTTCAACACGGGTATATAGACATTGTTTACAGGGGCTCCAGTATAAGGTGTCGCAGTAACATACTGCGCATATGCTGGATCGAATACGTTGAGTGCAATCGGGTTGAGCGGTGCAGTTGGAACATTGAGTGCTGGGCCGACGGGCCCTTCATCGTAATTGTTTGCGTATGAGGCACTAATAGAATAAGTAGTATTAGGAGTTAGCCCTGTAAATGTATATTGCCATGGTGTAGTGATACCAATGGCCAATACAGGCTTACCATTCAAATAGAGAATTGCAGCCTGCCCAGAGCTGCCTGGTGCAACGGATACTGTTATACTTGTTGGTGTAGCTGCACCGACCAGTGTAGGTGCTGCAGGTGCAGATGGAATTGCTGGTTGCACAATTGGATTTACAAGGGCCGTACCCGATATTGCAGTGGAATAAGGCTCATATGCATTATAACCATCGAACCCAATATGCGACGAAAAACGGTAACCAGAGCCAGGGCTACCCCCATCCTTCCATAAGAACTTATAACCAGCAGATGGTGTAAGGGTAACTGTGCCACCAGAAACAGACGCCGACAATGGCATACCGTTCGATGTAAACACGCTATCAAGGGCCAGGACAATTGAATCAAGCGCCAGGCCTGGAGTTATATTTACACCAAATGGAATAGTTACACTGTTTACCATTGTCGGATCACTGGTGGGATATGTTGCAAATAGTACGGCCTGCGGTGTTTGAAACGGCATTATCACGGTTGTCAGAGGCGTATATATTACACACACATGGTGGTCCGATAGTGCCTTTGTAAGTGCATTTAATTGTGCAATTACTACCGGTAGAGCAGCAGCAGCATTTAATTCCATCAAAGGAACATCAGGTACAAGCTGCTTGGCGGCACCAAATACATCCTGCATCTGCCCCGCAACATTTCGCCAATACAAGCTATTGTTTTGTACGAGCATTGCTGTGCTGAGATTGGGGACATCATGACTCACGAGGTCCAGGTAATCGGTTGTCAGTATACCACGGGAAGTACCTGGACCGAGTACCGATGCATTACCGTTGACTTCAAGTGAGTTGCCGATATTGTCTTGATTACCAACAACAAGAGTATCAGTAATCATATTACCTGCGCTATCAACGGTTGCACCTTCTGATACTGCTACGAGTCCAGTCGCATTGCTGATGTATGGAATCCCCCCCTGTGTAGGGTACGTACCATCGGTCCCTTGCAACACGAGTTCGCGTGTCTTCAGGCGCTGCAAATCATCTGTACGTCGAAGATTCGAAGCCATGTTCTACAGAACCCCGTTAAAACTTGAAGCCACTCGTCACCGAACATACGGCCAGTAGGATGAACATCTTCTTTCTTTCCTCGAACCCCAAGACAGCCGCCGAATGGCATTGTGACAAACACGTTGTGAAGATGTTGTTGGAATCTGCACAGCTGCTGTGGACTGCACAACACATTGCTGGTACCGGGACCTTCACTGATGCGCCGACAACCAAAGACGGGAGTCGGCGCGGCTACAAACCGACACACAAAAATCACCCCTGTGCCATCTGGGTTCGCGCCTCTATCGCAAACTACGAGTGGCTATGTGCACTTGCCGCTGCGCTGGCCGATGAGTACCATTATCGCTATCCCGCAGCAGGACCGCATGTATGTGAAGCCCACATTGCCTGGCTCACGAAGAATCCGCCCCGTCTCCCTGAAGGGCCGCTCACATGGCCGGCGCTCGCCATGCCGCCAGAATACAAAATCAGCAAGAGTCCCATGGCCTGCTATCGTGCATTCTATGTCGGTTCGAAAGGTGCACGCGGCCTTCTGACGTATACACGCCGCGAACCGCCGTCATGGGTCCCCGCCTAAAACCCGCAGACCCAGTAAGGACAATGCCGACATCCACTCTTTTGCAGCTCGTGGCCCGTGGCCGCCAGGATGTGTACCTCACAGGTGATCCGCAGTTCACCTTCTTCAAGCACGTATATCGCCGCCATACACCCTTTGCGATTGAATCCATCCCCATTGAATTCGATGGTAACGCGGAGTTCGGTCAGCGCATCAGTTGTTTGATTCCTCGTAAGGCCGACCTGCTTGGCCCCCTATTCCTCGAGGTCGACCTCCCACCTCTGCCCCAGCCCGCCACAGGCCCACCGGCGAATTTTTGGGTGAACGATATCGGTCACGCTATCATCAAGGATGTCAGCATTGAAATCGGTGACAAGGAAATCGACAAGCACACAGGTGAATGGCTGAATATCTGGGGCGAGCTCACAACACCCGCGGGCAAGCGCGATGGCTATTACAACATGGTCGGGCATTGGCCCGATTATCCACCGATTGACGCAGTCGCCACACAGCCTCTGCACCTGTCAATTCCTCTCCGGTTCTGGTTCTGCAACACGATTGGCGCCGCACTCCCGCTCATTGCCCTGCAGGCGCACCCCGTTCGCCTTATCATGCACTTGCGCCCATTCCGCGAACTCTGGTGGACATCAAGCATGGAAAACAATTGTGGTACATGTGTCTCGTGGCCGTTTGACCCTGTTTCACCTTCCCGGATTCAGCTGTTCGGTGACTACTATTTCCTCGAGAAGGAGGAGCGCCAGAAATTCGCAGCGGCCGAGCACGAATATCTCATTGACCAGCTCCAGATTTCGCCACCACAGTCTGTCCCCGCGGGTGCCACACACGCCAACAGCAGCCTGATGTTCAATCACTGCTGTAAGGAGTTTATCTGGGTTGTTCAGCGTGATGCGATGCAGTGTGCGAATGAGTGGTTCAACTATTCATCGGACTACTTCGGGTCGGTGAATGGCAACGACCTCATGTCCTCTGCAATTCTGCGACTCGATGGTTATGACCGTTTCTACAGTCGGAATGCCGCGTATTTCCGCCGTACGCAGCCGTACCAGTACCATACAAATGTGCCGGATAACTTCATCTATCTCTATAGCTTCGCACTGCGCCCCGAAGAGCATCAGCCATCAGGTACGATGAATGCGAGCAAAATCGATGACATCGTGCTCAGCATGCGCTTCCCCGCCGCACTCAGTACCGACCAGCGCTCTATATCAGTCTTCGCCATCAACTACAACGTGTTGCGCATCATCGGTGGCCTGGGCGGCCTCGCCTTTATTGCGTAGGCGACACACTCACAAAATCCACGTAGGCGTCAGAGGAATGGCTAGCACAGACCCATTCATGGACGTTGCAAATGGGAGATATCCGCTGTCGGAAAATACGGGAGCGGCCCGGTATTGGGCGGGCCCAGATAAAGTACCACGACCGGATCGTGAGTACTGGTGGCTTGCTGTCATATCGATTGTGTTTGGCCTGATTGGCGCTGACCATTTCTGGTTACGCAGTCCAAAAACGGGCTTTCTCAAGATGATTACGATGGGCGGTTTCGGCCTCTGGTGGTTGTGGGACGTGGCACAGATTTTGACTGAGAAGGCGCGAATTATGGCGTATGGTATGTCGACGCCGTTTGATTTGACCACTGGTATTGCACAGGGTATGATTACAGACCAGGAGACAAACTACAAATCGAAAGTGAACTATGGTATCTGGGCAATGTCAACAATATTTGGATTCTTAGGATTCGATTCACTGTTCGTATTGAAAAATATGGGTCAGGGTCTCCGTAAGTTGATGGAGGGTGGGCTCGTACTTGCATCACTTGCTATCTTTCTAGGGTTTGCCATTGGTGGCCTGCCTCATTCATTTTTCGGATGGATTGGTGCATTCTTCAAGATTGCATTTGCAGTCACATGTATTACACTCTTTGGTACATCAGTTGGTGTGACATGGACAAAAACCATCACGAAGGCAATGGGTAAACCAGAGAAACTATTGCAAGAGGGCATCGTATTTTCAGACCTGGATGACAAACAGGTGAATGCAACGGTGGAGTCTATGTTGCTTGCAACTGCTGGAAACGGGTTAAATCGAGATGAAAATCTGAAAAAGATAAAAGAACAGATTAAAATGCTGAAATACGGAAGTATTCTAAAGGAAGAGTGCCAGGATATGTTCTCCGTCAAGCATATATCGGAGGCGAAACCAGATAAACTGCCATCATCCGAGATTAATCCCAATGGAACAAATCCAACCGCTGCCATTGCCGCATATGCAGGGGCTCCTCTGACAATAGCTGGAAACAATATAAGAGATACAGCGGTAGCCGCAGTGGAGGTTGTTGGTGCCGCTGCTATCCCTGGTGCCGGTGCAATTAAGACCATAATGAATACAGGTGCCAATCTGATTAAGAAACAAGTTGAAAACCCGGCCGTACAACAGGCATTAACGGAGGGTGTAGTTGGCATGCTACCGGGCTCGATGGGCAAAGTAGTAGGTGCGGTATTGAACCCACAGGCCGCTGCCAAGGACCTTATGGCAAGCGCAACGGATGCCGCCCAGGGCATAGTTGGACAAGCAGCAGGTGAGGCTATTGCAGATGTGAGTGAAGTAGCCAAGAAGGCTCAGGGTGTAACAGAAGCAGTCGGCAGTGTTACATCGGCACTTTCAGGTGCAGTGGACACAAAACGTCAACAGTACGCATCTATTATGAAGACTCTGCGAAGCCTGGTACCGGGCATCAGTGATGCAGAACTCAAGGAATGGGCACCGAAACTATACGAAATTAACCCTAATATGACGAAGGAAGAGATGACACCTATGGTACACAATGTTATGTCTGCGATGGCATGGATGAAAGGTAGTGATGCCGAAGAGAGGAATAAGCTGCAACAGCAGCAATTGAGTCAGATGGCACCGGCGGTCATGGTCGGCGGTGCCCGTGCAGAGCCCCTCAGCCTCGAGGGCAAACTCATGGGTGCAGCCACCATCGCACTCATCGGCGGTGGCGCGGTCAAGTTCATCATTGACAACCTCATGCCCGAGTAAACAACCGACATGAAAGAATTCACTAGTGCACGCGAATTTCTCAAATTCTGGACTAGTGATCCAACCGAGCAGGAGCCAGCATTCATCTGGTTCAGCGCATCTTGGTGTGTGCCCTGTCAGACACTCGCCAAGCATCAAAAAGAACTAGAGGTTGCTGCTGGAAAGATACCCCTGTACTATTGCAATATCTCCAAAGTCGGTGATGACGCTGCTGGATACTGTGGTATCGCCAAGCTTCCCACATTTGCACTTGTGACACCCGGTCGCGTACGCGCGAAGGTAGAGGGTGCCGATGTGAACGCCATCTGCAAGTTTATGTGCGGACATCAGTAAGGGTATGCCACGACGCCATACAGTGATTGTTGGAGCCGGCATTGCCGGCCTTACAATCGCGGAACGTTGCGCCAGTGCAGGCGACCATGTAACCGTCATCGAAAAATACGATTATATCGGTGGGCGTGTTCTTACATCCAAGCGCGGGTATGAAATCGGGGCAGGTCGTGTAGCCGCCTCACATCGACATGTTTGGGCCCTCGTACACAGGTTCGGCCTTCATCACTACCGTATGTCCTCCACCATTCATTGGCGCTCTCTCGCCGACAAACACACAAGCACGAATCCGTTCGATGACCAACTATCACCTATTCTGGCGGCAATAGACCGGCTGCCCCCGCATATCAAGGCTGCTCATACACTCGGTGAGCTTCTGGATAAAACGGCAAGCCCTATCCAGCAACTACAGTTCCCATATCGCGCAGAAGTAGACGTTCTACGGGCGGATTTAGCCATTGCAACCTTCAAACATGAATTTAGCGGTCACGAAGCGTACTATGGTATAACAGAAGGCCTCTCTGCAATTAGTAAAGGCCTGGAGTCTGCGTGCCGTACTGCCGGTGTGCGTTTCCGCATGAATACGGAGGTTGTCGATGTTGCATCCACTACGACTGTGTATATCAAGGGAGGCCGGCCTATCAAGGCAGACCGTGTAGTTCTAGCATTGCATCATACAGCCCTCAGCAAGTTACCCTGCATGAAGAAGGCCCCGTTCCTCAAACATCTCACCATGGCCCCATTGACCCGCATCTATGCACAGTACCCAACGCCTGCATGGTTTGGAACAGAGCGGGTTGTGACTGATTCACCCTTACGCTACATCATCCCAATTAATCCAGAAACTGGCATCATTATGATATCCTACACAGATAATCAGGATACACGAGCCTGGGCTTCTTTAAAAGGCGATGCATTAACAGCTGCCATTCAGCGCGAGGTACGCCGACTGTATCCAGAACGCGAGATACCAGACCCTCTCTGGTGCAAAGCCTATGAGTGGACCGAGGGCTGTACGTACTGGACTCCAGGTCACTATGACCCTGTCTGCGCGTCAAAAGAGGCGATGCAACCATTTCCCGCCACACTACCAAACCTCTACGTGACGGGGGAATCTGTCAGTATGCGTCAGGCCTGGATAGAAGGAGCCCTGGAGCATGCCGATGCGCTGTGGCACACATACCTTAAAGACTAAGCGACTCCGAACCACGAACGGATATCGGCCTGTTTCTTGGTGCCTGGAATGGGAGGGCGCAACATGGGAGGAGTGTATGAGTTTACTGGCTCAGGGACTGGTTCTGGAGTCGGCTTAGGAACGCCAACCTCCTTCTTTACAACAGCAAACATGGAAGGTGATGCGTCATGTTCTATCACATCCGCCGGCGGGAAGGTTCGCGATGTACCGGTTCCCAGCGACCCCGCTACGGCTGCACGGTCCACCCAATTATTGCCCCAGGCCTCAGGCGATGTTCCCGTCTGATGCCCGCGGACATGAACCAGGCTCCATGCTGGGCGCCAGAGTTCCACTAACGGCTTAATCAGGTCCAGATTCAGCAGCGGTTCCCCTGAATCACGCTTCCACCCCTTTCGCCGCCATGCAGGCCCCCACTTCGACGTACACTGAATCGCATACATCGAATCTGTATATACGGTCACGGGTCCACCGCCACCAGATGCCAGCCACCAGCGCAGGGCCTCTAGCAGGGCCATGAGTTCCGCCCTCTGATTGGTTGCAGGGTGTCCATCCAATTTGGCCGAGCACCAGCGCAATGGCTCTCCCACAGCAGCCCCAGGCCAGAACGCCCATGCCCAACCCGCCACCGCACCTCGTTGTCCGTTTCCACGGCATGCCCCATCACAGAATATGGAACCGGGCATTGTATCTAGTGTCTGTCGTTGGTTTGTGTTGCGACCCAACACGCAGCCATCACATTTGCTTATTATCTGCAACAACAGTAAGGAATGAGCGAGTGGCAGCGCGGTAAAACGGTGGACCTTCTCTCTATCTTCATGAATGACCCGGAAGCACGCAAGGACCCACGGATTCGCGCCATCATTAAGCGTCTGCGTGCAGAACATCGTCAAATCGCCCGCGAAAATGCGCAAACCGTTGCCGCGTTAGAACGTATCGGTACCGAAAACTATAGGGAGCGTAATCGACGAACGACGACTATGCGCCGACGGAAAACAACCAGCGGAAGTAATCGTCGGAAAACCCGTAATGCGAACCATTAGGCTCCTGGTCTTTGGGCACACGACGGGATGAGGTATTGGCCTTGTGGATGAATGACACAATAATACCCGCGGGTGGAATCTCAATCGACTCCGCCCAGCGCCCCACCATGAACCCTTCCCCCTCCGCCATCGACACCTCAGGGAATGGCCTGAAACCAGCCCGTGTGAATGCAAGCGTCGCTTCACTGACACGAGTCGCAGGGCTATCCTTCATCGGTGGTGTATTAATCGCAGAGATGTAACGTGGGATATCGTACATGTAGATGGTCGAGCAGTATGCAACCTTGACACCAGGCACAGTGAGCCAAGATGCCCGTGCTGCAACCGAGGACGATGGATAGTGGTCATCATCGTCCATCATCATGAATACCGAGACATCTGCACCGGCTGCCGCGACACCCGCATTGCGCTTGGCACCGATTGTCTGTCCAGGAGGTAGTCCAACATACCGAATCGTCAGAGCCGGCCGCTCTTCACACAGCTTCGCAACCCGCGACTCCAACCGTTGCCCCTCATCACCATCGTCCACAATAATCCACTCCAAATGCGAGATGGGCCACGCCTGTGTGACGATATTCTGCACCATGTTCGGCCACCAGGCAGCGCGATTGCGCGTCACGGTAATAACCGCAACCTTCGGTGGCTGTGCACCCTTGGGCATCTGTTTAGGGACACGTGGTGCAATATCTTTGTTCCGCTGTACAAGGCGCATGACACGTGTCCACGCATCTGCCAACTGCTCCTGATTTTGCTTCATGCGCGCCTTCATCTTGACCTGCATCGCAGCGACATCATCGTCACTCATTTCAAACACCGAGTTCACTGCATCGGAAAGGGCTGCAGCGGTGAATCCACGACGCACATCGCGATAATTACCGCGGACCCGTTCTGTTAGTGCAATGCGACCGTGTTCTAGACCCCATGCGTACTCGAATACAGGCAGGCCCGACCAGATAATGGAAGCACCGCAGGCAACAGCCTCTGCCATGGAGAGACCGAACCCCTCTGCTACCGTGGCGACAACGTGACACTTGCAAGCGCGCTGACGCGCCTCCTTTTCTTCACGACTCTTGAAATCTGTCTGCCATTCAATCGGCGCACCTGGAATAGCAAGAGTCTGCGCCTTTTCTGCAAACTTCGGTGAGCACCAGATTTCAAGCGGTGGCCACTCCGGTTGCCACCACGATACAACATCCAGTGCGGCTTCCTCCTTACTTACGGACTCACTGAGCAGGTACAGACAACGGTCCTCCTTGACTTTCCAATCGCCGAACTCCGGTTGCATCAGTGTCATCCACGGGCTCACAACATAGCGCTTGGGGTCCAACTCTGGAAACAATGCAGGCACGTGCCCCGACTTGAAAAAGAAGAGGTCCATGCCACCTGCAGATGGCTTCTCAAGCGCCCAGTCCCAATCGTGTATCTGCCACCATTCAGCATTCACAACTGCCACGTTGCAACGTGCCCAGGGCATTCCCATACGAATAGGAATCTCCATATGAATGTTGATATCCGCAATCACACCATCTGCGGGTTGCCATGTATGCCCGTCAACCACCTCATACTTCCATTCATCGCGGGCATTCATGCGAATCCGCACCTGGCGCAGCATCTTCTGAATAACTTGTACATCCGTCGAAAGCCCGCCCTTCTCGCTCAGCGTAACAAAAATACGAATAAGCATCTTTCTAATCAGTGTGTGAGGAGCCCGTGTTTAAGCCAGCAGACTATCTAGGGTCGCCTTGATTTCTTCCGGTGCGGCAAAGCACTGGACCGCGTGGTAGTAGTACGCAGTCGCAGAGCCGAACCCCTTCTTGCAACTACTGCAATTGCACGAGTCACCCGCTGCTGGAATCCATCCCTCTCCGTGCTTCCGCCCGATGTGAATCAGCAGATTCGCCTTCATCTTACTCACATGGTCGCAGCATGGGCAGGCCCATGACGGCTCCGCCCCGGTTGGATGTGCCTGCATCATGTGTTGTACGAGGCCACTCTTCTGGATGAATTTGGCATCACAGTGTGTGCACGCATGATTGAATGCCCCCGCATGCTTCTTCATGTGGTAGAACATCGTATTCTGCCGCGCCTTGGTTTCTCCGCAAGTTGGGCATACAAATATCCCCTTGTCGTTCTTGATGTAGGTCATCTTCTGTACGTCTGTCATTTCAGCGTCTTTGTGCTACCAGGTCACACTGGTCGACGGGTACCCGTTTCAACTTTTTGAGGGGTACCCCGGCCCGCGCGTTCAGAAGAGAGATGACCGTGGCGAAAATCGTGGCCCAGTGTATAAGATGCCCGAGATGCTCACTGTCGGTTCCAAGGCCCAGGTTTTCCACGGTACTGCCAAGCACACCTCCGGTGGCCTCGAGAAGAAGGACCTCGTCCAGAACAAGCACGGCCGCATCGTCAGCCGTCGCAAGATGATGGCCGGCAAGAAGGCCCTGAAGTTCCTGACCCGCAAGGGCTACAAGGCGCGCAAGGGTACCTTCCGCCTGTTCAAGAAGCACCGCTCTGGCAGTCGCAAGCAGCAGGGCGGCGGCTTCTTCTAAATCAGAAGCAACCATCTCATCTAAAACCGTATAACTCCTACAGAGTTAATGACATTTGAAATTACCCCACGCGTATTATTCGGCCCCGCTGGTGCAACCCACAGGGCCGAATTTATGACCACCATCACACACGTAGTGAACTGTGACTCCAGTTACAGTTCCACGAGCTACGGAGGCCAGGCCAAACACTTCCTCTTCCTCAAATCCTATGATGAGGAGACGTATCCGATTCTGGACACACACTTCGATACGCTGTGTAAGTACATTGACCGTGCTCTCCAGGATCCAGATGCGCGGGTCTACATACACTGCTACATGGGCATCAACCGGTCCGCGGCACTCGCCATTGCGTACGCCTGTCGGCACTACAAGCGACCCGCACGCACACTCATCGACGAAACCCGCCGTGCCACAAATCGGCTCCTACTTACGAATCAGGGGTTCGAGGAGCAGCTGAAGCTGCGGTTCCCTCTATATCCCCCCTACTCATAACCACAAGCGTCGAGATACAATGTATGTAATTGGAACAAACGCTGCAAAGAAGCACCACATTGCACCGAGGATTTCACGGGGATAAATGAGATAGCTCGCCGTGAACGTGCCGACCGATATCGCTGCCATACGCCAGTTCAGACCAGCGGGGAGCCCCATCATGAACAGAGCCGTAAATGCCAGTAGGAATATGATATACATTTCACGACAATACGGCATGCTAATCCAGTTCCAGACCAGGTGGGGATTTTCTGCACGTGGCACCGAACAACGCATGTCACCGATATTGTCATATTGCATGGAATACGGGATAGCCGCGGCCAGATACGCGCCTACAACACCCAGAATCCAGAGACGGTATCGGGGCGGCCCAAATAGCAGAGCGAGGCCACCGAGCACCACTGGCTGCAGGTGACTCAGCCACATGCCGGCATAGGATACTATCTTGTGAGCATCGCCGCAGTCTTGTGTCATCCATAGTAGGTACTCGATGCCCTGCATGAGGGCCACAAAGGCCAGGAAGACGCCGACGAGTTTATCTGCGGTAGTACCCATGCCGAAAAAGATATATGCGGCCCCACCTATACCAATCAGGAAGGTTGTGGCACTGACCTCAGCAGAATAGCACATTCTTTACTTCTTACACTGGAATCTTCTCGAGCACGGTTCCCAGAATCTGAATCTGGCGTGCAATCTGCGATACGGACAACGTGGCCATGGGCTCCGAATCCGCCGGCTTGTACCAGTGCCATACACCATCCGCTACTGTGAGAGCGTATCCCTGTGCAGCCAACTGCGGCAGCAGCGTCTTGAAATCCATCGATTTTGGTGTGGCCTTCCCCGCCCACTCCTGCATGGCCGCTACGATGCCCGCATTGCGCGTTGTAGCGCCGTCAATCACGGGGAAAAACACCTGGTCCGCCGGCTCGCCCACCCAACCACCGCCAGCAAGTCCAGGAGTGCGCAACACAACCGCTGTCACGGTTGGCATGGAACGCACACCCTGCAGAGAGCCAACGAGCTTTGCCGTCAACTGCATATCGGGTCCTACTACGAGAAGAATGGGCCCCGGCATATGCTGGAGAATGCCGAGCAAGCAGGCCCACTCCTTTCCGCCAGGAGAGCGCCATACCTGGGTCCAGCTCGGGTCCGATGCCATTGCTGTTGACAGCGGTGATGCACGCCCCGTTACCAGAATCCGTGTGATATACTGCGATAGCAAGAACTCTGTGGGCAGCCATGCGGTCACCGAATCGGGAGCCTGCCACACAGCCAACAGCTTATTTTGAATGACACCCGTATACTCTTCGAGTCTCACCGTGTCCTTCGACATTACTCTGTCCACCATCGCCAATTTCAGCGCCCCAAACAGAACGCACATGTATGCACTCGCAGCAGTCGCCGTAATCATGTTACTCATGGATGCTGGCTGGCTCACATACCGTGCAGCCTATCATCGCCAAGTGTTCGCGGCACTTCAGGGTTCGCCCCTGCAACTGCGTATCCCCGCCGCTGTCGCAACATATGCACTTATGATTGCGGGTGTCTGGTTTTTTGCCGTGCGCCCTGCTTGCACAGTCTCTGGCGCCGCCGGTCGCGGAGCAGCCATTGGGCTCCTGATGTACGGTGTCTATGACCTCACAAACTACGCAACACTGTCGCGTTATCCGACGGCCTACGCATTGTCGGATATGGCCTGGGGCACATTCCTGTGTGCGGTTGTCGCCGCCGGTGCGTTCACAGCCGCCAAAGAAATCCCCGACCTCAAGTGGGGATAAGTGGAGTGACAAGGGGCTTTTACCTCCTTGGTCTTCGGACGACTTATTCTTGCGGAGGGATTTATATCGGTAAATGGCAGTCAAAACAGGCGGTCAGGTTTTAGAGGTCGCTGTGCGTCACCGTCAGGGTAGGTCCGAGGTTGCATCTGTCAATGCAAAGGACAGATGATGGCGTGCATGTATGACTCTTAAACTGCGAGAATTCCAATGATGTAGGACATAGTTTTGCGGATAGCTCGCTGCGATGTGATGGTGCAAACTGTTGTGTCTCGGCTTGAGCGCAAGGTTGCTTTTCTGAGTGCGTCTCTTCGCGGAGGCAAACTCAAGAATATATGCGACAACTCCCCACCAACAAAAACAAAAAACCCAAAAGAATACGTGCCGGCATAGTATGCCTACACGCGTCCTGTAGTCAGCACCAACACGTAAAAAGCGATGATAGCCAACACCACTGTTGCAGTGTGACACATCTGAAGAAAGTCGTCTCCATCCACCTTCTGAACACATTGAATGTCGTACATTGCACCCTCCTTGTGCTTTGCAATGGCATCTCGTGCCTTATTGAGTGCACGCGTCACACGTGGCACCAGATACGACTTGCGCGTACCAGGGTTACGGCAAATGCTGCGGCGCAGTCGCTTCAGCTCATCATAGATATCAATCACCCCCTCAACACTCGCACCATCGAGTGCAGTTACAAGCTCGTCAAGTCGCGCAAATGTCTGCTCATAGAACCCCATGCTTATGAGAGATAAAGCACCAACTGTTTAAATCGACTCGGTTACACATGTCATTGGCTCATAGTGACCGCCTGTCCATGATAAGCAGCATACATCACCGGATGTCCATGGAAATTCAATCCAGCGTTTATAACGGATAGCCCATACACGTACAGGGCGCTGCCATAGCTGCACTGCAGCACGTATTTCGATTGCACCGCCCCATGTACCCATAGACCGCATTCGTTCAACGTATCTATCCAATGGTAAACCGGATTCAACAAGGGCAGCTGTTCCTGCATCCATGTCATCATACAGGGCCGGATTTGTGGACAAGTAATCGCATATGCGTCCACGAATCGATTCTGAACTCTCGCCGTAAAAATGCGAGAGCGAATTAAATAAGCACGACATTCTGTTATACTACATAGTATTAACATCCAAGGTCAAACACACCCTGCAAGTCCGTGTAACGCCCCGTGCTCAGCTGCGGTATCTGCGGGTACCCGTTCTTCTTCAGGAAAGCGCGCACGTCCCATAACAGGTACTTCGTCTTGATAGCACGCCCATACGAGCGCCATGTATCCAACAGAGCCCATGTGAGAGCACCAGCAGGCCGCTCTGTATTATCCACCGTGTCCGCCGCATACTCCTTATCCATGCATGCGCTCAGGAATACAATATCACCGACTGTCTTTTCATACTTGGCATCCTCGGAATAGGCCAGCATTCCAGACCTAGGTGCCTCCCATCGATACCGCAGATCGACACCGGTCCCGCTATGGCATGCATCCAGGACTACGAAGCACTTGCACCCTGCGGGCAGGCGGGTCGCCAGCGCTGCACGGAGTTCATCATCAGTAATCATCTCAATGCGCCCATCATTGCATGGATAAATGCAGCTGTCCATCCCCGATACCTCGTCACCATTCCTATCTTTCACCTGTCCACCGTGTCCGCTATAATGGAAAAACACATTCTCACCAGGCTTAAGTCCAGAAACAAGCCAGTCAATGCCGGCCATGATGTTTGCCTTGGAGGGTTTCACTGCAGCACTGTCGGTCAGAACGCGGTATTCTGTGATTCCAGGAAAGAATGTGCGGAGTTGCGTCTGGACATTTTGGACATCGTTGATGCACCCGTAGAGCTCATAGGGGGTCCCCACATAGTTGATGCCAATGAGAAGAGCACGGGCAAATCGACCGGTTGACTGCTGCGCTCCAACCTGTTGCTTTTCAAGTCGAGTGACAGTTGCCTGTGCCGATACCACCGCTGCCTCCGCCTGTGCTAACGCTACCTTCGCTGTAACCAGAGCCTGATGAAAAGATGCCATGTTTGGCACAGGGCGCATGAGTGGCCCTCTGCGCGGTGGAGTTGCAGCCGCCTTATCATACGCAGCCTGTGCAGCCGCAACAGCAGCCCGTGCAGCATCTCGGCGCTGAATAGCTACTCCTAGAGCTACTCGTGCCTGGTCTAAGCTCATTATATTATGTACAAACATAATTTAATGAGACAACTATAATTTTCACCGTCGGCATTGAAATGCGCACATCAGGCTCCTCAAGCAGACTTACGTAATCTGTCTGCAGAAACAGGGTTGTCATGTGCCTTCGTGCTACTGTACTTCAACCAATATGACTTTGATGTACATGCTTGCTTAATCTAGATAAAGATATCATAACCTATACTATAGAATACTAAATATACGCTTTCATGGACTAATCAATTAGTAAATACCGTATCAGATGTATAGTAATTTAGTTTTGATGCGATAGTTATGACATCTCCTCTTATTTCGTCAACACTGCGTGAGCAACGCAGTGTATCTACAATTATGCGCGCAAGCATTAGCATAGTTTCTGTATCAGCACCCCGCGTTGTGATAGCTGGAGTTCCTATACGAATACCGGATGGATTCAATGCCGATATGTCACCAGGTATTGTATTCTTATTCACAGATATACCAACTTCTTCAAGTGCAGCTTCTGCCTCCTTTCCAGAAATAGCAAATGGGCGCAGGTCAACTAATAGTAGATGATTATCGGTACCACCAGTTATCACCCTCAGTCCATAATCCTGCAATGTTTGTGCTAAAACCCGTGCATTTTCGCGCACTTTACATATATACTCTTTGAATGATGGCTGAGATGCTTCACGAAGGGCAGTTGCAATTGCAGCAATCTGATGATTATGTGGCCCGCCTTGCAGCCCAGGAAACACGGCTTCATCGATTTGCCGTGCAAATGCACGCTTGCAGAAAATCAATCCTGCGCGAGGACCACGCAATGTTTTATGTGTTGTAGTTGTTACAATATCACAGTATGCAAACGGATCGGCCATTTCCTGTGTGGCAACGAACCCGCTGATGTGTGAAATATCCGCCATTAGGAGTGCATCTATCTTTTTAGCAATTTCGCGAAACCGTGCATAATTAAAATCGCGAGAGTATGCCGATGCACCTACAATTAGTAGTTTGGGGCGAAACGCCGCTGCCCGTTGCTCAATATCATCATAATCAATTCGCCCTATTTCAGGGTCCACCTTATACGGCATACTCTCCCAAAATAGCGAAGTGGCACTGACCTTACGCTTGGGTGTCTGAAAGCCATGTGTTAAATGACCACCAGAAGGGAGGTCGAGTCCCATAATCCGGTCATGTGGTTTTAATAGCGCGGTATAGACTGCAAAGTTAGCCGGACTACCACTGTATGGCTGTACATTAACATGCCATTCAGCCGGGTCAAGGCGAAATAACGCCAATGCACGTTCGCGCGCCAGATTCTCCACCTTATCAATCATCTGATTACCGCCGTAATATCGTGCGCCTGGATACCCCTCAGAATATTTATTTGTTAATACAGAACCAAGGCATTCGCGCACTGCTTGACTTGTATAGTTTTCAGATGCAATTAGTTCAATAGAATAACGTTGACGTTCTTCTTCAGCATTAATAATTGCATTTAGCTCCCCATCCGTTTTTACAAGACTATTCGTAAAAGTATACATCAATATTCATACCTGGATATTAATAAATACATGGATAGCCGCAAGGCCTCAAATGAATGGATTATAGGCCCACTGGAGCAGTGCCTGCCGCTCGCGTGAATAGCATGATAGGTCACCACGTCGGCAAAACGCCCGCACGGAACCCGCATGCCGTCTGAACGACCGCCACCGCGCTATTTGCACCGCATCCAACTCCGGAATGCGCCGCCCCATCCAGTATCGACAATACCACTGGAACCATCCGCGTTCATCGGGATTCCGTGTCAGTGATGACAAAATCGCCTCACGTGCAAGGCCCGTGCGTCGCTGGAAGCGACGGGATGGCGCCCACCCGTTCTCACGCCAAACTGACAGAGGCTGCCGCGACTTCACCCCAAAGAAGTTACAGCGTTCTACATCTGGCCCCTCAGGCGACAGTCGGTCATGTAGGAGTGCACCCAGAAACCATTCCGCTGGAAATTCGGTCACACAGTCATTCAGATACTTGCCCTCGAATACACCGAGCATCAGCATCTCGGCAGGTGACAGCTCCGGCTCGAAGCCAGCTGCCATATTCGTACCAGGGTCCTCTGCCAGCACATACGAATATCCGGTTTGCAGTGCCATACCGGTTGCCCCCATAACGCGGTCTCCCTTCTTGAATGTATCGAGAGACCGACCATGTGCCTGTAAAGTTGACCAGAGTTCCGCTTGTGTTCGTACCCGTACCATGCCTCCACCTACTAATGACACCGATATCCAAGCCTTTATGGCCTGGCTCCCACCAAAAGACCGCTTGATTCACGAACTGGCTGCCAAGATGCTCAAGACCCGTTACACGCCACACCGGTCGAATGCTTGGTTGGCATTCCAGAAAGAAGCGAAGAAATGAGGCCCATTGTATGCGTGAACTTGCTTGGGCCATGTGCCTTTTTGACCCAGGTGCGCACATCGCAGTTCGTGTTCAGTGCGAGAATCTCTGGTACCGTGAACCACCCGTACTCAGAGTGTTCGCGTGCGGTCAATCGAATTGGTGCCTGCCCATCTCGCACAACTCCAATCCAATAGGGGCGCTTGCCGAAGCGCAATGCATCCCCCATGATATCATAGTCGAGGCCGCAGCGCAGCCCCGTCTCCTCCTGCGTTTCCCGGACAGCCGTGCGCAGGGGTGAATTGCGGTCACAGATCTCAGGGTGCCCCTTGGAAAAGCTCCATACCCCGGATTCAGTACCGCGCAATAGCAGAAAACGGGGCTCGCACCCCGTTAACTGCACGAGAATAACCCCGGCCCCTACATAGTTCGTCGCCTCGGTCATAGTCATTCTGTTCATTTGTCGTCGTCGTTGTTCTTAAACGTTACCGCCACCCTCACCGGCTGCCACCAGCACTTCAACTTTTTGATACCCCAACACACAAACACCTGTATAGAGTAGAACATGGAACCCGAACCATTGACAGCAGGCGGTAAGCCCCGATGCATCGGTCGTGTATGCGGCCCCCCTATAAAGGCCTTGTACCCTGGTGCAAAGGACCGTTTCCCAGAGGATCAGTGTAAGCGTGCATGTGCGGAGGGTTCTTCTCAATGCGAGACCTGTCTTGCCAATGAGGCCTTGTATATGGCCGGTACAAATACAAAGAAGAGGTATCATGGTGTTATCGGCGGACCCATCACGCCCTACAGCCACATTATTGGTTCGGAGTGGAATCTGACTACCCGTGAGAAGAATGCGGCGAAGGCTGCCAAGGCGGCCGCTGCGGATGAGAAGAAGGCAACCACGATGGCTGTGAAGATATTCGCAGAGGCGGAGTCTGCCGCTGCGGCTGTTGCCAAGGCTGCGACCAAGGAGCGCAAGGAGGCGGAGGCTGCCGCCAAGGCCGCTGCTACGGAGGCCAAGCGTGAGGCTGCAGAGCTGAAGAAGCGCGAGGCCGAGGAGCGTCGTGCCACCGCTGTCGCCGCGCGTACAGAGAAGGCCGCTGCTGCTGCAGCGGCTGCTGCAAAGGAGACCGAGCGCCGCATGGGTGCATTCGGTGATCAGCTGTCTGGTCGCCTGGGCTGGGCGCAGATTGGTCACCGTCCTTTCCTGCCTACGGCACTCCTCCCTTACTCTAGCTCGAACGGTACGAAGGGCTACCAGGCTCGCC
>JACCDY010985252.1_pt1 | contig 22243 bp, 24 predicted proteins | sample 7446391 | NCBI WGS metagenome assembly JACCDY01 (sample SAMN15323451, study PRJNA562643) | freshwater metagenome | isolation source: river surface water | place: USA:Blue River Watershed | collected 2017-08-18 | reverse complement strand
TTGCGCCCGCGACTTCACCGACAACTGCAGCACGGCGTCCAGCAGCTTCAAGTTGGCATCCATTCCGGTGTTCCACCCCGACTCTCGGGCGGTCCAGCCGTAGTTCACGCCCAGGTTCGGGCCTTGCAGTGCTGCCATGTCATTCTCCTTGTGTCATTCCCCATAACTTGCCCCGTAGAACATGCCGTAGCCCCGGCACTCGGGGATGTCGATTTGTTGGGTCTGCCAACTGGTGTGGCCGTCGCGTACTGCCTCGACCTTGACAGTGAGTTTCTCGTTCGGCCGATTCAGGCCGCCTTCAGAAATCTCGGTGGCCATCGGATAGGTCCAGCTCGTGCCGGTCAGGCCTGTTTCCGTGTGCTTGAGCGTGCCGGCCTCGCCGTAGATCCGCACGGTGTAGGTCGTACCGGTCTCCGGACCGATATTCGCTTCACCTTGCGTCACCAGATACGCGGTCTGCAGCACCCGGCTGCGGTGTGTCCAGCTGACCGTCACATCCCCGGAGATGTAGCTGAGGCTGTAGTCGAGGTTGTTGACCCGGAACTTGCCGGGCGGATAGGGACGGATCTGCCTTTTGGCGAAGGTGTAGTTGATCGCCGGTGCCGACGCCTCGGCCAGGACGCCCATCCCGGTAGCGGGCAGCACCTTGGTTTGCACCGTCTCGCCGCTCAGGTACTGGGTCGCGTTGTAGAACTGTCCACCTTCGACGAAGTACAGCCGGGCGCCGGCCGAATGCATGCCAGGCACCGTGTCCAGCACGCCCCGATCCACCGCCACGGTGCCGGCGGCGACATTGACCGCCTTCACCGCGACCAGCTCGCCATCGAGCAGCGCGAAGGTGCCCAGCGTGACCAGGTCCAGATCCACCCCGTAAAGCACGTTCAGCACCGTCTCGATCTGCCCGATATCGTTCGCGAGCACACAGGACGGGATGAAGTCACCGACGCCGATCTTCTCGAAGGCCGCCGAGCCCTGTCGGGTTAGCACAGCGTAGTTGATCGCTGCATCCGAGGGACGCACGACGGAGACGGACAGGAACCCGCCGTTCGGATCGATCTCGGCCTGGGCGGCGGCCGACTCGCCCGTCATCTCATGAACAATCGTCCAGTACGGCAGTTCGGTCACCGACACGAAGTTCGCCGCGATGGGCGCTTGCCGGGGATCGATCCAGCCGCTCTCGGCGGGTGCAAGATAGACGGCATCGGGCAGGCCGAACTCGTCCTCTATGCATGTGATCCGCACTCGGCCGTCGGCCAGCGTCCCGTAGCTGATCTGCGCGACCCGAAGGATCAACTGCTCGATCCGCAGCTCGGGCCAGGAGAATCTGAACACGTCGCCAATGTTGAGGCTGGCGGCCGTGCGGTTGGCCACCAGCGTGATCTTCGCCAGGGTGGAGGACAGCTGCCGCAGATCCCGCATGGCCAGACGCGCAGCCAGAGCGCCATTGGCCACGCCCTCGTAGCTGACCTTGGCGTCCTTGATTTCACCCAAGGATCGTTCGATGCCGGCGATGTCCTGCACCGAGATCGACACGCTCTTGTCGGTCGTGCGGTCGTGGTAGGACAGCGTGACCTGATTGATCAGTTCCTCGGGCAAGGTACGCTCGAATGACTCCAGCCGGATCACGTTGGTCTGGTTTAACTCCACCAGCGTTGCCGGGTCGTAGTCGTCGCGGGTCAGTTTGAGCGTGAACAGCCCAGTGCGCGGGCTCACATAAATCGAACCGTCGATGTGCTGCAGGATGCGCTCGATGAAGGCCTCGATGTCCTGCTGCTGGTCCCACAGGATCGACAGGCCGAAGCTCTCGGCGTAGAGCGTATCGGCGGCGGCGCGAAACGACGCGTCGTCGATCTCGGCCGAGCTGTAACCCCGGCCCCAGGTGCGGTCAGTCAGGCACTCGTAGATGATGTGCGCCGGGTTCATGTCGCCGGCGATGGCCGCCTTATCCGAGTACCACTGCGGCGAACCGTCGGATCGCCGGATGATCCGCGTGACTTCAGCGCTCCAGGGCTTGATGTAGGGGTTCATCGCCGACAGTTGCGGCTGACGCAGCACCAGCGACACCACGCCCCGGAAAGCCGGCACATTGGCTCCCAGCTTGGAGACCAGGTAGTCGTTCTGACCATCCGCCGCGTTGCCCATCACCAGATCCACGGCGCCGACGACGCCTCCCTCTCGGTCATCTCCACCGAACAGGTCGGGCTGGTTGATGGCAATCTGGCCACTGGACGTCAGCGACCCCGACCACGCCGTGCGCTCACCGACGACGATCTTGTTGAGCGAATCGACCGGGCCGTGGCACAACGCCAGATGCATCCCCGCGTAGTAGCGGTAGCCGACGGTGACGCTCTTGCTACCTTTGCCACCGCCGCTCATGCCTTCGCTCCCTCACTCGTTACAGAATTGGCTCGCTGCTCGACGTGCTCTGCCAGCCGGATGGCCATCGCATCCCCGGTGGCCCGTAGCCAGCCGGTGCTCACGCCTTGTTGCCGAAAATCCTCGAAGGTCACGCCATCACGCGGAAACCAACGGCGCAGCCCAGCGTTGCAATAGCCGAGGGCCTTGGCATCGAGGTGGGTGGCGAATTGCCGGGTACTGTGCTGTTCGCTCATTTCTTGCCGCCTCCACTGCTCTTGATCGGCGTTGTCCGCACATCGCCGAACCAGACGCAGTTCGGCTGCTTGATCGTCCGCGTTCCGAACAACACCGGGATCGGGCTGTCGGTCGCGGCGACCGGCGCATCGACATCGCCGGGTTGCGGCGTGGTGGTCTTGGGTTTCGGGGCGAGCAGCGACGACAGGACCGTCGTAATCACCCACACGATCAGGTATTGCCACATGGAAAATCCTCAAACGATGGCGTCGCCGGTGAAGGGGTTCTTCACCGGGATGTAGGGAAAGCCGCCGTAGTTCAGCTGGTTGCCAAACTTGGCGGCGCAGGTCGAGAGCGTGTGGTCGCAGCCCGGATAGGCCTCGAACGCGTCGCCCGCCTTCAGGCCTGGAATCGAGGCTGAGAGGGTCACCGCGCCGCCGGAACTGGCGACGATCATCCGTTGCGCCCCAGCGGCCATCAGCCGGCCGCCGACGAACCAGGCAATCGGCTTGGGCAGGAAAACGGAGGCGGTCACCTCCAGCCCCGCCACGCTCTCGACGATGCCAGCCGTCTTGTAGTCGGCCGCGTTGACCTTGCAGCCACCGTGATATAGCGGGTGGCGGCAATTGATCTGGTAGTTCGCCCGCCGCCCCGAGCGCTTGAGCGTCGTAAAGATCGGTTCGCAGCGCATCTGCACCGTGATGCCGCCGAACACCACCGACACGACGCGCCCTTTCCACCAAGTGATGAATTCGGTCCCTGGGTCAGACAGGTGCTGGCGAAAGATCGTGAGTGACAGCACGCCATCGGGCGGCGTCACGATGAAGGACTGCACCACGCCAATGTCGAGCGCTGCTTCGAGAGTGAGCATCGCGCGGCCGAATTCCTGCGTCTGCTCGATCTCCGAGCGCCGGATCGGCGCCGGGATGTACTGTTCGCCGTTGTAGGTCACGGCATCCCGCGCCGATGTGTAGCACCAAACGGTCGTGCCCAGCGCGAACCGGTACAACTCGACCGGTTGCCCTGAATGAACGCTTGCCTCAATGCTCTGATAGGTCATCCGTTGATGCTCCGAATAGGCAAGGTCACCCGAACCACACGGTCCGTCTCGAAGAAAAGCTCCACGGCATCGCTCTCCAGCCGTGCCAGTTCCAAGAAGCAAACGATCCGGAAATCGGACGGCGCACAGGCGACGCCCAGCGCAGCATCGATTCGCATCCGTTCCACGACCCCGTCGACGAAGTCGAACGCGGTGATTTGCCGCAGATACCAAGTACCGTTGTTGTGCAGGAAGGCGACGTCCTGGCGGCCGGGCATCGCCTGGTAGTAGGTCGAGAAACCTCGGGCCTGGACCAGGATCTCAGTGGCATCCAGCTTGAAGGGCTGGGCGACTTCGAGGCCACGCTCCCAGGTTGGTACCCAGAAAGGCACCTGCCGACCTGCGCGGGCCGCGAGCCAGCTCCGCATCGTGGTCAGCCGGGTGCGCTCCGGGAGCAGGTACTGATGGCGGCGCACGATGAAGGGTCGGTTGGGGATGTCGATCACCGCAGGCGTGCCAGTTTCAACGTCGAACACATCGGCGAGTCGCTGATAGTCGATGCTGACGTCCTCGATCCGATTCGGGTGCTGCAGCAGCGTGTCGTAGCCTCGGTACTGGATCGGCGAATTCGTCGCCGCCACCGGCGAGGCCAGGTCTTCCAGGTCGAAGCGCAGTTTGGCTTGGGAGATCGCCGCCGTTGGCCGGAGGACAGTCTGCTGGGCGGGTAACCGTCCTAGCCGGGCCGGGGCGATCCAGGAACCTGCGGGCCAGCTCCCCAACGCCGGGCGCTTGAGCGTGATGGTCCCGGAGGTCAGGGACAGAACTTCCAGGGCCTCGTTGGCGCCAGCGCTTGAGCCGACGATGGCGAGCCCGCCAGGGTGGTAGTCCAGATCCGTGGTACTCACGGCCAGCACCGTGTCGCCGGGATAGATGGCGGCCGCAAGCCAGGCCTTGTCGGTCCACACCGGCACGGCATAGACGCGGGACTGCCAGACGTTCATCAGCAGATCCAGCTGCCCACCGTTGCCGTACTCCAGCACGTCGAACTCGAACGAGCGCCGTGGTTCGGTCCGCAGCCGCACCCGCTGTTCACCACCGTCGCGCATTGTCAGCACGTCGGTGAGCCATTCCAGCCGTTCGGTGAAACCGCCTTGCCAATCGTGCAGCAGGCCCATGACCAGCACGCGGCCATAGCTGATCGCCAGCTCCCGTGTGCCGCCAGCAGAGAAATGCAGCGTCAGCAGCGTATCGACGAAGCTTGGGCCATCGAGCGTGGCTGTGACCTCGTAGAAAACGTCTTCGAGCCCCCGCATCTTTGTTGGCGGGAAGAACCCCAAAGACAAGCCCTCGGTGTCGCCGTCCAGCTGGAAAATCGTCACCGGGTCCAGGAACGCATTCCAGACTTCGACGGTACGGGTGGTGGGAATGACGAGATTGCCGAACTCGATCCTGGACGGCTGCAGGTAGATTCGGTGGTAATAGTCGTCCGAAAACGAACCGCAGTGTGCGCCAGCCCGCGCGATCAAGGCCTCGGGCGAAGGCTGGCCGCTGGTGATAACACCGACCGCACCAGCGATGGCGGAAACAGCCGTGGTCGGCTCGAAATAGCCGGGACGACCATCGTCCCACAGGCTGTTCATCCCGGCAGCCGCTGCGCCTCCCAAAATGTTTGACGTGAAGGCTCCGGCGAAGCTGGGCACTTACACCACCTTGCGGTAGGCCAGGCCGTAGTCGTAGCTGATCGGCTCCGCCCCGAGCGTGTAGGCCTTGTTCCACAGCGGAAAGATCTTCCACACGTCGGTGCCGAGGATCAGTTCGTCGCCCGGGTTGAAGTTCGAGATGTTCAGGAAGCGCACATCGGGAAATTCGCCGAGCAGCGTCCAAGTGCCGACATAGGGCGTCCGATTGACGCCCACGTAGCAGGGCAACATCGGCGCCAGACCGTTGTAGCTTTGCGGGGAGCAGTGGTAAGCCAGATCGTGCGCTAGGGTGTTGACGGAATTCTGCGTACCCGAGACGTTGTAGCCCGCTCGGTTGTTCGTCGCATTCGCATAGGCTGCACAGCCGCAAACATCGAGGTTGGCTGTATCCCAGTAGCCAGTCGTCAAGAGGCGCCAGCCAACCGTCCAGCCGTCAATGTCGGCCCGCACGTAGGTGCCTGGGTAGCCGTAAGTCGCGAGCGACGCCCTCGATAGCCCTTGCCCGTTCGCGCCAAACGGAATCGATTGATTCGAGGTGTTGAACGCGTAGGCCGTCGTCGTGAACGACTCGACGGGGCAACCTGCGGTCAGGTACTGCCCTCCGGCAAACGAGCCGTACTTGTTGATGAAGCCGAACGACAAATGACGGAAGCGCCCTGGCGTCTCCTCGATCACCACATGGACGAAGTCGCCGTTGGAGAACAAGTGGTAGGCATAGAGCGAGGTCGCCATCGGCCCGACCATCACGAGCTTGCGATTGTTGGTCTGCAGGTTGGCCGCCATGCCTGCGGAATACCCGTCACACGCCCAGGCCTCCAGGCAGGCGTAGGTGCCGTTGACGCCGTTCTTGTAGAGCTTCTTGTTGACCGCGAACAGTTGGTAGGAAACGCCGTTTTTGGTAAGCACGACCCGGTTCGCTGTCAAGCTGGTTTCGGACTGATTCCGGTAAGCATCAGAGCCGCTGACCGAGGAAACCATCGACGTGGTGCCGGCGTGCGTCGCGCCGCCATTCGATGAAAAGCTCGAAAAGGCCAGCGTAAAAGTATCGGTGGCATTGGCCGTCCAGCCGTTGGCGACCGCGAAATTCTTAATGGCATTCAGTAGCGTGTTGATGTCCGCCGATGCGCCAGTCACATAAGCCATTGAATTGCCTCAAGTCAGTTGAATGGCAGCGAAGCGCGCCGCATTGGTGGAGGTGGCCGCCTGCACGACCAGATGGGATTTGCCGGCCACAGTCACGGTGTCGCCAGCTGCCACCCCGAAACCCGGCACGGCGAATACGCCTTGCAGCTCGCCCCAGACGTTGAAGGGGCGCGAGGTCGCGCAGTCGTAGAGGATGGCCGGCAGCAATGGGCTTGCACCATTAGGCAATTGCGTCAGCGACGCGAGTTCGTAGCGCCCGATGCTGGTCTTTCTGGTTTCCAAGGACATCGCCCAAGGCCAGGTGCGGCCGGTGTAGGTCGTATCAAACCGGTTGGTGCCGACCCAGCCGCCGCTCGGCTGCAAAATCGCCGCGCTGTAGCTGCCGTATTCACCGTCGTTGCGCCAGAAGGCGCTGTTGGCGATGTCGAGATCCGAACTCTGGTAGTTGTCGCCGCGCGAGGTGTTGGCACCGATGAACAGCGGATAGGGGTACTGCGACGGTGTGCCGTAGGGCAGGAAAAACCCGGCGTACAGCGCCCCCCAGTAGGCCGAGGATTTCGCCACCACGATGAAGCGCCGGCCATTGGCAACAAACCAGTAGCTGATTGCGCTGTTGAACACTGGCATCCGGGGCACGATTCCGAGCGAACCCGCCCCCGAGAGCAGACTGCCGGGTTGCCCCTCCGGGGTGCTGATCGACACCGCGCTTTGCCACGATTGCGAACCGAGAACCCGGATCGAATACGCGGGTGCCGCCGCGTCGGCGAACAGGCAGACCTGCACGTAGATCGCATCGCCTGCCGAGGAGCCTGGGCCGCGCAGTTCCACCAGATCGCGTTTCGCATCGGCAGTGAAAGTGCTACGGCGAAGCAGGGTCCATGCTTCCCCTCCCGCGACCAGCGTCGCGTCTGCGGTCAGAAACGTGATCAGCTTGTTGAAGAGGTCGGCGGCATTGGTTGCCGTGCCGGAAGTCCAGGCCATGTTTAGCGTCCCAGGATGTTGCGCACCGACGCGGCGTTGCGCTGGATGAGGTTCATCACCGTGCGCTCGCCGGCGCTGCTGTTGAGGTAGTCGGCCGCCATCGCCGGGTCGAGAACGTTGACGATGCGGATGTTCTGGCCCGGGGCCGGCTGCGCCGGCGCTTCTGGCACCAGGCCACCAGCGGCAAAGGCCAGACGACCACCCGCCACACGGGGCCCGGCAGACAAGCCGTTGATGGCGTCCAGAAACGACACCCCGAGCCGGCTCACCGCGCGGGCATTGACCACGTACTCACCGTGCGAGAGCCGCGCGGGGATGGAATCGCTGGTCGAGGTGCCGGGGCCGTTCACGTAGCCCCCCGACGCAAAGCCCAAAAACGACGCGATCAATGCACCCAATCCGCCGGCGCCGCCTGCCGTGCCACCACCCATCAGGCTGCCGAACAAGGCTTCGGCCAGCTTCTGCGAGGCGATGCGGTTGATTGTCTGCAGCACCGAGCGACCAAAATCCGCGAACGCTTCCTTGGCTGATTTGGCGCCGCTGCCGATGTCCTGGAACACTTGCGCGAAACCATCCTGCACCGCGCCGTCGATGGCCACTGCCACGTCGTCGACGACCAGCTTCACCTGCGCAATTTCGTTCTTCCACGCCTGCACCCTGGCGACGGCGTCCGGGCCAATGGCAGTGGCGGTCGCCTCCAGCTGCGGCAGCAACGCATCGAGAGATTGGCCGGTCTGCCGGTGCAGCGAGAGGATCTGCTGGCGGGCCTGAGATTCCGTGAGGAGGCCCGATTGGCGCTGCAGGTTGATCGACTGCTCTGAGGCACGCATCCGCGAGAGCGCATCGTTGAACTGGCGCTCGTAGTCGGCAAGATCGGCCGCCGCTGCTTTGACGTCGATCAGCCGGCCGACGGTGGCCACGCCCTCGGTGTCACCCTCAGCGCGCAGCCGCGCAATCAGGCTCTGGTACTGGCGCTCGATGGCCGCGCGGCGATCCTGGCTGGTCGCAGCACCGGTGAGATCAAGCAGTTCGTCGCGAACCTTGGCGAGTTCCTCGCGTAGCTCGCGCTCGGCCTGGACCGCTTTGCGGGCATTGGCGACCTCGACGTCGGCGCGCTTGTTGTTGAGGACCGTGAGATCCGCTTCGAGCTTTGCGACCTCGGCCTTCGCCTTGATGCGAGTGGGTTCGTCTTTGCCCGTCTTGACCAAGCGTTGTTGCTGGGCGAGTGCTACCTGCGCACGCTGGATTTCCGCCTCGATCTCCTGTTGCTCGACGCGGGTCTTGGCTGCGTAGTAGTCCTTCAGCGAGATCAGGCGGTCTTCGAGCGCCGCATCCAGTTCACGCGCTTGGCGATCCAATGCGTCCTTGAGGATTTTGAATTCCGCCTCGGCCTGCGCCTGCACCAGGGCCAGCTTGGCGGCCTCGATACCCTTGTCGGGCGTCGGCTTGGCCGGTGGTTGCGGACGGCCAAATACGCCGGGCTGGGTTTGCTCAGGTCGAATGCGGCCAGCGATGGCCTGGGCAGCTTCCCCGACGTAGTCGCGCGTGAAGGCGTCGCGCACGGTCCCCGCCAGCTCCTTGCCGAAGTCGCGCATCTCGCCAAGTCGGCGGCCGAGGACGGCACGCAGCGACTGCATCGAGAAGTCGCCGCTGAAAGCAGCGGCCACATCCTGGCCCAAGGCCTGCGCCAGTTCCCCGATGTCGGAGAAAACGTTTCGGAAGCGCTCGACCAGGAAGCCAGCTGTGATCCCGGCGGCACTGCCGACTGCGTTGAAGGCACCAATGACGCCATTGACCATCGTGCGGATCGCCGTGCCGATAGTTTTGAGTGCGCCGACCATCACCTCGCGCACGCGGGCCCAAGAGAGATCGTTGGCACCGACCAGCCGTCCCAGGGCGCTGACGACTTCGCCCACCTTCTCGACCACCAGATCCCAGGTGGCGACAACGATCTGCTTGATCGATGCGGTCTTGCCACCGAACTCGACCACCGCATTGCGCGCTGAATAGAGCACACCTGCCAGCAGCGTCACCGAAGTCACGAGCAAGCCGATGGGACCACCCAAGAGAGCCAGCGCCCCGCGCAACAGCCCTGCCGCACGCCCCAGTAGGGATGTGGACGCGACGGCCTGTGTCAAGGCACCGCTGGCGGCACTGGCTTGCAGCCGGGCCTTGGCCGCGTCGGTGACCAGGGCGCTGGTAGCGAGACCCTGCGCCCGCGCCTGGGCCAAGGCAGCATCGGCCACGCGCACCCGCGCCAGCGCCTCGGCTTCGAGCATGCGCAGATTGGCCAGCCGCGCCGCTGCCTCCGCGCGGGCGGCGGCAATGCTGGTTGCAAAGGCACCTGCCATCCGTCCGAAAGCGGCGACCAGCACGACGCCAGCCAGATCGATCAGCAGTTCCAGATGCTGTGCGACCAGTTGAAGCGCTTGCGCGAGGCCTGCCGTGAGGCCCGAATTGGCATCTCGCGCGCCGAAGGCGCGCTGGAAGGCATTTTTCAGACGGGTGAGCGCTCCTGAGACCGTATCGGGCAGGCTCGCGTACTCCTCGGCGAGGCGCGTCCGCTCCTTCAGCAAGGCATCGAGCACCGCTGACGAGGTGATCTTGCCTTCCTGCGCCAAGGCCCGCAGCGCGCCCAGCGGCACGCTCATCCCGTCGGCAATGGCCTGCGCCAGTCGCGGCGTCTGCTCGATGACGGAATTGAACTCCTCGCCGCGCAATTGTCCCGATGCGAAGGCCTGCCCGAGCTGCATTAACGCGCCGGCTGCCGCCTCGCTGGATGCACCGGACAGAGACACCGCCTGGCCGATGGCATCGGTCGCCGCCAGCACGTCCGCCTGCGAACGCCCGAGCGCCTGTACCGACGGCGCCAGCCGCGCGTAGAGCATGACGGTCTCTGCCAGCGGCGCGCGATTGCGCTGAGCAATCTCAAAGAGAGCCGCGTCGGCGCGGTTGAATTCTTCTTGGGAGGTGACTGCGAGCTTGAGACGGGCCTGCAGGTTCTTGTATTGGTCGGCAACTTCCACCAGTTCGCGCACGCCCAGCCCGAGCCCGATGGCCCCACCGATGCGGGACAGGACGGCGCCAACCTGACCGGCTTGGTCGCGCAGTTGCGACAGACTGCCATTGATCGACTGGAAGGCCCGCCTGGTCTCATCGACTGCGGTGATGAGGATCTGGGCGCGGTTGTTCGCCATCGTTCAAACCTTCGACATTGCCTTGCGGATGGCCGCCGTTAGGCGGGGAAGCTCGACCCGCACCGCACGGTTGAGGTCGAAACGTTTTTTCAAGCTCACGCGCCGCACCAGCACGGCGATGGGAATCTCCTGGCCGCGCCGCAGGCGCTTTGCGCCGCTGCGTTCGCGCTCGGCACGGCGAAAGCGCGTGAGCGGCCGGGCGTTCTCGGCAAGGTTCTCGGCCATCAGGATCTGCTGGCCGTTCTTCTCGATGAACCAGGCGTTCCCGGATCGCATCAGCGCATCGATCACCCGGGCGAAGGCCTTGCGCCCGATACGCTGGTATTGAGGCAACAGCGGGATCAGCATTTGCCCCCGGATAACGCCGCCCTGTTCGTGAATGCCCAGCCACGGCACTTTCGAGCCGAGGTACAGCGCGGGGAAGACATTGGCCTTGCGGTCGAACACCTTGGCGTGCATGGAGCGCAGGAACTTGGGGCTCGCCGTTCGGAAGCTGGCGCGCATCTCTCTGCGAACCTGTTCGGCCATATCCTTGCCGCTGTCACGCATCGCGCGGGCAACGGCCGCGTGGATCGCCTTGTGGGTATCGGCTTGCCAGTTGTTGAAACGCCGCCGATCCAGCAGGCCCTCAGCGACCAGATCGATCTTCATCGCGCATTCCTTGATGGAGTTCGGCCTGCAGCTGGCGGATGCCATCGCGGCTGCCTTGGGCGGCGGCAGTCATGACCGCCAACTGGGTGGAAAGGCGCTCGTATTCGAGACGGCTGTCGGCCGCCAGGAAGGCGTTCACCTGGCCCAGCGTGTATCCCAGGATGTCCGGGTAGCGGTGACCGCTGCGGATCAGGCGGGCGATGGCGTCGATCCAGCCGAAAGACCGTTCCTTTGTCCGTTCAGGCTCTGCGCCAGATCGCCGACCTTCGGCGCGACCCGGCGCACGAAAAAATCGGCATTCACCTCGAACACAGCAGCAGCCAGCATGATCGCATCGTCCAGCGCCAAGGCGTCCACCCAATCGCGCGGCTGACGGCTGGCGAGCGCCAGCGCAGCGAGCAAGGCGTCGCCGTGGTCGCAGAGCAAGGCGAGCCAGTCCGGTTCGCCAGTCAGCTGCTCAGCAAAAGGTCGCATCGCCTTGAGCATCGCCGGCAGTTCGCCGACCACCAGCGGGCTGATGGTCAGGCGCTGGCCGGCCAGTTCCATTACCCGAGCCTGCGGCACGAGCACATCGAGATCGGAATGGGTCATGACGGCTCCTTACAGCAGCACGATGCGGCCGAACTGGCCGAGATCGCCGGCGGCAGGCTTGAGCGTGTCAGCCAACACCTGTCCGGAAAGCTCAAACTTGAGCAACTCCTCGGTGATGATCGAGAGCTCCTTGGCTGGATTGATCGCCACGCGGTACAGGTCGATCACCACTTCGCGGTTGCTGTCGGCGGTGTTCAAGCCCTCGAAGCGCACCCATCGTTCGGGCAGCGGCTGGGTGAAAAGCGCTGTCGATTGGGCCGCGCCATAGGCGTAGTCGACCTTGAACGGCTCAACAAAGGGGCCGCCCGTGGTCTTGTCGGTGATCGACAGCGAGCCGTGCTTGGCGTTGAGGTGGTACTGCCCAACCGGCAGCATCTTTGGGGTGGCGGACGAATCCTTGACCAACACCGACGAGACGTTCTGCTTGGCCAGCAGATACAGGCTACCCACAGTGACCGGGTTGGGCAGCGTCTCGGCGGTGACCGTACCGCTGACCTGGTCGGTGGTCGTACCGTACAACGCCAGTCCCAGGTTCACCGCGATCAGTTCTTCCAGCGTGCAGGCGAATTCGCCCTTTTTGGTCTTGATCAACTGCAAGTCGGTCAAGCGCTGGCCGCTGGTCGACTCTTGGTGCTCCAGGGTTTCGACCGACAGCGATACCTTGAGCTCCGGCACGTTGCCGACGAAGTTCAGCCCTTGCGGGTTGCCGGCGGTGTCGCGGGAGCCGATGTACACCCGGCCTTGTCCAGAAAAATACGGCATCGTCAGTCTCCTTTACGAATCGGGGTTGCGAGCTTCGGAGCGGCGTCGGTCACTGCGACCTCCTGGGCGACGGCGTGGTCGATCAGCCATCGTGCGGTGGCCTCGTCGACGTCCAGGTGCGTGCCGGGGGCATAGCGCACTCCGGCGTGGGTGTGGGGTTTGATCAGTTCAAGAGTCATGGAAAGTCATCCTGTTTGGGTGAGGTCTTGGGCTTGGGTGCGGTAGCGGATTTCGTAGCGGGCGGGCAGTACGGCTGCGCCGAGATCGGCGTCATCCGCATCCCATTCGCAATCGAGCTCCCGGATGGAAAACACCAATCCGTCGAGGTTGGGATCGACCATCAACGCTGCGTGCGCAGCCACCAGCAGCCGGTCGGCCTCCTCGAACGCGTCATCGCCACGCGTGACCGCGACACAGCGGATCGTGAGCACGCGATCCAGAAGGCTGTTGGCGCGGGCAACGATGGCGTCACCCTCGGCAAACACCAGCAGCGCGGGGCTGCCCGTGCGAGCGACGGGAACGGTCGGATGACGCAATACCTGGATCGGTGCGAGCGCTGACGACAGGCGCAGCAGCACCTCCCGCAAGGCGCGCTCGCGGACGGAGTTCATAGCGGAGGTCCTACAGTTGGGTGAGGTCGGCCCGCCGCTCCGTGCCATCACCGACGGCACGGACGTCACGAACCTGATAGGACTGGCCGGCGATCACCAATGCATCGCCGACGCCCAGATCCGGAAGCGCCGAGGTTGGGTAGCTGATCGTGTAGTCCGTCGCCCGCACCAACCCGTCGAGCAGGCTCTGGTCCGGCGCGGAAAACCCGACCGCGACCGTGCGACCGGAAACCTCGGCGTTGACCAGCAGGCCAGCGTGCTCGGCAGCAGCGTAGAGGCGCTCGACCAGGTCCATCAGGCCATCACCAGCTTGACCAGCAGCGCGGGGCGGTGGCACAGCGGCAGCGGGTTGGCCTGCGTGTGCAGGTCAGTGCCCCGGTCAAACTTGCGCGGCTCCTGCTTCGCATACAGCGGCAGCGCCACCGTGTTGGCCGTCTCGTTGAAATCGGCAGGCGCGTAATAGGTGGCAAAAGTGTCCATCGTGCCCAGCGGCAGGATGTGGCCCTCGTCGGGTTCGACGAAGCGACGCACGGCACTGCCCGGTGCGACAGCGCGGCCGCGATGCTCCTCGAAGGTGATCCCGGCGAAGGTGAAGCCCGCGCGCATATCGGTGCGCAGCGCCTGCCCGTCCTGCCAGCGGTCGTAGGCGGCCTTGACCTCGTCGTGCCCGGTGAGCGCGTCGAAGAAGTCCTCGCCAACGAAGGCGTGCAGGCCGCTCATCCGTTCACCTTGCAGGTTGTCCTCGACGTAGCGGATGACGTCCAGGCAGGCCTTCTTAACGTCCCAGCCGTTGGCCGGATTGGAAATGTTGAAGGTAAAGGTCTTGGGCGTGATCTCGAACTCGTTGTAGAGGTTGTAGATCACGCTGCCATCAGCATCGAGGATCAATCCCTTGAGCGCGCCGAAGCGCAGATGTTCCAGTGTGATCGCGTGCTTGTTGCGCATCGTCTGCAGGTGCTGCGCCATCACGCCCGCCACGGTCTGCAGCTCGGTTTCCGAGCCGAAGGCGCGGATGCCCTGGACTTCCTCGGGCAGGATCACGTCGTCGTGCGGGATGTGCGGGATGGTGAAGGAACGTACCTTGCGCTTGCCGCGCACGCCTACGGTGCCTGGCGAACCAGGGGGCATCGTCGGCAACAGGGTAAGCACGCCGTTCTGTTCTTCGACGATCACCGAGCGGAAGCGCTGCGGCTTGTCGACGAATAGGCCCATCGCGCCCAAACGGTCGTAGTTGTTGGGCAGGAAGTTGATGGCGGTGGTCAGCGCCGACATTGAGAAGGCGGGATTTTCGAAGATGTTCTGCATGGTCAGACTCCTTGGCGAACGAGGACGCCCAGCGCCTTGAGCTGGGCAACGGCCGCCTGCTGCTCGGCGGTGGTGATGCCGGTGGGCCACTGCAGCGCGTGATCGGCGACGATGGCGTGACGCGCCACCATCAGGCCGTCCAGACGTTCGGCCAGGGCAGCATCGACCGCCTGCATCAACACGCCAGAGGCGTACTGACTACCGTCGGTAGCCGAGGGGTCGATCTGCTTGACCTTGCCCGTTGCGGTGACCATCCCGACGACCGCACCCAGCGGCAGCGTCTGGCCGGTGACCACGGTGACGCGGTCGCGCGAGTAAAGGTTCGGGGCCTCGTATTTGAGGAGGTCACCCAAGTTCATCGATTCAGAAAACACGGTGGCCATCTCAGAACTCCTTCTTCAGCGATGCGGACTTGGCCACGAGCTGTTTCGCGGCATCGAGCAGCGGGTTGCTGGCGGCGGTGGACGCAGCGGCATCGGGAGCGATGCGGCTGACGATCTCGGGAGTGGCGTCGGCCTGTGCCGCCAGGAGTTGGCTGCGCACCTTGGCCGGTGAGGCGTGCGCTTCGAGGAAGCCCGCGATCAGGTCGGTGCGCCCGGCCAAGGTGCAGGTCTGGGCGACCTCAATCGCGTCGGCCACGGTCATGGCGGTGGTGGCCGCCTGTTGAGAAAGACTGCCAGCAGGATCAGCAGCAAGCCGATCAGGAGCAGCGGGGTCGGTTCGATCATTCATGAAAGACTCCATCTGGAGGTTGCGACAAAGACCCGAGTGGCTTGCCGCCAGATTCGGGAGCGGGGAAACGGATTCAAGGAGTTGCGCGAGGGCGTCGTCGAAGGTGCCGATGGCGTCGGCTAGCCCAATGGCGACGGCGGCCTGGCCGAAGAACAGACCGGCTTCGGTGTCGCGCACGGCAGTTGCCTCGATGCCTCGGTTGCGGGCCACCGTCTCGACGAACAGGCCGTAGACGCGGTTGACCTCGCCCTTGAGAAAGGCGTGGGCTTCGCTGGAGATCGGCTCGTGCGGGTTAAGGTCGTTCTTGCGGTCGCCAGCGAACACGGCGGTGTAGCGAACGCCGTCCTGCGCATCCTTCTCGGACTGGTCAACGTGCATCGCAATGACGCCAATCGAGCCGACACCACCGGTGCGCGAGACGAATACTTTGCTGGCTGCGGAAGCCAGCGCGTAGGCGGCCGAGAAGGCCATATCGTTGGCTACGGCCCACACCGGCTTGATCTGGGTTGCCGCACGAATGCGGTCAGCCAGATCGAACACGCCGCCCGACTCGCCACCCGGTGAGTCAACGTCGAGCAGGATGGCGGCGACATCCGGGCTGGCCAGCGCGGCGTCCAACTGCGCGGTCAGCCCCGCGTAGCTGGTCAAGCCGGATTCGGCTTCCAGGCCCACGGTGCGGCGCACCAGCGTGCCGTGGATGGGGATGACCGCGACCTTGGTCGTCTGGGTGGCTGCGGGACGCACGGACGGCGTGAAGCCCGAGGGTGCAGCCAGATCAGCCAAGCCGATCCGGGGGCCGAGCACGGCCAGGATGACGTCAAGTTTTGGGCGATGGATCGCCAGCGGCACACCGTAGAGGCGTGCCGCCAAATGGGGCAACAGGGTCATGGGAATCCTTCAGGCAGACGATGTGTCGCCGGTTTGCGGGGTGTCTGCAGCGTTCTTGTTCGGCTCGGCGCTTCCGCCGTCCTTAGACGTGCGGCGCGGGTCGGAGTCGAAGATCAACCCGAGGTCGTCGGCCCGCTGGTTGTCGGCGGCGATCTCGCGGTCGACGTCCTCGGCGTCGTAGCCGAAGGCCGAGATGGCTTCCGAGCGGCTCATCAGACCCGCCCGGATGGCCAGCAGCATGGCCTTGAACTCCTTCTCCGGATCGACCCATTGCCAGCCCTGCGGAATCCACTTCACTTGGCTGTACTGGCGGCGGCGGGCAGGTCCGCCACGCGCGAAACCGGGGGCTTCAAGCACACCGGCGAGCACGGCCTGCTTCATCCACGCAGACCACACTGGGCGGCACATCTGATGGACAAGCACGCCGTGCTGCACCATTTCGCAGCGACGCCGGAACTCCAGCATCCCGGCACGTATGGACGAGTAGTTCACTCCTGTGAGGTCACCGGTCAACTGCTCGTAGGTAACGCCAATGGCGGCGGCGACTGCTCGGAACTGGGTGCGCAGAAACTCGCCATACGAGCCGCCGACGTCGGCCGGGTCGGAAAATTTGATGTCTTCTCCGGGCTCCAGAATCTGCAAGGTGCCCGGCTCCATACCGGCGAGCGCGATGCCAGCGACGTCGGCCGCGCCTTCCCCCATCAGGTTGTCCTCCGGGTTCTGGCGCGTTACGAAGCCCGCAAACATCGCGGCGGTCTTTTTGCGCACCAACTCGGCGTCGTCGTACTGGTCGAGTTCATTTAGCTTGACCAGGGCCCGCGACAACCACGGCTCGCCCCGGATCTGACCCGGGCGCAGGACGCGGAAAAGGTGGATGATTTCCTTCGAATCGATGCGCACCGTGTCCATCCCGCCTTGGCCCGACATCGGCGCCAGACGACCGTCTTCGGGGTGCGAGCGGTACAGGTGGTAGGCCACGCGCCGACCCAGCCCATCGAATTCGATGCCCGAGCGCACCACGTTGCCCGTAGGCAGATCGAGATTGAGACTGATCGGCAGGTGCTCCGGCTCCAGCAACTGGAGTTGCAAGGGCACCACCAGACCATCCTCCGGGCGACGGGGCCGTAGCCGGATCAGGCATTCACCGCCTTCGAGCATCGCGCGGCAGGCCAGCGCCTGCAGACCGTAGAAGTCCGTCTGACCTGCGGCGTCAGCTTCCTCCGCCCAGTCACGCCACAGCGCTTGCACGTTGGTCTTGAAGCGCTCATCGCTCGCCAAGCTCTGCGGCTTGATGCCGGTGCCGACCGCGTTGGCCACGAAGGCCTCGATACCGGCCTGCGCCCACGCATTGCGGCGCACGAGGTCGCGGCTCTTGATGCGCAGCTCGGTGTTGGTCGCCAGCATCGCGGCAACGGCACCCGGGTTGCCGGGCATCCATGCCAGCGAGCGTCGCCCCCGGCCAGCGGCCTCGTGAACCGGTGGCTGGCCGAACAGGCTGCGGAACTTTGAGAACCAAGCCATCAGAAGCCCTTCGCCGTCGTGACTCGGATCTGGCGCTTCGAACTCGTGCCGGCAGCGCGGGCCAGTTCCGCCTCGACCGTGCGGATGGCGGCCTGCAGCTCCTCAATCGAGCGATATTCGACCGTCTTGTCGCCGAAGCTCACGCGGCGCTCGCCCGTGGCCAATGCGCGCTTAAGCGCATCGAGTTGTGTGGTGGTGTAGGTCATCGGGTCCTCATCGGCTTATCTGTCAGCTGAGCCAGCGGCTCTTGATCACGCGACGCCCTGCGTTTCTGGCGCCAGAAACAGCGAGGCCACCGCTGTGGGTGGCCTCGTCGAAGTCGAATGCTTGAATCGGGGACGGCTCATCCGGTGGCCGTTCCATCCCGAGCTGCCGCTCCAGTTCGCGCCAGTGGCGCTCCTCGAAGCGATCCAGGCCTGCGCTTGACGCGGCCGCGCGGGCGTACACGTAGCAGTCGAGCGCTTCATTGCGCTCGCGCATCTTTTGCCACTCGCGCACCGGGAAGCCGTTGCGATCACGGCGTGTGATCAATTGCTCGGCGCAGAGCTGCTGAATAAACTCCGCGTCGATCTTGGGTAGATGAACGAATCCGGTCGGGTAAACCGTGGTCACGCCATCCTCGCTGACATCCGCGCTCTTGCGCAGGTTGTTGTAGAACTCCAGCTTGGCGATGCCGACCGCCACCGTGAACACCTTGATGCCACGGCGCAGCTTCTTGCCGCCCTGCGAGACATCGATGGCCGTTGGCGTACCGATCAGCGCTGCGCCGCGAGGCACGCCCTTGACGGGCATCACGCGCGGATCGCGGCAGGCCCGGACGAAGGTGTAAGCCTCCTGCGTCGCAAAGCCGGTGTCTAGAGCGAAACGGGCCAGAGGCATCGCCGCACCCGAGGCGTGTGTCCAGTTCTCGGCAAGCAACTCCGCGAGTCGCTTCCACACCGCGTCACGGGCGGTGTCACCCATCAGCACGCGGTGTTCGACGAGCCAGGACTCCTTTCCACGCCCGAACGCCCAGATGGACGCCTCGATGCGATCCTTCTGCACGTCGGCCGCACCTACCAGGAGCAGACCACCGGGCGGCACCGTGCCGATGCGGTAGTCCTCCCGGCGCTCGACCAGCCGTTGCCAGTCGGGTGCTTCGCCTTCCTCGACCCAGGTCTCCCCGAGCTCGGTGTTCTTGAAGGTCTTGATGGCCGCCGCCGAGCCCGACTCCTTGTTGACGGCGCTCTCCCACGCAGCAGCGATGTCGCGCCAACTTCGCCAACCTACGGGGCTGTACAACGACGAGAGGTGAAAGCCCGCCGTCTTGCCTGTGCCGTCACTGATCATCGCGCGCCACTCGCCGTGCTCGAGCATCCACGCCTTGTGATGCTCGGCAATCGGCTCATCGCAGGATTCGCAGATGTACGCCGCCGTATCCGGTTGTCCCTTTTCCCATCGCAACTGCTCGAAGCGCAGCCATTGGCGATGCGAGCAGTGCGGACACGGCACGAAGTAGCGACGTTGGTCACTGGCCTCATATTCGCGCTCGATGGCGCTGGCGCCGGAAATCGTCGGCGTGGAAACGATGAAGATCTTGCGGCGCGAAAACGTGCGCGTGCGCGCCTCAGCCAGCGAGATCGCATCGCCTTCGCCCTCGACGTCCAGAGGATAGCCATCCACCTCGTCGAGGAACAGATACCGCACCGGCATCGAGCGCAGACCGACTGCGCTGTTCGCGCCGGTCATCACCAGCACGCCGCCCCGGAACTCCTTGGCCAGGATGGTGTTGCCCGAATCTCGCGAGCGGGCTGGCGAGATCAATTCGCTCAGCGCCGCCGACTCCTCGATCAGCGGATCGATCCGCTGCTTGGAATTCCGCTTGGCCATCTCCACGGTCGGCCACACGGCCATCATCGGCCCCGGCGCGTGGTGAATCACGTAGCCGATCCAGTTCGATCCCATCTCGGTCGCGCCGAGCTGGGCTGCCTTCATGAACACCACGCGCTCGACCGGCGAGGTCGGCGACAGGCAATCCATGATCGCCTTCAAATATGGCGTGCGGCTGGTGCGCCACCGCCCAGGCTCAGCGGACGCCTTGCTCGAAAGCATCCGGTGGCGATCCGACCATTCGGACACCGTGAGCAACGGGTCTGGGGTCAGCCCTTCGCGCCACGCGCGCTCGATCTCGGCTGCGCCTTCGTATTCCAAGTTCATCGTCAGTCCACGCGGGGGCGCATCTCGCCCAGTTCCTGCAGGTGCTCACGCACCGCCGCCTCCAGGGCGATGTGCATCGTGTGCGGATCGACGCCGAGCTTGGCAGCCATCTGTGCCGAGATTCGCGCGGGCCAATTCAGCCACGCGTCGCGCTCGGAGCGCGCCAACTTGAAAACGTGGGCGATAGCCTGCGGCCGATCCACCAGCTCGCCCTTGAGGCGGGCCAGCCGCACCTTGTTCGTCTGTGCCTTGACCACCTCGTTGACCGTTCGCGCCTGAAGCAAGGATGCACCACCAGCGGGTAAGGCGGCAGGCCCCTCACTGCTAACGCCAGCACCGCCCTCCGGCACGGCGACCTTCGCGGCCTTGGCTCGTGTTCCGGCTTTCGGCACATCGGAGTTCCGTGCCCACTCGTGGTCAGCACGGTCGGCATCGATGGTGCCGTCAGCCTCCGGCGTGATCCGACCTGCGCGGATTGCCTTGTGAACAGCGGTGTCGGTCACGCCCCTGTGGCGGGCGTAAGCGCGTATCGAGATGCCCATTTTGAGAACCAACGGCCCCTTCAATCATTTCTTCGTCATTCCCCGAAATCAGCTTGGCTTCTCTCTGGAACAGCGCGTTCATAGGGACGTCATCAACACCATCAAAGGACGCAGCAATGAGCAAGCTCGACAAACTCCTGACCCAGATCGCGCAGCAACATCTCCACATCGAAACCCTGGAAACCCGCAAATCCGACGGCCTCGACTTCCACGACGTGGCCGTCTGGTGCCTGCGCGACGCCCTCGAAGCCGCGTTCAATGCGGGCGTCGAACAGGGCCGCAAGGCGGCGAAGTCGGACAAGACCAACAACTGATCAAGAACCTGCGAAGCCAAGCAGATAGCGCTTGGCTTCACTCCCAAACAGCGCGTTCATCACGTCACCCCATCAATCCCTTGCACAAGGAGAAGCAAATGACCACCACCCAACTGACCCCGGCCCAGCACGCGATCCTGGCGTACGCCCTCGAACACACCGACGGCAAGATCGACTGGTTCCCCGACAACATCAAAGGCGGCGCACGCAAGAAGGTGCTCGACGGCTTGTTCAACCGGGCCCTGATTACCTCCGACGGCACCCACTGGTTCGTTGCCGCCGAGGGCTACGACGCGATGGGGCGCGAACGACCTGCACCTGCGCCAGTGACCGCCGACTCCGAACTCGACGCAGCCGTGACGGCAGCCGAGACCACGTGGGCGCAAGAAAAGGCGGCCGCCAAACCTCGCACCCGCGAGAACAGCAAGCAGGCCACCGTGATCCAGATGCTGCAGCGCCCCGAGGGCGCGACCGTGCAGCAGATCTGCCAGATCACCGGCTGGCAGGCGCACACGGTACGCGGCACCTTTGCCGGCGCCTTCAAAAAGAAGCTCGGCCTGACCATCGTCTCGGACAAGGCCCAAGGTGGCGAGAGGGTCTACCGGATCGCCTGATCAGAAAGTTCGAGAAAGAGGCCAAGCAGCGCTTGGCTTCTCAATCGAACAGCGCGTTACTACGTGTGTCGCAACGATCAACCCCAAGGAGCCTGAGATGAACAGCAGCCAACAGATCCCCGCCACCCAGAACGAACCCTGGGGCTTCTGGGGCACGATGAACGAACACGCCAGCGCCGCGTGGCCCTTGGCGATGACCGCCATCTCGGACGCCACCAGCCAGCCCCTTGAATCAGTCCAGGCCTTCCTCGACAGCCGCTACGGACGCCACTTTGCGGACGACGTGCAAAACGGGCTGTACCGGTGCCAGACCCTAGCGGACGCGATCAACGCCGCCACCCAACAGTGGATGGGCTGGAAGATTGGCCGCCAGACCAGCAAGCAGTACGGCATCCCGCGCGGCCTGCCTTACCTGACGGGCTTTGTGATTCACTGCGAGATCGCCGAGGAGTCGCTCGCCGCCTGATCATCGAACAGCGCGCCATCCGACTCGCGGGTGGCTTGCTTGCCAGTCCAGTCCTGCCAGCGGCGCACGATCACGTCCACGTACTTAGGGTCGAGTTCGATCAGCCGTGCCAGCCGACCTGACTTTTCGGCGGCAATCAGTGTCGTGCCGGAGCCGCCGAACGGGTCGAGCACCACGTCGCCCGGTCGGCTCGAATTGCGGATCGCGCGCTCGACCAACTCCACCGGCTTCATCGTCGGATGCAGGTCGTTTTTCTGCGGCTTCTTGATGTTCCAGACGTCGCCCTGGTCGCGGTCGCCGCACCAGTGACGCTGCGCGCCCTCGGGCCATCCGTACAGGATCGGCTCGTACTGGCGCTGGTAGTCGGCCCGTCCCAGTGTGAAGGTGTTCTTGGCCCA
>JACCDY011109561.1_pt1 | contig 22255 bp, 39 predicted proteins | sample 7446391 | NCBI WGS metagenome assembly JACCDY01 (sample SAMN15323451, study PRJNA562643) | freshwater metagenome | isolation source: river surface water | place: USA:Blue River Watershed | collected 2017-08-18 | reverse complement strand
GGGTTGTCCATTGCTTCGACTTTCGCCATCAGTTCGGCGGCTTTAATCATGTAGTCGTTCACCGTGTCACCCATTGCATCCACTGATTCAGGTTGTGGGCGTAGTCCTCGTCGTCCCTCTCGCGCGCCTCACGGATCTCCCGCATAGCCCTCGCGGCCTCGGCGATGCGCTGCGCGTCGTCGTAGCCGAACCTGCGTCGACTGCCGTCGTCGAAGGTCACCACCAGCATGTCGTCGTGCGACACCTCAACGATCGACACCGCGGTCACTCGGCCACCTCGGCGGCTTCGATGGACAGTTGACCGTCGGTGTCGTCAGCATCAGGTTCCGGTGGGGAAACGTCGGCAGGAACGATCTCGTCAACGGTGACGCGCCGCGCATCCGCCCGCTCAGCCGCCCGGCCCTCGTCCGGTGTCGCCGCACCATGAGCCACCAAGCCGGCGAAGTCGTTGGGGTAGACCTTCTTCCACGCCTGAACCTCAGCGCACTTCGCTAACTGATTGCAGGGCATCTTCGCCCACATGCTGTTTGGGCCACCGCCCCGCACGGTTTGGACGAACTCTCGGTACATGACCGTCACCGTGTTGCGTTTCCCGTTCTTCACGATGGTGTACTTCGCAGCCACCGGCGGCTCATCACTAACCCACACGTCGTGCCACACGCCATTGGCGTCAGCCCATAGCGGCTCTTCGTGTTCGATGCTGTCGCCACGCGCGGCGGCTACTCGGTCGCCGAGGACGCGGGAGCCTTCGACGCCGACCTGAATCGTGTACTTCTTAACCCACCGGTCCCCCTCTTTGGCATTGCGGCCGATGAGGTAGATCTGGCGGGCGAATGGGTCTAGTCCAGTCCGCTGGCAGTGGTGCCGGAAGATCGCCAGATCACCTTGCGGGACATCGGATTCGATGCCCATGTGGTGCAGGGCTTTCAACTGGTTCGACGACCACCAGTTGTCGCCGTTGTCGGCGAGTAGTGAACGCGGTTCGGTGGATGAGACTTCCGTGGTTGTCATGCGATGTTCTCCTGGGAATAGACGTAGCCGGGTAGGTCGATGAGGTGGATCTGATCGCCGTAGGCGGGCCACATGTCATCGGCGACGCATTTGGCGTAGAGGTCGATAGCGCGGCGGTTGAGTCGGGCGCCGAGCATCACAGCGTCGGCGTGCAGCTCGACGACGCTGACCGGATAGGGCGGCGTCTTTTGTTGGACGACGAACACGAAGCCGGGGTCGGTGTGCCCGTCTGCGGTCAATCCTGTTTCATACCAGGCTTGTTGCTGGTGGTATCCGTATGTGGCGCAGGAGCGGGCGAAGTCTCGCGGGTCTGCTGATACGGATGTTTTGTAGTCGACGCAGATCGTTCGTCCGCTACTTGTGGTGGTGAGCCAGTCTGGTCGGTACCGGCATTTCACGCCCGTATCGGGGTCGGTCCATGACCCGGATAGTTCCGCCTGACCGTTGTCGAATAGTGCTGCGGCTACTGGGTGTTCTTTGACTGCCTTTGCCATTGCGACGGCGGCGTCGTAGTCGTCGACATGCACTGGGACTTCGCCGCGCGCTCTAGCTTCTGATTCGGCCTGTTTCCATGCGGTGGTTGCTTTCGGGTTGTCGGCGACGGTGCCGTCACGTTTCAGGCCGTGGACTTTCGGGTCTAGCAGGGTGACTGCCGAGCCCTCCCCTAGGACGAGGCGGTGCGCCAGGTGGCCGAAGTCAAACTCGGGTCGCGGCGGTGGCGGGTTGTCCTGTTCCCAGCGGAATAGGGCAGGGCACTTGAGGATTCGGCGAGCGCCGGATGATGACAGACTTCCTTTGTCCCCGTGGTATGCGGAGTCTGTGATGCCTGCGGTGAGGCTGCTGGTCACATTTCGTCCTTGTCTACAGTCTCCCCGCATCCTGCGCACACGGCGCCGGTTTGGGTTGTCTTCCATTGGTGGTCTTTGCAGTCGAGTTGCAGCATCGTGCTGTGGCGGAGTGCGTCCCGCCATTCATCAAGCTCGTGGTCCATGTCAGATCACGGCTTTCTTCATTCGCCGCATGAACGCCGAGAATCGGGCAACTTCCAGCTTTGTCCACCCTTGTCCGGGGAACCGGCGTCGAAGCGCATGGGCTGAACAGCCAACTGTCGCAGCGGCTTCCGAGTACGGTGCACCGTCTTCCAGCAGCCGTAAAGCGGCATCGAACTGCGCATCAGACACGCGCGGTAAGGGTGGCTCCGAAATGCCCGCCGACTTCCGGTATCGCTGCACCGTGCGTTCCGTCAACCCGAGATTCTCGGCAATCCGTTTGACTGTCCAGCCTTTCTTGGTTAACTCCACGACTCTGTCCCGCCTGTCCTGCACGATGTCCTGGTTCACGCACCCCATGTCGCAGCCGCCTTCCGTCGTAGTTGGCGGATGCTGTGGGCGCGTTGCGGGCCGGGGGTGGTTTGGATGTGAACCCCGGCGTACACGCCGATCAGCCATGACGTTGGTTGAGACAGTGCGTATTTCGCGCATTCTGGGACCACTTCGCAGCCCCGGCACACCTCCTGGCGGCGGTTGATCTCCACTACCGTCAACCGGCCGTCGTCGGTCATGGACTCCGCATCGGGCAGACCGCATTTGGCCCGCTCCCACCACGTCACGACGCCACCACCATCAGGTCGTGGCAGTCGATGCACACATCCCGGCGGGCGGCGCGTTTGCAGCGTGCGAACGGCACTCCACACCGCGGGCACAGCAGTCGGGGTGGTTTCGCCTTGCGGGCTTTCCGCCATTTCTGGCCTGCCACGCTATTGGCTGCCCGACATATGTCGCAGCGGCAGTGACGCCGGTACCCGGTGATGCCGTGCGGGATCTCGACGGTTGATTCACTCACGCGGCGACCTCTTCCTCGTCGCCGTCTGGGGTGAATGCTTCTGCCTGGTAGTGGATTTCGTCCCAGTGGTCGGAGAACGCGAACCAGCCGTACAGTAGGAATGCCGCACCGGAGATGGCGCCGCAGATGCCGGCCGGTGTGAGGTCGGCGAAGATCCAGAACACGCTGGCGAACAACAACCACACCAAACCTGTTGTGAGAGCAGCGGACCGCCACATAGCCCGCCTCATGCGTTCACCGCGATCATGTGCTTCAACTGTTCGAAGTCGTCGATGTCGTCGTCGAGGTCGGCCAACGCGCCGAACATTTGGGCGTCGATGAGGGTGATCTGCCACGGTGTGGTGCGCGGCTTGTGGTCGTCGAGTGCGTCGCATTGGCGGGCGAGTTCGATCAACACCACCAAATCGATGTCGGTGTCGTGCAACCCATCTGGGCCTTCGGCCACCGGTTCCGGTCGGGGTCGCCGCCGCGGGATCAGGTCGGCGAACTTCATACCGTTGTTCCTTCCGCGTTGTTGGTGCTGGCGTAGATGGCGACGAAACGCGCCAGCAGGGGCCACATTTCAGGGCAGAAGTCCGTGACCGCGGCGCCGACGATCTGACCCGACTCATAGGCGTCAAAGCTCGTAGCTTGGTCGATCACATCGATGACCGCCCACACCCCGCCCACCGTCGGGTTCATGGCCAAGTCATGGCAGATCAGGGCTTCGTGATCGAGTGCGTACTGACGCAACTCCGCATCCGAATCCGCCCGCACAACGCCGGCCGTCGTCAATCCGGCCGCCAACAACCAGCCGGCCACGAACAGGATCGCGAATCGGCGCATCCTGCGCGGACGAACCCGGACACCCAACCCCTTCGACACGGTGGCGGGATGCCGCGCTATGGCCTCCAACCTGCGCACATGCACCGGCACACTCACCCCCCACGGCAGCGGAGTAGACTCACTGTTGTTCACTTCGATTTCCCTTCTCTGGAATTGGTTTGAACACCAGGCCCCGGAATTTCAGTTGCCGCTGAACCGGGGCCGTCCCACATCTCTAGGTTCGGTCTCGTTCGACCCACAGCCCGTACACCCCGGCGGTCACGCACAGCACCACTGCCGTCGTGTTCCACCAGCCGCCAACACCCACAATCAGGAAGAGGGCGTTGAGGGCGGCGAACACCCACACGAGAACGTTCAAAACCAGGTTCACCGTGCGCCTCCCTCGTTGAATTCATCTTGGATTTGCGCATAGATCGGGTTGTGCGCCAACAGTTTCGGATCGAGGTACTCGCCGAGCGGCTGCTCAAACTTCAGGCATCCGTGATCACATCCCTGACACGGTGGCTCACCGAGCCGCCAGTTCTCCTGCGTGTGCAAATACTCCGGGCAATCACATGCCCCGCACCTACGGTCTGGTTCCCCTGCCGCTACGCCCGCAGGATCGCCCACGGTCCTCTCCGCAACGACAGGGGAAGAATCATCAAGGTCGGTTGGCTGCCCCGACGGGTACAAGCCACTCCCGCGAGATATGTTGCCCGTCAAATAGTTCCGCGACCGGTCATCGGTGACATCCAAAATCCACTTCACCCAATTCCCCACAGCGACAGTCACATCCGCGAACCGCTGATCCAACCACGCGCCGATCACACATCCTCCTGTTCACGCCGCACACCCATCGAGGTGGTCGTCGGCATCAACAACACACACGAACCCGCAGCAGCCACAACAACAGCCGAGACAGCAGCAGCCGTAATCACTTGGCCCCCTTCGGCTTCGACACCCACAACACGCGCGGAGACTTCGACGGACCGAAATGCTGGATTGGTGGGCGCGGGGAAAACGAGAGAGTCATGCCGTGGCCTCCAACCGCCGCCGAGACGTCTTCGTCATCGACGAAGCCTGCGGAACAGGCGGCAACACAACCTGTTTCGGCCGCAACAACTCCAACGCCTCAACAATCTGCGCACCAGTCATCCGCCAATGCCCAACCCGATACCCAGTCAGAAACGGCTGCGCGTCATGCCGCAACCTGCGCGACAGCCACTGAAGTGACGCCGGGGAGTCATCGCCACGGATAATCACCGCAGCCTCAGCAAGCGAATACGTCGCCGTCACATCGATCACGACACAACCTCCTTGGGTTGGCCCGCCCCAGGCCCGTGCTGTGAAACTGGGGCGGGCCCGCACACACCAACAGGGGGGAAAGCCGGCGTGTGCACCCCTACGCTCGACGTGTCAGCGTCAACGAGCGAAGGGGAAGAACAATGGCATTGCGCGACATCCTGCGACTGGTTGGGCTCGACTTGCCGCCCGTCACCGATGAGATGGTCACGGAGATCAGTGAGGCCATCTATCGCGGCGTCGATGGCGGCTACGACACCGACACCATCCTTGAGACCCTCGCTCTCAGCGTCATGCGGTTGGAGGGCGAACTTGCGGAGCGCGATGCGCGCATACTCCAACTTGAGCAGCGTCTCGTGCGCGCGGATCTTTAACTGGGTGTTCTGGAGTTTCCTCCACGCACGCTCAAGTTTCGACTCAGCTTCGGCGGCTCTCGCGTTGGTGGTCACCACACCTCCTCGCCGAGGTCGTCGCGGCAGTACGCGTGCATGTCTTCCCAATCCGCGAGCGCCGCATGGTCTTCGGCGAAGCGGGCACTGTTGATGGCTGAGATGACGTCGATAGCGAGGTTCAGGTCACCGTCCGCTGCGGCAGTCGCAGCGTCGAGCTCCACCTTTGTAATGGCGATTGCGTTGCATCGAGATTCGAACGTCGAACCGCATGAGCATTGCGCGTAGGTGGTGACCGGCGGCGCGAACGACGCCTCCAGGGCCAACTCGTCACGCTCGGCCGACAATCGGTCAGCCGCATCAACAACCGGAATACCAATGGCGGTCATCGGCCGAACCCCTCTGATGCGAGGTCCCACACCCACACGGGGTAGCTGTTGACCGTGCCGTAGAGCTGGTGCTGCACCCGATTCGACTGAATGTCATGGGCTTTCGCGATGCGCGTCGCGCACCCGCCGAGCTTGCGAAGGAATGTTGTGTGCGTCGGCATCTCATTGATCCGCGCGTAAGCCAGCGCCGAGAGCCAGTCGTGCTTGCCCTCGATAGCGCTCAACCGGTCATCGGTGCGCTGCGCAATAGCCTTGGCCTCAGCAGCGTCTCGCTGCGCGGCCTCAATCTGGTCTATTGCAGCGCGCAGGACATCGAACTGATTGACCGGCGGGGCGACGACGGTCCGCTTGTTGAAGTAGGCGTCGAGAGCATCGCGAGCCTCACGCTGGTAAGCGATGAGCTTGGGCCTGGCCTGCTCGGAAACCCGATTCTCGTCGATGTTGAACAGCCACGCCGGAACCGTCTCCGATGTGATGACCGTCGTCTGCTGAATGCCACCTGGCGAAGGGGTGGGCCTCTGGCCTATACCTGCCCATGACCTGCGGCGAAGCTTCCGGACCTGGGTTGAGAAGTCGATGCCCAAGGTTTCGCACATCGGCTTCAATGCCACCCATACCCGGCCGTCCTCTTGCATGGCCAACAGGTCGTCGGCGCCCGGGACGGGAACTGCGACGAGTGCGGTCGAAACGGTGTTCGACATGAGGGTGGTACTAGATTCGGGCATGCGCCATCCCTTCGGGAGTGGTGTTGAGGGCACCGGGGACCGCTCCATCCGCCAAGATCAGGCGGTCCCTGGTGTTTGAAATCAAGTTTGTAGGTAGAGAACCTACACATGTAATGTAGCGAGTGTCAATACTCTCCCTACAAGGGCGTGTTACGCCTTCTTGGTGGCCTTGATGATCTGATACAGACCTACCCTGTGCACGCCCGCTGCCTGCGCAATCGCATCCCTGGGCACCCCGGCATCCATCGCCGCCTGCACCGCGTCCCGGCGCTGCGCCGAGTCGGCATCCGCGGCGGCCCTCGATGCCGCAGCCCTCGCCGTTGACTCCCGCACGGCAGCTAACAGCCGCTCTTGCTCCTCGGGGCTCACCTTCACCTCCGCATTCTCTCAGCACCAACAGACCACGCGTCACATCGGGAGAAGCTTCAGCGATGCGCCGGTCGGACTCATCCAGAGTTCTGTCGCCGCGGACGAACAGTCCAAGTTTCTTCGTGGACAGGAAGGCCATCACGTCGGCTTGCTTGACCGCGACGCCGTGCACGTCTTGCGCCCATTGCTTCAGCTCACGGAAGAACTGCTGGCGTGTCTTGTCCCCTGTGCCGGCCGCGTGGTTTTTGGCTCGCTCAACGAGCGGGCGGTCCGCTTCGATCTTGGCTTCAAGCGCGACCGCGCGGCGCTCCGAATCGATCGCCATTTCGAGGATCTGCATCCGCGTGAGGTTGGCCGGGTCGAGCTGACGTTCGCGGGACTCAGCGTTCAGCAGGTAGTCGCGCACCTGGCGTGCGATCGGCGAATCACGGAGAAGCATGGCGACACGGAGGATCGCCCGCCGCGGATAGAGCATGTACGAGCTGGCGCGACCGACCTTCATGTTGAAGGTCAGTTCCAGATCGTCCTTCGCCATGATGTGGAGACCGTCGTCGTCCAGCTCTTCACGGTTCCGCTGAACCACCGTCTGAATCGTCTTGACGGGGACTTGATAGAACTCGGCAACCATGTCGGTGGTTGCGTGCATGTCGTCCGGCAAGCAGCGGAGCACCCCGACCTTGTCGAGGACATCGGTGCGATGTGCGAACCGATCACGATCGACGCGCGCCGCGACAGTCAGATCCAACGATGCACTCATGCGGCAGAGCCCTTCCGCGTGCTCGAGCCGTGTACATTACGTCCCCTGGTAGGGGATTCCTTAAGCACAAAAAGCAGGCTCACGGGGACGTCAAGCGCCTCCGCGATATGTTCGGCCGTCCGGGGTTTGCATGAGCGTTTTTCGCCGGTGCACAGGCGGTGAATGAAGGACTGGGAAACCCCGGCATATCGCCCCATTCTCGCCATCGAAAACCCCCGCTGCTTCATAAGAGCGCGAAGGGTTTCGCCCGATTGCAAGTGCATCCAACTCCCTTTCGGATACCGCGTGTACGACGTCATGAACGTACCCAGGTGAATGCATCGGTGTCAACTAACATGGGATGATTCAACCTCAGCAGGTGTATGGCTGTCAATAAATTACAGCCCAGTAGTTCCGCTGCCAGGGCCTTCCACTCGGTGTCGAGTGGGTCAATTGGTGAATGACGACATATCGTCATGGCGTGTCGTCGGGTGAATGGTTGGGTTCGTGCCGCTCTAGCCGTCAAGCCACACAACGCGCTTGGCTTTCCTTGTGAGCGAATTGATGCGTCTGATTCAGAGCCATCTTGATCGGTGGGGCGTTTCACGCGCCGAGTTCTCACGGCGAGCTGGCACGACACCTCAAACGATCCAGAACTGGCAGGACCGCCCCGGCACGATGCCGAAGCCCGAGCATTTACGCGGTGTCGCCGAAGTCACCGGATATCCGTACCTGATTGTGCTTGACGCGGCTCTAACCGATGCTGGCTATCGCGAATCCCTGGTCGACGACCTCAAGTCGCTGAAGGTGCGTATCGCTAGGTATGTCCGGTCGCAAGACGGCCACGCTCCGCGCGGCGATCTCGAAGATTTCTTGAACACAGTCTGGCTGCCTGACGACGACTTGTTCGTAGAGCAGCTGGACCCAGACATGTCCAGAGACGACATGAACAGACTCATTGACCGCTGGATCGCCGATGCTGACCGAATCTCGTACGGCAATGACGAATTGTTCGACCGTGACCTGATACGCGACTTCATTTCTGACCGTCTGTACGACCTCCGGTCTGACGACGATGAAGCCGATCAGCATCAAGACGAAGACCTGGATGCCAACTCATCGGACGCATCCGGAGACGCCACCCAGCTCCAGCCGAAAGCCAATCCCCTCCCGCCCGCCGTTGCAGAGGCCGAGGCCGCTAGTCGACGGGAAAAGCAATCAGACGGCGACGAGGCTGACTAGGGCAAATAGGAGTGAGCTTCACAGCACAAGATTCAGGTTGGCTCCTTGGAGGCCGCTGCCATCTGCGCGCGCACGGCACCTTGAAATGGCTAGATGTCAACCAGAAATACTCGGCGGAACTACCACTGGAGGCCGTCGGATTCGAAGACGGCGAGGCCCGGTTTGTCTACAAGATTGGCAAGCTACGCGCCTCAGAGCCATCACTGTTGATACTGCTGCGCGAAGAATGCGCCTACCGCCTCGACATCAATGGCACCCACAAAGAAGGTGTCAAGCTCTTCCGAAACACCACTCACATCCAACGCAGGCGAGCATCGGGCGAACGTGAGTCTTTCGAGCCGAATCCACTGGGGGTCCCGGCTGTCGAAATCGATCACCGCGTCACATCCCAGGAATATCGTGCAATCCTGCAAGCGTTCGCGGCGCCCATCGGAATGGATATTCTGGACGTTGACTGGAACGATCCGCCAGAGGGGAGGGAGCCATGAGTGCCGTTATCGACGCGATTGCGCAGGGCTATCGCGATTCCCTCTCGGCGGTTCCCTACCGTGGCGGCGAACTTGTCAGCCTCCCAGCTGCTTTCACGTCCGGCACCCTGGTAACGGTCCACGTTGTCATCAGTCAAGACGCAGTAACCGTGACCGATCGTGGACTGACTGCCGACGAACTATGCGATGCCGGGCTGGACCTTCAATCAACACGCGTCGCTCGGTCGTTTGCGGCAGTGCGAGACTCAACCGGACTACCCCCGGCCTTCGGGTCTGAGGACTGGGAAATCACTGCTTCAGCGGATATCGGCGACATCGCCATCGCCATACAGTCTGTCGCCGACGCCGCAATCCGCGCCGATGGATTACGTGTCTTGTCAACAGTGAAGCGACGGATGACTTTTGCCGACCGGGCACTGCGAAAGTTCCTTGACCGGGCGGCCGTGGTGCCGCACCCGAAGATGCCTGGAAAGTACGGATCGAACCGACAGGTCACGCTGTCCTACGGCGGGAAAGACGAGCTGCCGTACTACGTCCAGGCACTATCCGGCGGCGACAACGAGGCGCGCGTGCGGTCATACGACCACGCATCAGGCTTGTTCCTGGGGGCAACACCCGACATGAGTCATCGTGTGGCGCTGCTTCAACAAGGCGCGTGGGAAGCATGGCAGGTGAGGAACCTCGGCGAGGTGTGTCGCGTAATCGAAGAGCAGGACGCCGACGAGTTCATCGCAGCTACCGCCGCCTAATCACACGAATGTAATTCCTGGTCAGAGCCGGTTTTGTCGGTGGCTGATCGTACGGTCTGCGGCATGTGGCATCCCTGGCGTACCGCAGCGGAGCGGTACCCTCACATCACCATCGTCACCGAGCATCCGCTACCTCGTGGTGTCGCTGGGCTCATCAAAGACACCACCATCTGGCTCTGCTCAACGCTCACCCAAGCCGAACGGCGATCCGTACTCACGCACGAGCTTCAGCACCTAGAGCGCGGCATCCCCGCCCCCGAGTATCTGGCACGGGAAGAGCGCCTCGTTGACGAGCTCGCCGCCCGCCAACTCATCCCACTCCCGAAACTCATCGAAGTCATGCACTGGACTCGCGACCCCTACGAGATCGCCGACGAGCTCTGGACCGACGCCCACACCGTCCGCGTCCGACTCAACACCCTCGACCCGATCGAAGTGACCGAACTGGAACATGCTTTGGAAGGAGACTGGCTATGGATTCCCTGACCGACCACCAGCGCGTCATGCTGGATCTCGAAGCCCGGTTCTGGCCAACGGCCGGCGCCAAAGACGACGCCATCCGTGCGCTCGGATACTCGCCGATCCGCTGGTACCAGCAACTCAACCAACTGCTCTTCACCGAATCCGCGCTGGAGTACGACCCGGTGACCGTTAATCGGTTGCGGCGGATACGTTCTCGATAGCTCAGACAGCAACGGGCGGGTATTGGCCGTGGGTGCCGCGGGTGTCGCCTTCGATGACCCATTGGTGTTGTTGGTCGGCGCGTGCGGCGAGGTCGAGTCGTTGGTTGAGGCGGGCGAGTTGCGCGCGATCGGCTGCGTTGCAGGCCTTGACGATGTAGCGGATCGCGATGCCGACCGCGATGAATCCGACGATCCACCAGAAGAACTCGGACACTACGCAGGCGGCGATGAGAACGATCAGGGCACCCATGGCGTGTTCCTTTCAGGCGAGCATGGCGTCGAGGGCGTCGGCGTTTCCTCGCCCTGACGACCGGTCGAGGTGGCCGTAGACGTTGACGGTGGTTTGGATGTCTTCGTGGCCGAGGTGTGCCTGGACCGCGGGCAGTGGGCGGCCTGCGGCGATGAGCCACGAGGCGCAGGTGTGGCGCAGGTCGTGCACTCGCGGGGATTTCGTCAGCCCTGCTTTCGTGGCTCGCTCAATGGCTGGCCGCCACACATTCGGATGAAATGAGTGGATGCGGACCGGGTTTGCGTCGGCGCGAACAGTTCCGTCGGCGAATTGTCCGTGGCCGCGCCCAGAGTTGGTGAACACCCAATCCCCCGACAGGTCGAGTTGGTTCAGGACACGTTTCGGGACGTTGATGGTCCGCACGCTCATCTTCGTCTTCGGCACGCCAAGTGTGTAACCCCCGGCCCCCGTCTTCCACGCTTTGGTGATTCGGACTATCCCAGCGGCTACGTCGACCGCTTTCGGGGTCAGGGCGGTAGCTTCCGACCAGCGGCACCCGGACGCCACCAGGAACTCGACCAGCGGTCGCCAATAGTCGGGGACTTCCGAGAGGAGCAGCTTGAATTCGTCGCGCTCCAGAAACACCATCTCGGCGCGGTCCCAGCGCGGGTTACGGACATCCTCGGCGGGATTGGCTTTGATCAGCCCCCGTTTGACGGCGTCCTTGAGCGCACCAGAGAGGAAGTCCCGTTTGTTCTTCACGGTCTTGCCCGAGGGGGGATTGTTGCCCCGGCCGGTGAGACCGTGCATCCAGCGGGCGATGTCGGCTTGGGTGAGGTTGGTGATGGGGATGTCGCCGATAGTCCCAGCGATGTCGTTGCGGACGTAGGCGCGATATCGGGCGGTGGTGCCCTTCTCCACACCGGTGAGGGTGTCGATGTGGGCGGTGAGGAACTGGGCCAGGGTTTGGACTTCACGCTCGTCTTGAACGATCCGCATGATCTCGCGGGCCTTGTCCGGGCCGACGCGGTCGATCAGAGATTTGCACCGTTCGGCGTCGGCCGGGTCATCCCAGGAAAGACACTTCTGCCGGCCGTTTTCCCGCCAGTACACGGAGTAGTACGGGGTTCCGTCCTTGCGGTGCCTGTCGCGGACGTACGACATTCACCTACCGCCGCGCAATACGGGTTTGAGGTCCACTTGAACAGCATAAACCCGGTCTTGCTGTCGGCTGCTGCTGTCGTGGCCCGAAATTCGGGAGTAACCGCAGGTCAATCTGGTGGAGCTAAGGGGACTCGAACCCCATCGCCACCTGTGAATATAGCGCTGACCTGGGAAATAACATGCCTGCGATTATCACCACAGGCCGTGAACTTGCAGGACGGATTAATTTCTCGCTGTCGCCGACAGCACCGGCGTGTTGCACATCGTGTCGCGTGAAAGCACTTCGGAACTAGCCTTCCGATTGCGCGTCGCGCGCTGTCTTGTCTCGGTCGCCGATCCCGACAGCGCCGGCGGCAACGCTCCTCCCACACCGGATGTTGCATCAACGTCCCGCAGTCGGGGCATTCCCATTGGATGTGGCGGTGCCAGATGCAACGCCGGGGCTGGCCACGGTAGCGGTGCTTCCCGAGCGGATGACCGTCAGGGCATTTCGCGGGGCCGAGCCGCACCCAGCCGCCGGTAGTCAACTCGACGAGATCCCCCACGTTCGCCATGCAGGGGACGGTAGCGGCGGGCACCGACAACGACTAGCGGCTTCGCCGTTTCTTCACGGGCTCGGTCAATGACTGACCCCGCCGTAAAAAGCAGAAAGCCGCCCCCACCACGAAGGTGAGGGCGGTGCGGTTGGGTGGCCCTGCCGGGGAGCCCAGGGGAGAGTGGCTCTACCCGGCAGGGGGTCTAGGGGGTGTCGGTGTCGTGGTTGGCGTCGACATCTAGCTCGACGGCGGCATCGAGCAGGCCGGTGGTCATCCAATCCGCCTGACCAGGCGGTGACCAGTACCAGGCGGTGGTTTCGATGCTGCCGTCCGGGCTGACGCGTTCGAGGCTCATCGCGATAACGTGTTGGGCGATCTGCCAGCCGTCGCCAAGCGTGTCGAGCATGTGTTGTATTGCGGCGCGAATGTTTTCGGCGTGGCTCATCGCCATGCTGTGCGCCGATACCGGCGGGCGGTACGGAAACGGTGGAGCATGTCGGCGCACATCAGTGCCGCAATCCGGCCAGCCGGGTCAGCGGATCAAACCGCGAAGGAATGCGCCGCAGCAAATGCAACCCGACATACACCACCGCGCAGGTGATGACGATCGGCTGGGCAGCCCGATAGCGGTCCATCGCCTCACTGAGTAACTGGCCCCTCGGGGCGACGACCTCGTAGCCGATGATCGCTAGCCAAGCGTAATCCCCTGCACGCATTGGCATTACCGCCTTCCGTCACAGTGACTGCTAGTCGTCCTCGTCGGGCATTCCGAGGTGGCGCTTGATGGACTTCACCGCCAAGATGAGCTTGTCGACGTCCGACCGCAACGGGTCTGGATGGCCGTTGACGACGTGGGCTTTGACCGCCGCCGTGTCGTCGCGCACTCCCCGTTGTCGAACCAACAGCACCACTGTTCCGAGGGCGGTGATGATCACCCCAGCGTTGACAATCAACAGCCCGATGATTCCCCACCAGTTATGGGGCTCGTAGACTTCGGCTGCCGTGGTCAGCAGCGACTGCCAAACACTCACCGCTGGTTGATGGTGTTGATGACCTGGGCTGCGAGCGGCCCGATCACCGGCGCATTGCCGAGGACATCGGTAGCGGCCTGACGCACCCGTTCAATCTCGGCTTCCGCAGCCGCGCGGGCATCCTGCACAGCCTGTAGGCCGTTGATGACCTGATCGGCCGGCGCTGGGGTATCGGTGCGGTTGGGGGTGGCGAACACCGCGGTGAACGCCACAAGGCCAGCGCCGACACAGCCAGCCCAACTGACCGGGTCGTGCGGGGCGGAGGTTGCGGCGGCACCACCGAACGCGGTGATGAACGCCATGAGGGCTTTTGCCACTGTGGCGGGTGTGTATTTCATCGTGTTCAGCCTTTCGCGAGGAACTGCTTGAGGATGTCGGGGTTGGTGGCCTCGATGGAGGCGAGAACAGCCTTGGCGTGCGCGACAGAGCCGGGGTCGGTGTATGCGCCCTTACCGGCAGCGACACGGACGATGCGCGCCAACGCATCCTGATCGCCCAGCTTCGCGTCGGTCTCCACCGTCTCCCGGTGGCGCATCCCATCAATGCTTTGGATGAGTTGCGCGAGCGTGTATTTCGGCCCCTCACCAGGAGTCGCATAAATAGACACGGAAGGGTAGAGCTGGTCGGACATCAGAAGCTCCTCAATGGTCGGGTCGCCGTCAGAGATGGGTCCAGGCAGGTAATGCCAGTCGTTCGCATAACTGGTGTCATAAACGGAACGGGCCTGCGAACCAGTCACGCAGCCATCGGAACCGTTGGACTCCAACCGGATTCCGTCGACCTCACACCACATGTGAGAGTTCGCACCACCACCCGGCCCGTGATGAATGGCTATCTTCACCACCGCATCAGGCGGGAAGTCTCTGGGGCTTGCGACACAGATGGTGTTGAAGATGGTCCCGGTTTGTCCAACCTCGATGGGCCGCCACGATTCAGTGGACATGCCATGCCGGGACCAGGCCATATTGGTGCCGTTGCGGACAGCATCGCAGATGTCGACAACAAGCCCGGAGCAGTCGGTGCCGCGCCCGACAACAGTCGGACTCCAGTTGCCGCCGTAAATGTAGTCGTTGCCGACGCGGTCCAGGCCGATACGTTTGGCGAACTCGACGTTGGCGCGTGGCACCCCCTGTCGGGCGACAGGTGTCGACACCGAACCGGACAGGCGGTTGTATAGCTGTTCCGCCTCCCCGTACCGCTCGTCGTAGCGGCCAGGAAAGGCCGACTGTTGAACGGCCTGGGCGAACGAGCCTGGCGACCGGGACAGGTCGTTGTAGTTCATGCGGGATAGGCGGTTGTAGAACATTGCCGCCGAGAGGGTGGGGTCCATCCGTTCGCCGACGGTCCCCCACCAGGGGGCGCGCTGCTGAAATACCCCGACACTGTTCGCGTCGTAGCTGATGGCGTCGTGCGGAAAGTTGAGGCTCTCAGGGTCGCCGTTGTTGGCGTACATCGTCAGGTTCGATTCCACCAACGCTGTAGCCAACGCTATCTTGATGCCCCGCTCAGTCAACGCCGGATGCGACAGATAATCCTTACCGCCAGCACGGATAGACCGGCCCTCGCTGATAATGCGTTGCGCTATCAAGTCTTTCGTAAACGCAGGCATACCAGCCCCCTATTCAGAGTTCGTGTAGTGCGATGCCGATGGCGACGGCGGCGGCGAGTGTCGAGAGAAGGACGTACACCCAGTTCCAGGTGTCGACGATGATGATGCCGAACGGCAGGATCACAGTCGTTGGAGCAGTTTGTGTTTCAGCCAGGCGCGTAGGACGTAGCGCAGTGGCCGGTGGTCCTCATTCGGGCAATCACAGACGAGACAACGGCCCTCGGGAATCACGACAGGGTGACGCCCTTCCACGCCCCGCCGATATACGCCATCAGCTTGTTGTTCGTGGTGTCGATGACCACCGGAACCATGCCCGTATAGGTGGTTGGTGTGCCCGATGGGGCGCCCGCCATTGACGGCGCATAAATGAATCCGTCGGTGACATTGGTTGCCAAAGCCGCCGCACCAACAATCACGTTGGCCTTGTTGTCCACCCGAAACCTATTGGTGCCACCCACCTGTAGCTGAAGAAGATTCTTGGCGCCAGAACCGACTGACGACTCGGTGACATTAACCAGAAGGCCGGTGTATCCAGCCGTAGAAGACTGGGCAATGGTCGGCTTAATGACAAACACTGACTGGGCCGCTGAGGATGACGACAATGTCGATGCCGCGCCTACCGACACAATCGTTGTTGCCGACGGTGCGTCAGTCCACTCATTCGCGATGTAGCCGTTAGAGCCACGGAACTCGATGTAGTGCCGCACAGCAGTCTCGCCCGACAAGTTCCCGCGAGTGCCGATACGGACCACACGCTCAGTGCCGGTGCCGCCGAAGAAGAAGCCCAACTCCGCGATGTTGGAGTTGAAGCGGGACGCCCACTTCTCGTAGTTCGTGGTCTGGTCGCTCGTGTTGTAGAGCTCCAGGGCGCCGGACTGGGCAATTTTTGTAGTGCCACTCAACGCCGGTGATGCTGCACCCGTCGGGCCTGTCGCGCCAGTCGGTCCAGTAGCTCCGGTCGCGCCAGTAGCTCCGGTCGCCCCGGTCGCCCCTGTCGCCCCAGTTGCCCCCGTCGCGCCAGTCGGGCCAGTCGGGCCAGTCGGGCCAGTCGGGCCCGTAGCACCCGTAGCCCCGGTGGGGCCAGTTGAACCAGCGGCCCCCGTTGCTCCGGTCGGACCTTGAGCGCCGGTAGCACCGGTTGGTCCAGTCGGGCCTGCGACCATTGAATCCGCCCCAGTGGCCCCCGTCGGGCCGGTAGGACCAGTGCCGCCGGTTGGTCCGTTCGCTCCGGTCGCTCCTGTCGCTCCCGTCGCACCTGTAGCCCCGGCAGCTCCAGTCGGGCCGGTCGCTCCGGTCGCTCCGGCAGCTCCAGTCGGGCCGGTCGCTCCGGTCGCTCCGGTTGCCCCGGTGGCCCCGGTGGCTCCCCGCGGGCCGGGGGCGGTCGACAAATCAACCCTAACCGTCCCCGTCTCGTCGTCAATCTCGACAAGGATCGGCCGCGACGTGACTGAAACGCTAGTCATCGACACTCACCTGCCTGCCGACCCGCACCGTTCCAGCGAGAAGCGTTCTCACGCCGACACATTCGATATCGTGGTAGTACACACCGGTCGACAGGTCAGGCAGCGTGATCGTCACCAGACCGTCCCCAGCCTGACTCGCGTCAATCGTGAACGCGCCCACCAACTCAGAGCTTTTGTCGGGCTTCCGCCGGATCTGACCACGCCACCCCGTCGTCGGTAACTCCCACGCCTCACCGCCAGCAGTGAACGTCAACATCCTTGAGTACGGGTCGCCCTCAACAATCGCAATGTTGTACGAGCCCGGCTTCTGCTCGTCGTCAGCCATCAGCGGCCTGCTCGGTCAACGCGGCAACCTCAGCCGACAGCTTCTCCGCCAACCCTGCCAGCGCCGACAGTGGCACGCTGAACGGCTGCGCCTCCGGGCCTGGCGATAGCTCGACGCCGTCGTCCCACACCAGGATCGGCTGCACCACCACATGCGAAATCCGTGCACGCCTCACAACGACCCCTCACTATCCGCAACCCGATAACCACGGTGATAGACGACCCCCGTCGGCGCCCCCACCTGAATGTGCCGGTAATAACCCTGCTGCGGCATCACCCCCGTCACCGCGGGACTACCACCCCCGCCCGGGGGGCACACCGTCTGACCGGTGAACGTTGTTCCACCACCAGCCGCCTCGGTGAAAGTCTGCCGAACACCGTTGCGCCACAACTGAACCGTGCCGGTGTCGTCCTGCTTCCACACCACCCGCAACTTGATGTCCTGCCACTGGCCGACATCCATCGGCAACTCAACCAGCGGCAAAGCGTCACCCACATAGGTCAGGGGTGCGGACTGCTTCGACTGAAACAAATACCAATAGCCCGGCGACTGCCCGGAAACAGTCGACGCCGCCCACCCCATCGACAACACCGGAGACCCGGCACCATTCGGATGGTCATGCCACTGCATCACATTCCCCCACCCCACATCATTCGGGTGATCTGTCGGGAACGCCGAATCGAACTTCACACTGAACGCATACCAGCGGGTAGTCCCCACCAAGTCATAACCACTGGTGGAAATGACCTCACACCGTTCACCAGAACTGAACCCCGACGGCACATCACCCGAACGCACCTCAAACCTCGCCGCATACCCAGCATCCGGGCAATCAGCCGAAACAATCTGAGCCGGATACGCCCCCGTATGAGGCCACTCATAACCCAACTCCTGATACGGCCGATTCGCCTGCGTCAAAGCCGTCCACTGACTGAAATCACCAGTCGAATAATCCGCAGTGAAAAGTCGCGTCATGCCGTCTGAACCGCCTTCCACCCCGTGTTCCCCGAACCGGATTCCTTGACATACAACGTCGTTGACGCGCCGCCGTTGGTGCGGGTCCACAACGAACCAACCGGGGCAGTAACCACCCCTTCGGGGCTGCCCGAGCCCGACTTCCACACCGCCGACGTCCCCGAAACAGTGATGCCAGTCGTGACATTCACCGTCCCAACACCTTTCGGCTTCAAACTGATCGACACATCCGTGTCCGACCCGATGGCCTGGGCTTCAACCGCAGTCCCCGACCCCGCCGAATAGAACAGCCACGAATTGACCGGCGTCGTCCCCGGCAGGAAACTGGCAATCAAGTTCAAACTCGGGTCCAAAATCTGGACAGCCGATGTTCCCTTGGCGCGCAACGCCAACGGAATGTTCGAACTGGCACCGGTCACCCGGAAATGCACCGTGCCACCCGCGGCAGCGTTGGTGATCTGCGCGTAGTTCACCGCCGACGCGGTGGCGGTGATGAAAATCGCGCCGTTACCGTTGGTGTCGTTGATCTGCGACGTGATCAACTCACCCGACCTGTTGGCAATCGCATTCCCATTGACCTGCAACGTCCCCGTCGTCCCCTTCGGGACCACGTTGATCGAGATCACCGAATCCGACCCGATAGCACTGATCGGCACCGCCTCAGCGGTGGCCGACGACTGAAACATAAAATAGTTCACCGGCGTCCCAGAACCGGTGATGAAGTGCGCCACCAACACGCCGTTGGAGTCCATGATCTGCACAGCACTACTCGACCCCTTGGGCCGCAACCCCAGATGAATCTGCGAATCACGGCCACCCACACGCAAATTAACCCGATTGCCCGTCGCGCCGTTCGTCACCCGCAGATAGTTAATCGCGTTCGCCGTCGAATTAATCTCAATCGCCGCAGCACCATTCGCATCCAAGATACGAATATCCGAGGGTGACCCCGGAACAGCCTTCTTCAGGTGATACAGCTGATCCAGGCCGGGACGGGTCTGGCTGTGGTTGACCACATACCAAACCCCGGAGTCATACTGCACCGCAACCGATTCGCCTGGTGTAGCCAACAACAGGACTGATGGGCCGCCAGCGGCATCGAACACGTCCTCACCGGTGCGCTGCACCGTCACTGCGTTCGTCGTCGCGTCGGTCTTCTTCACCCATACCGTCGACCGGTCAGTCGGAGTGGTCGGCAGAAATACTGTGAACCCACCATCGGTGGCGTCGGCGAACACCACCTCGCCAGCCTCAGCATTTGTCGCCGAGTCGACGGCAACAATGGAGCCAGAGGCGACGGGGCCGGACCCAGTGAGGACCGCCCGCCCGTAATCCGACAGGTCAATGATGTCTTCGGCGTACAGCTTCGCTCGAACTTCCATCACCGTCTGATCCGGGTCACGCAGGAATCGGGTGATGTACGCCGTGGTGTCGGTGGATGGCGCGGGGAAGTAGGTGTGCGGCACATCGACCGGCACACCTAAAAGCGTGGTCAGTTCGAAGGTGGCCTTGTACGTCAGGTGGTCCAGGTTGAACTCAGGGTCATTCGCCACCAGCCTGAACGGCAGCCCGGACGTCGCATCCTTGTACAGGTGCCCGTCAGCGGCCAGCCAGGCCGAACGGCGCGGCAGCTTAACCGTTTTCGGATTACCCCCACTCACCCCGGCCCGGAGATCCCCCGCCTTCGTGGTGACTTCGAAATGAATCCAGCCGACAAGCTGCTCTTCACCTTCGTCGCCCTCGTAGGTGTGGTCGTGGTCGACAGTGAACTTGATAGCCACTATGCCTCCCGAGCGGTGTAGTTCGCGGCATACGTCTCGGCAGTGAATGCGCGGATGCCGATGTCCTCAACGAGGTAGTCGCCGATGCGGGCTTCGGCGTGGGTGTTGGGGCCGTTGATTTCCAGGCCGACAACCTGACTCAGGCCGTCGAAAATCGGCGCGCCGCGGTAGCCGTCCTTCGCGAGGATTTCCCCCAAAGCGACCATGGCTTTCGATACATTTTCCAAATGCCAGGTGTCACGATCAGCGTCTGCGTCGATGCGCGTGGAAACCAAAGCCATCAGTGGCCTTTCACTCAGTAGCTAGTGGCGAACCGGTCAGCGGCCGACCAGCCGGTCACTTCGCCGGGAATGGTTTGCGTGAAGATGGCCCGGTCGTGGCAGGCTTCAGCCAGTCCGACATACAGGTAGCTGGACCCCATTTGGGAGACGTTGGTGTTGTCGATGTCCTGCCACACCACTTCTCCATTACGTTTGACGATGAGCTCGTAGTCATCGACATCGGTGCCAACAATTAGTTGGAACACGTCACCCGGGTTGGCCGTCAACGAAATTGACTGCGGTGTCGACCCGGCGGTGGGCATGGCGGTGTCGGTACCCGACACGTAGCAGCCGACCTTCAACTTGTTGTAGCCGATTCGGGCGTAGACGAAAGTGTCTGCCGCACTGTTGGATCTGGCGAACAACCAGTTGTAGGCTTCCGCGCCGAGAATGTTCGGGGTCTGTGGGCGCGTCGCCAAGATCAACTGCACCGACTGGTAGTCCGTGGTCAACGGTGTGTTGTAGCGGTCGACCAGCATCCGCGCGTTAGAGCCACTGATGTACCACTTCGCCGAACCCGACCCCGACGGCCCAAAACTCCCCGCCCCCGGCCCCACGCCCGTGCGCGTGAACCCCGACAACGTGGTTGCCGCAGCACCATTAAACAGCGCCGACACCGCAGTGCCACCACTGTCCGACGCCAGCCCATTCCCAAACAACAACGCCAATTGACTGTTGGCATAATTCGCGGAGCCTTGCGCGTTGAACGCCGAATCGTAGGCATCCTGCGCCTTCTGCTGCAATTCTTGCGCCCACGCCGACAAACCAGAAAACACTGCAACACCGAAGATTTCGATCCCCGACAACGCCAGCAGCACATCCGCCAACAACTGGTAGCGGGTAGCCGCACCAATCGCCTTGATCTGCGCCTTCGTGAACGGCGCAGTCAGGGCGCTACCGCTGGGGGGGAACTTCACCCCGGTCATGCGATGGGATCAACCTTCACCGCGAACCACATCCGCGTATTCGACATGTCGAACGTGTCCGCACCGGCGCCCTGCTGCTCAGCCCGAAAATATATGGTCGCCGCGCCACCCGACGACACCTTCGCGTACGTCGCAGTGGAGCCGGCCGGCGCGCCCGCCGACAACACAGGAACACACGTGCCCGGACCAACAGTGCCGAACCCGCGGGCAGCGATGTCCCCCGTCGTGGCGTTGGCGACCCTGGCAAGCAAGTCGACCTGACAATCCGCCCCGTCGTAGGACACCAAACCCTGCCCCTGGCACGCCGGGCGCCAATCCCACGGCTGCGACGCCACCGTCACCTGACCGATAGTGTTAGCTCCCGACGCGTTCGACAGCGACGTGAAGCTGGTCGGCCAATACCAGTTCCCCACCTTGCGCGCCACCGACACCACACCATCGTTGGTTGCGTTGAGCGCCAACACATACCCGGCGGTCTGCCCAGCGTCGTCGAAGTCGTCCGCATCCAAAATGGTTAACGTGCCATCGTTCCCTGGCGACCCTGCGTGCAATTCGAGGTCGAGGTCGAACACCGGGGCCGTGTCATCAGTACCGGGTGTGACGACCGTCCATGTCGCCGAGGCTTCGGTCGGGTCGTCGTTCGCCAGTTCAGTCAGGTTGACGTTGCGGATCGTCGGGGTGAATCCGGTGTCGCCCTTGATCGCGGCCGGAACATTCGCGATCCCACCGGGCGGCGCGACTGCGATGAACACACCGGAATCTGGGGTCCAGTTCTTCGGGATGCGAAGCACCGATTTCCACTGAAAGAACTCCTCGCCGTCAACGGTGACGACTTCGTAATTCGTTGGCATGCAGTGCCTTCCGCTATGACGGGGTAAGCGTGATGACTGAGACCGCTTCCATCAACCCGGTCACCAGGCGTTGGGTGCGGTTCAGTGGGGCTTCGAGCGCCTTCAAATCACCGATCTGGACGGTGATCTCAGCGCGTTCCTTGCGGCTATCGGAGATGAAGATCGCTTCGACGTAGTCGGTGTACATCTCCCCGCGGGACGCTATCGACATCAAACCGCCGGGGACGAAATGCTCACCGAGCGCGAACGGTTTGTTGTTGCGGAACTTCGCAGTCGCCGCCCGCCAACCACTGGTATCAAAAAACTGGTTGACCAT
>JACCDY010585824.1_pt1 | contig 22261 bp, 24 predicted proteins | sample 7446391 | NCBI WGS metagenome assembly JACCDY01 (sample SAMN15323451, study PRJNA562643) | freshwater metagenome | isolation source: river surface water | place: USA:Blue River Watershed | collected 2017-08-18 | reverse complement strand
CGCACATCCCAATCCAGCGCCACCGTGGCGGCGCGTTTGACGAGTGCAGCGGCCAAACCTTGGCCACCCGCGATTAATTTAGAACAAGTGAGCATCAGCGAAATTTAGAACAAGAAGTAGCGTTGGGTCATGGGCAGACTCACCGCAGGTTCGCAGGTGAGCAAATGACCATCGGCGCGCACCGCATAGGTTTGTGCATCCACTTCCATATGCGGCGCGTAGTCGTTGTGAATCATGTCACGTTTTCCAACGCTGCGAATGTGCTTCACAGCACTGAGGGTTTTGTGCAGGCCAAACTTTTGCCCAATGCCTGCAGCCATGCCCGCTTGCGACACAAACGTGAGCGAGCCACGGTGCAGCGCACCACCATACGCCCCAAACATGGGGCGGTAGTGCACTGGCTGCGGCGTGGGGATGGACGCATTGGGGTCACCCATCGCGGCCATGGCGATGAAGCCACCTTTCAAGATGATGCTGGGCTTGATGCCAAAAAACGCAGGCTTCCACACCACCAGATCGGCCCACTTGCCCACCTCCACACTGCCCACTTCGTGGCTGATGCCGTGTGCAATGGACGGGTTGATGGTGTACTTGGCGATGTAGCGTTTGACGCGTGCGTTGTCGTGGCGATCTGTGTCCCCTGGCAAGGTGCCGCGTTGCGCTTTCATCTTGTGTGCGGTTTGCCAAGTGCGAATGATCACCTCGCCCACACGCCCCATGGCTTGGCTGTCGCTGCTCATCATGCTGATGGCCCCGAGGTCATGCAAGATGTCTTCAGCAGCAATGGTTTCGCGGCGAATGCGGCTTTCGGCAAACGCCAAGTCTTCGGCAATCGCAGGGTCGAGGTGGTGACACACCATGAGCATGTCCACATGCTCGTCCAGCGTGTTCACGGTGTACGGACGCGTGGGGTTGGTCGAGCTGGGCAACACATTGGCCTCGCCCACCACTTTCAAAATATCGGGCGCGTGGCCACCGCCCGCACCTTCGGTGTGGAAGGTGTGGATGGTGCGGCCCTTGAATGCGGCCACGGTGTCTTCTACAAAGCCACTCTCGTTGAGCGTGTCGGTGTGGATGGCCACTTGCGTGTCGGTGGCTTCGGCCACATTCAAGCAGTTGTCAATCGCGGCGGGCGTGGTGCCCCAGTCTTCGTGCAGCTTCAGACCAATCGCGCCAGCGTTGATCTGCTCGTGCAGCGAATCGGGCAACGCCGCATTGCCTTTGCCCAAGAAGCCAAGGTTCATGGGGAAGGCATCTGCCGCTTGCAACATGCGCTCGATGTTCCAAGCACCGGGCGTGCAAGTGGTGGCAAACGTGCCCGTGGCAGGGCCGGTGCCGCCACCAAGCATGGTGGTCACACCACTGGTCAAGGCCTCTTCAATTTGCTGGGGTGCGATGAAGTGGATGTGCGTGTCCACGCCACCCGCCGTGACGATGTGACCCTCGCAACTGATGACCTCGGTGCCAGGGCCGATGACGATGTCCACGCCTGGTTGTGTGTCGGGGTTACCAGCTTTGCCAATCGCCACGATGCGACCGCCTTTCAAGCCAATGTCGGCTTTGACAATGCCCCAGTGGTCAATGATGAGCGCATTGGTCATCACGGTGTCTACCGCGCCACCTGCTTGCGGGCCAGTGCCTGCGCCGTCGCGCGTGCGCTGTGATTGCGCCCTGCCATCGCGGATGGTTTTGCCACCGCCGAACTTCACCTCTTCGCCGTAGCCGCCCGCATTCAAAGTGAAATCTTTTTCAACTTCAACGACCAAGTTGGTGTCTGCCAATCGCAGACGGTCGCCCACGGTGGGGCCAAACATTTCGGCGTAAGCGCGTTTGCCAATCGTTGCCATCACTTGTTTCCTTTGTCCACGGCGCCATTGACCAAACCGCGAAAGCCAAACACTTGGCGGTCGCCGCTCAAATCCACCAACTCAACCGTGCGTTGTTGGCCAGGCTCAAAGCGCACCGCCGTGCCTGACGCGATGTTCAAGCGCATGCCATGCGCAGCCGCTCGGTCAAAACGCAGACCCGCATTGGTTTCTGCAAAGTGGTAGTGCGAGCCCACTTGGATGGGGCGGTCACTGGCGTTTTGCACAACGAGTGTGTGCGTGCGTCGCCCTGGGTTGAGGGTGTGTTCGCCCTCGTCAATCAACAGTTCACCGGGTGTCATGTGTGCCTCGCTTTATTTGCCACGGCCCATCCACCACATGGCGGCAATGATGGCAAGCGCTGCCAAAAACCCCCAAGCATCGGTGGCGTGGTAGTGAGACGCACCTTCGATGCCATGGCCTTCGTGTGCGAATGCCAAAGCGGGCAAAAACATGATGAGTGTGCAAAGTTTTTTCATGGCAGTTCAAACAATGGGTTGGTGCACTGTGACGAGCTTGGTGCCGTCGGGGAAAGTGGCTTCGACTTGGATGTCTGGAATCATCTCGGCCACGCCATCCATCACGTCGGCACGGGTGAGCACATTGCGGCCATCGCTCATGAGTTGCGCCACGGTTTTGCCGTCGCGCGCGCCTTCCATCACGGCAGCACTGATGAGGGCCACGGCCTCGGGGTAGTTGAGCTTCAAGCCACGGGCTTGTCGGCGCTCAGCCAACAAAGCAGCAGTGAAGATCAAGAGCTTGTCTTTTTCGCGGGGTGTGAGTTCCATAGTGATTCAAAGTATGCAACATGTGTGCCCTCTTTTGCGATGCGCTGTGTGCACCAAGTGCATGCTTTGGTGCGCAAATTCCAGCATGGTGCATCGGCATGCACGGGTCTGGTTGCGCCTGCTTGGTGCATTCAGGCTGAAATGAGCGCTCTTGGTGCACCACACAGACACTCGCAACGCTTCTTATAGCGAGATGTTTTTTGCTTAGGGAAATCGCACGTTGGCACAGGGTTTGCGATAGGTCTTGCGAAGCGCACCGTTACCGCGAGCGCCGAACCAACCCTTATTTTTGGAGTGAACCCCCATGATGAATCGTCGAGGAAATTTAAAAGTTTTGGCCGCTGCAGCAGCTTTGTCTGTCGGGTCATTGGTTTTGGCGCCACAAGCGCTGGCCGCAGACACCATCAAAGTCGGCGTGCTGCACAGCTTGTCCGGCACTATGGCGATTTCTGAAACCGTGTTGAAAGACACCGTGCTCATGGCCATCGACGAAATCAATGCCAAGGGCGGCGTGTTGGGCAAGAAGCTCGAACCCGTGGTGGTAGACCCCGCTTCGAACTGGCCCTTGTTCGCCGAGAAAACCAAGCAACTCATTGGCCAAGACAAGGTGTCGGTGATCTTCGGCTGCTGGACTTCCGTGTCTCGCAAATCGGTGTTGCCCGTTGTGGAAGAAATGAACGGCTTGCTGTTCTACCCCGTGCAATACGAGGGTGAAGAACTCAGCAAGAACGTGTTCTACACAGGTGCAGCGCCCAACCAACAAGCCATCCCTGCGGTGGACTACTTGATGAGCAAAGACGGTGGCGCTGCCAAGCGTTGGGTCTTGTTAGGCACCGACTATGTGTACCCACGCACCACCAACAAAATTTTGCGTGCTTACCTCAAGAGCAAAGGTGTGGCCGACAAAGACATCGACGAGAAATACACCCCGTTTGGTCACAGCGATTACCAAACCATCGTGGCTGATATCAAGAAGTTTTCGGCTGGCGGCAAAACTGCCGTGGTCTCCACCATCAACGGCGACTCCAACGTGCCTTTCTACAAGGAACTGGGCAACGCAGGCTTGAAAGCCAAAGACGTGCCTGTGGTGGCCTTCTCTGTCGGCGAAGAAGAATTGCGCGGCGTGGACACCAAGCCTTTGGTCGGCCACTTGGCGGCATGGAACTACTTCATGTCTATCAAGAACCCAGCCAACGACGAGTTCATTAAAAAATGGGCCGCTTATGCCAAGGCCAAGAACATCGCAGGTCACAAAGACAAGCCTTTGACCAACGACCCGATGGAAGCCACTTACATCGGCATCAACATGTGGAAGCAAGCGGTTGAAAAAGCCAAGTCCACCGACACCGACAAAGTCATTGCCGCGATGGCGGGTCAAACCTTCAAAGCACCCAGCGGCATCGTGAGCAAGATGGATGAGAAAAACCACCACTTGCACAAATCGGTGTTCATCGGCGAGATCAAGGCGGACGGCCAATTCAACGTGGTTTGGAAAACACCAGGCCCTGTGAAAGCCAAGCCTTGGAGCCCCTTCATCGAAGGCAACGCGTCAAAGCCTGATGAACCTGTGAAGAAGTAAACCTTTCTCCGAGGGATCGACTTGGGGGAGGGCCATGCCCTCCCCTTTTTTATGGAGATTGGGATGACCTGCTTTTCTTTTTTCACACACGCACGACCGCTGCAACTGGGCCATCGCTTTGTGATGCGTCTGGTTTGTGGATTAGCCCTTGCAGCATTGAGTCAAGCCAGCGCACTGGCGCTGACCACTGAGCAAGCACGCGCACTCACACTGGGCGATACCGATGCACGCGTGACCGCACTGCAAAAAGCATTGGCTTCAGCCGATGCACAAACCGCCGCCTTTTTGCAAGCAATGGCCGATGACGCAGTCAAGGTGAATGGCACACAAGTGCTGGTGGTGCGCGACGGTCAAGCGACTGACCCTGTGAGTGGTGAAGCCACCGCCCTGCCCGATACTGCAGAGGACGTGATCAACAACAACCGCATGCGCGGCGAGATTGATGCCGCTTTATCGGCCTTGCAACTGCTCAACCCCGATGCAGCCTTGCGCGTACAAGCCGCCAAATCGATTCTGAAAGAACCAGACCCCACCAAACTCGCCATGCTTGAAAAAGCATTGACGCATGAGTCCAACCAAGCTGTCACAACTCAGCTGTTGCTGGCACGTGCAGCTGTTTTGCTCAACAGCGACAACGCAGACGAACGCTTTGCCTCTGCCAAAACTTTGGCCGACAGCCAAACCCCTGACACCCAACTTTTGCTCAACCAACGTCTGAGCCAAGAGGAAGACAAAAAAGTTCGTGCCCAGTTACAAACCTCGCTGCTCACCATCCAAGCCGCATTGAGCTGGGGTGAAAAACTCGGCGCGTTGTTCACAGGCATCAGCTTGGGTTCTATCTTGCTGCTGGTGGCTTTAGGGCTGGCCATCACCTACGGGCTGATGGGCGTCATCAACATGGCGCACGGCGAGCTGATGATGATTGGCGCTTACGCCACCTATGTGGTGCAAGGCTTGTTCCGGCAATACCTGCCCAGCATGTTTGATATGTATTTGCTGGTGGCAGTGCCTGCCGCATTCCTTGCGGCCGCCCTTGTCGGTGCGGTGTTGGAGCGTTTGGTGTTGCGCCACTTGTATGGCCGACCCCTCGAAACATTGTTGGCCACGTGGGGCATCAGCTTGGTGTTGATGCAAGGCGTGCGCAGCATTTTTGGTGCGCAAAACGTGGGCGTAGAAAACCCCTCGTGGATGAGCGGCGGGGTGCAACTGCTGGCCAACCTCTCGCTGCCCTACAACCGTTTGATCATCATTGGTTTTGCCCTGTTTGTGCTGGTGGGCATGACGCTTTTGATCAGCCAAACACGCTTGGGTTTGTTTGTACGCGGCGTGACACAGAACCGCCCCATGGCTTCTGCGTTGGGCGTGAACACCGCACGCATTGACACCTATGCGTTTTCGCTCGGATGCGGCATTGCGGGCTTGGCGGGTTGTGCGCTCAGTCAGATTGGCAACGTGGGGCCCGACCTCGGTCAAAGCTACATCGTCGATGCGTTCATGGTGGTGGTGCTCGGTGGCGTGGGCCAACTGGCAGGCACGGTGTACGCCGCGATGGGCTTGGGCCTGATGAACAAATTGCTCGAAGGCGTGGCCGGCGCGGTGCTGGCCAAGATTGCGGTGTTGGTGTTCATCATCGTGTTCATTCAAAAACGTCCCCAAGGCATCTTTGCCATGAAAGGCCGCAGTGCGGAGGCATGACATGACACACCACACTTCTGTACAACTGCCAGAGCCAGCCGCGCTGTTGGGTACCAAGGGTTGGCTCTTTTTCTTAGCCGCCCTCATCACCGTGTGTGCGGTGGTGCCTGTACTCAACCTGTGGGTACCAGCGGGCAACGCATTGCACATGAGCGACTACGCCGTGGCCTTGGTGGGCAAGATCATGTGCTACGCCATTTGCGCCTTGGCCATGGATTTGATTTGGGGCTACACCGGCATCTTGTCACTCGGCCACGGGCTGTTCTTTGCGCTGGGTGGCTACATGATGGGCATGTACCTGATGCGACAAATTGGCACGGACGGGAACTACAAAACCAATTTGCCCGATTTCATGGTGTTCCTCGATTGGAAAACCCTGCCCTGGCATTGGACCTTCAGTGACAGCTTTATCGCGACGCTGCTGTTGATCGTGTGGGTGCCTGGCGTGTTGGCCTTTGTGTTTGGTTACTTCGCGTTTCGCTCGCGCATCAAAGGCGTTTACTTCTCCATCATCACGCAAGCCATGACGTTTGCAGCCATGCTGCTGTTCTTTCGCAATGAAACTGGCTTTGGCGGCAACAACGGCTTCACCGATTTCAAACGCATTTTGGATTTGCCCATCGCCACCCCCGCCATGCGCATGACCTTGTTTGTGTTGACGGGATGGGTGTTGCTGATGTGCTTTTTGTTCGCCCGCTGGTTGGTACAAAGCAAGTTTGGGCGGGTGCTGCAAGCCATTCGCGATGCTGAAAGCCGCGTCATGTTTTCGGGCTATTCCCCTCTGCCCTACAAGCTCACCATCTGGGTCATCTCTGCGGTGATGTGCGGCATTGCGGGCGCTTTGTATGTGCCGCAAGTGGGCATCATCAACCCCAGCGAAATGAGTCCTGCCAACTCGATAGAAATGGCGGTGTGGGCTGCCGTGGGGGGGCGAGCGTCGTTGATCGGCCCCATCGTGGGTGCGTTCTTGGTCAACGGCATGAAAAGCTGGCTGACGGTGACCGCGCCCGAGTTTTGGTTGTACTTCCTGGGTGCGTTGTTCATTGCGGTGACCCTGTACATGCCACACGGTGTGGTGGGGTTGATTCAAAAACTCAGCGCCAAGAAAAATGCACAGGAGCGCGTATGACCCCCGATCTGTTTGAACAAGGCTCTGAGCGCCTAGCCACACACCAAGCGCGCGCCATGAACAACGTCGGCTCTGGCGACCGCAGCGCGGGCTATGGCCGTGTGCATGAACCTGGCAGCCTTGACCTGACGCATGGCCGCATTTTGTACCTCGAAGATGTGCATGTGAGCTTTGATGGCTTCAAGGCCATCAATGGCTTGTCATTTGACATCGCACCAGGCGAGCTGCGCTGCATCATCGGCCCCAACGGCGCAGGCAAGACCACGATGATGGACATCATCACGGGCAAAACCAAACCCGATTCAGGCCAAGTGTTCTTTGGCAGCACCATCGACTTGCTGCGTCACAACGAGCCCGAAATAGCACAACTGGGCATTGGCCGCAAGTTCCAAAAACCCACGGTGTTTGAACAGCTGAGCGTGTTTGAAAACCTAGAGCTTGCTTTAAAAACCAACAAAGGTGTGGCGGCCTCCATGTGCTTCAAACTCAATGGCACGCAACGTGACCGCTTGAGCGAAGTCTTGCACACCATCCACCTAGCCGACAGTGTCACGCGCCAAGCGGGCAATCTGAGCCACGGCCAAAAGCAGTGGCTGGAAATTGGCATGCTGCTCATGCAAGACCCCAAGCTCTTGCTGCTCGATGAACCCGTGGCGGGCATGACCGACTATGAAACCGAACGTACGGCCGAACTTTTTTTGACGCTCAAAGGCAAACACTCGCTGATGGTGGTGGAACACGACATAAGCTTCATCCACACGATCTCAGACATCGTCACCGTGCTGTGCGATGGCTCGGTGTTGGCACAAGGCACGCTGGCCCAAGTGCAAGCCGACGAGCGTGTGATTGAGGTGTACCTAGGCCGCTAACTCTGACGTCCACTATGCAAACACATCACACGCTTTCAGACATGCCCTTGCTTCGCGTTTCAAACATCAACCAGTTTTACGGCGGCTCACACATCTTGCGCGATGTGAGCTTTGAGGCGCGCTTGGGCCGCATCACCGTGCTGCTGGGCCGCAATGGCGTGGGTAAAACCACTCTGTTGAAATCACTCATGGGCGCTGTGCCGATTCGCGATGGCAGCATCACCTTCAACGACCAGGCCATTGAGCGTGCCGCACCCTACGAACGTGCGCGTGCGGGTATTGGCTACGTGCCCCAGGGGCGGGAAATTTTTGCCCGACTGACGGTGGAAGACAACTTGCGCATGGGCCTGGCCACCCGCGCTGCTGGCACGGATATTCCAGCTGAGTTGTTTGAACTTTTTCCAGTGCTCAAGCAAATGCTGCATCGCCGTGGCGGCGATTTGTCGGGTGGGCAACAGCAGCAGCTCGCCATTGCGCGTGCACTGGCTTCAGGCCCCAAGTTGTTGGTGTTGGATGAACCGACCGAGGGCATTCAACCGAGCATCATCAAGGACATTGGCCGCGTCATACGGATGTTGGCCAGTCGTGGCGACATGGCCATTTTGTTGTGCGAGCAGTATTACGACTTTGCCGAAGAGTTGGCGAACGACTACTTGGTGATGGAGCGTGGTGAGGTGATTGCACGCGGTTTAGGCTCAGACATGCAACGCAACAACGTGAGGCAGTTGGTCGCGATCTAAAACTACATGGCCCAAATACGCGGCGGCTTATTCCCCATCGCCCATAGCCCACCACGCCATGCGGCCCAAACCTCGCGCAGCAATGTCTGCGCTGGCTCCACCAAGGGCGACAACGTGCGCAACACCACCATGCGCGGGTGCGGCGATGTCACACCCGCCACCAAGCCCGCTGGCGCGACATCTGTGATCTGACGCGCCAACGCCAAAGCCAAATCACGTCGCTCGCGCGGCATATCAGTACCACACGCCAACACCAAGGTGGCCATGCATCGGTGCTTGGCCAAGCCCAAAGGGCCATCCATCAACCGTGCATCTTGCGCGTCGATCAAGCCACGCTCCAGCCACACGCCCGACACTTCCATGTGTTGCTGCAATTGGCCATGTTCGAACGGTAAGTTGGCATTGGGCAAACCCAGAGCCGTGATGTCCCACGCCATCATCTCGGCTGTGGGGGCCAGGTCAAACACGGCATGGTTCAAGCCCTGGCAACCGTTGTAGGCAATGGTTTCGAGTGGCAGCCACTCTAGGCGTGCGCCGTCACCCACATGGGCTTTGACTTGTTGGGTGGCTAAGCCTTTGTCACTTCTGTAAAAGCGTGTGGCTCCGGGTGTGGTGAGCAACGCATGAGTGTTCGTACCTAAGTGCAACTGAATGTCTAGCAAGTCACCCCCGACCAAACCACTGGGCGGGTGTACCAACACGTTGTGGCACACCGCATCGCCTTCGGGGTAGAGGCTTTGCAACACACGCAATGGGCCTTCGTGTTCAAACTTCGCCACCGTGCGCTGATGGTTACGGGTGTAATCGAGTTTGAGATGTGCTTGCCAACCAGTCATACTTACTTTGTTTTGGTGCCTATTCAATGTCTATGTCTTAACCAAGGTGCAGGGCGCACCACGCCCGTGCAAACTCGCGATGAACTGCACAAGAACTGATACGAGCTACGCTGGTGGCTTGCAGACTTCATGCCATCGCACTGCATTTGGGCATGAATGTTGCAAAAATCTCAACATGATTCATCGTGCGTCTTTTGCTTCAACATGCCTTTTGGGATTGCTATGCGGCGTGTCTGCGCATGCGCACGAGAACACGACCACTGTAGAAATTGTCGCCCATTACGACAACGCCATTGGCAACAGTGATTCTGCCAGCCAAGGTGTGGTGAACGCCGAGCTGCTGCAAAGCCGCGCTTTGCTTCGTCCTGCTGAGGCGCTGGAGTTCATCCCAGGTATGGTGGTCACACAGCACTCTGGAGATGGCAAAGCCAACCAGTATTTTTTACGCGGCATGAACCTTGACCACGGGACCGACTTTGCCACCACTGTGAACGGCGTACCCATCAATTTGCCCACGCATGCACACGGCCATGGCTATAGCGACTTGAACGTGCTCATCCCCGAACTGGTGCAAAACGTGCATTACAAAAAGGGGCCTTACTTTGCGTCAGAGGGTGATTTTTCTTCTGCAGGGTCAGCGAATTTTGTGTATCGCACGCAATTGCCGCGCGACCTTTTGGATGTGGTTGTCGGACAACGCGGCTATCTGCGTGGATTGGCCGCTGGCTCACGCACCGTGAGTGATGGCGTCACGTTGCTATCAGCCATTGAACATGTGCAAAACAACGGGCCATGGACCGTGCCCGAGCATTTGCGCAAGCTCAACTCACAGTTCATCCTCAGCAGTGGCAGTCCCCGCCAGGGTTGGACCACCAGTCTGTCGGCCTACCGCGCCAGCTGGACCGCAACCGACCAAGTGCCTCTGAGCTTGATCGACAACGGCACGATCGGTCGATACGACTCACTCGACCCCACCGATGGTGCGCATACGCAACGCACCAGTGTGTCTGGCACATGGCATCAAGCCTCGGATAAGGCGCGCACGCACATCAACTGGTATGCGTTGCAATACGACTTGGCTTTATTTTCTAACTTCACTTATTTCCAAAATCGTGTCAACGGTGATCAGTTCGCGCAAAAAGACCAGCGCACCGCCTTTGGTGGTTCTGTGGCGCAATCATGGCAAGGCAATTGGGGCGCGCGCGACATGGTCAACACCCTTGGCGTGCAAATACGACAAGACGACATTCGCGTCGGCCTGTACGACACAGTGGCGAGAACCTCAACGCGCACCGTACGCGATGACACCGTTCAACAAACCATGGTGGGCGTTTACGCGAACAACGAATTGAACTGGCAACCATGGCTGCGCAGTGTGACGGGGATGCGCATTGACCGACTCAACGTGAAAGTCAACAGTCATACGAATGTGGCTAATTCAGGTGAAGCCTCTTCGACGCAAGCGTCGCCCAAGCTATCGCTCATTTTTGGACCATGGTGGCAGACCGAGTTTTTTACGAGCATGGGCAAAGGTTTTCACAGCAACGATGCCCGCGGCATGACCGATCCGAATGCGCCAGTACAAGGTTTGGTGGCCACACGTGGTCATGAAATAGGCCTGAAATCACAAGCCATTGCCAACTTGCAAACCACACTTGCCATTTGGCAACTGGATGTGGATTCAGAACTCGTGTATGTGGGCGACGCTGGCAACACAGAAGCAGGCCGTCGTAGCAAACGCACGGGCGTGGAATGGAGCAACCACTGGTCGCCCAGTCGGCACTGGCTGGTAGACCTTAATCTGGCATGGACACGTCCACGCTATAACGATGGTGCGATGGAAGGCTCTTACATCGTGAACGCCGTGACACGCGTCGCCCACTTGAATGTCGCCATGCGCGAGATGGGGCCTTGGTCTGCCTCGGTTGGGGTGCGTTACATCGGGGCAGCTCCGTTGATCGAAGACAACCGTGTTCAGTCACGCAGCACACTCACCACCCAATTGCGTATCAACCGTCGTCTGGATGCGAATTTGGACGTTGCGCTAGATGTGATCAACCTTGCCAATCGTGTCAACAACGACATCAGCTACTTCTATGCTTCTCAGGTGTCGTCCACAGCCACTTCGCAGCAAGATGTGCATGTGCACCCCGCTGAGCCACGCACTTTTAGACTAAGTGCGCGACTTCGCTACTGACTGGGAAGGCCTATGCGCATCTAGCCCGCCTACACTTAGGCGGTGACTACAAATACCAACAAACAAATCGTCATCATCGGCGCGGGCCCAGCTGGCCTCATGGCGGCGGAAATGCTCAGTGCCGCAGGCGTTCATGTGCATGTGTACGATGCCATGCCTTCGGTTGGCCGCAAATTTTTATTGGCAGGCTTGGGCGGGCTCAACCTCACACACGCCGAACCGTTCGACAAATTCATCACCCGCTATGCCGAGCGCCGCGAAGCTTGTGCATCTTGGCTCCAAGCATTTGATGCAACCGCCATTTGCGAATGGGTCAAGGGTTTGGGGCTGGACACGTTCGTGGGCAGCTCGCAGCGTATCTTCCCTACCGACATGAAAGCAGCACCACTGCTGCGCGCATGGCTACATCGCCTACGCCACCCTGTGCAAGGGGTGCCTGTGACGTTTCATATGCGTCACCGATGGAACGGGGCGCTGCAGCACAGCCACCCGCAATTCACCTTAGGTTTTGACACACCACAAGGCCCACACACCGCACATGCCGATGCGGTGCTATTGGCATTGGGCGGTGGCAGCTGGGCCAAGCTTGGCTCAGATGGGGCATGGCAACCGTGGGTCAGCGCATTGGGTATTGACGTGTCGCCACTGCGCCCTGCCAACTGTGGCTTTGATGTGCAAGGCCGAGCTGGGCACACAGGCTGGAGCCAGCATTTGTCAGCGCAGTTTGCAGGGGCTCCGCTCAAGTCTGTGGCTTTGTCGTTCACCGACAGCTTGGGCCAAAGTTTTAGCCGTCGTGGCGAGTTTGTGGTCACGGCCACAGGCGTGGAAGGCAGCTTGGTCTATGCAGCGTCCGCGTTATTGCGTGACGAAATCACACGCAGTGGGAGTGCCACCTTACACCTCGACCTCAAACCCGACTTCACGCCGGAGCGTGTGTTGGCCGAGGTGTCACACCCACGTGGCAGCCGCTCGCTCAGCAGCCATTTGAAAAGCCGCCTCAACCTCACAGCGCTGCATTTGGCACTTTTGCATGAAGTGCTGAGTCAAGAAGCGATGAACAGCCCCGCGCAACTGGCAATCGCCATCAAACACTTGCCTGTCACGCTAGCGGCCACACGCCCGATCGACGAAGCCATCAGCAGCGCAGGCGGCGTGCGTTTAGAAGCACTGGATGCGGACTTGATGGCCCGCGCCCTGCCCGGTTTGTTTGTGGCAGGCGAAATGTTGGATTGGGAAGCGCCGACTGGTGGCTATCTGCTGAGCGCCTGCTTGGCCAGTGGACGGGTTGCGGGCCTGGGTGCGTCGAGGTTTGTCGGGCATTGAGCCAATTTAAGATGGTTAGCGACACCTCAGCTGAGGGCACTATGATTGAGGCATTGCATAGTTTTTAGATCGCTTTTAGCCATGTTCCGCACCCTCCTGAAATCGAAAATCCATCGCGTCGCGACAACTCAGTGCGAACTGCACTATGAAGGCTCCTGCGCCATCGACGAAAACTTGCTAGACGCCGCCAACATTTGTGAGAACGAACAAGTCCACATCTGGAACATCAACAACGGCGAACGCTTCATCACCTACGCCATCAAAGGCGAACGCGGCTCGGGCATGATTTCTGTGAATGGTTCTGCCGCTCGTCGCGCCAGTGTGGGCGACTTGTTGATCATTGCGTCGTTCGCACAAGTGGCTGAAGCCGATGTGGCCAAGCATGAGCCGCAACTGGTGTTTGTGGATGAACACAACCAACAAGTGGGCTTGCGCCACCATGTGCCGACGCAGGCTGCACCTGGGCATGGGACGGATGAATGTTGAGCTGATTTAGCTCTACCTCACAGCAACGCACGATCTAACCCATCGTGCGTTTTGTTTTATAGAACCACTTAACGCATTGGTTCTAGAGCATATTTGTTATTGAATTCGCACATCTCTGAACCTACGATTTTGGTTGTTTTTTTATTCAACCAATCACATGAGATTCTTAATCGTTACCTCTTCCATTTCAGTGCTGCTTATCACTGTCGTCAGTGCCATTTCTATCGCTGTTCTCTCGCAGGTATATCCAGCGGTTCAGAGCTATGAACCCAATTCTGACTACAAAACAGAAATTACTTGGGGACAGGGTAGTTAACGATGCGACTCAGTATTGTGATCGGACTGCTTCTTTCTGTTGGAAGCATCAGCACTGCAGCCATGCTTTTTTTAGATGACGCATCCAAAACACCCAGCAAGAGAACTACAGCACCACCATCAATCATCATCAAATGGGGCGAAGGCTCTGAAGCTGGTGTGCCTGACATGACCATCCAAAAATAAACGCACTCATACGGCTTATGAAACATTTATCACGACTCGGTATGACTAAAACACCCACCATTACCACCTACTTTCAATTCTTGATGCGCTTGATGATCGGCATTGCGTTTCTCTCTGGCACATGCACTTGGGCAGCGCCTAAGGAACTGAGTCATCACGAAGAAGCATTTGTATTTGCAGGAACATGTCCTAGCGGCGAGGCCTATCGACTGGTCTCATATAAAAAAGATATCGGCGATTTGTCACCTTCTTTCTATGACTACGATGGGCCTGCTGGCAAAGGCACCGTTCAATCAGATACCGCACCCAAGGTCATGGCCGTCAGAGTTTGTCGCAGGTTGGCAGAAATCATCAATACCAATTATTGGGAATGATGTCGCCGTGTTTCATTTGTCAATTCAAGACGACACTTCAACTGATTCAACATGCCACGTGCTGGCGCATCCTCTACTAAACATACTAGAAAGCGTCTACCAAACAGGATCGATCGTGAAGGCTGCCAAACATTTGGGGCGCTCGTATCGATCTGTTTGGGGTGAGCTTAAATGCTGGGAATCAGAACTCAATGCCAGTCTGATTATTTGGGGAAGAAATGGCAAAGGGGCTGCATTGACACCACAAGCCATTGAATTCCTCGGGGCAGTTTCTAGAACCCAAATTGATTTAGCGCCGCAACTGTCGCAGATCAAAAAACGTTTTCAACAATGCGTTGTCGTATTAAAAAATACCAACACAGCAAAATAAACATGCCGTTAAGCAGATTTTTTAATTACTTTTAAATAGCGAGAGCAACCCGATGACGCATCTGTAACTAAAGTTTAGTTGATGCATTCATAACGCGTCAGTAGCATCGGTTCAACATGAATGCAATTTCCAGAAAATCCCTGCTCATTATTGATGACCATCCCGTTTACCGAGATGCATTAAGCGAAAAACTTGCGCAAGAGTTTGCGACCGAAGGAATTGAAGTTGCCGTTGCAAGCAGTGCCAATGAAGGCATTGAGTTGATTGAAAACACGGATAAGCACTGGGTCATTCTGCTAGACATATTGATGCCAGGCTTGAGTGGTTTAGCTGGCATCAAAGTTTTCAAAGAATTAGAAAACGTTCAACAAGTCGTTGCCATTTCAGGACTCGACGAGCACTCATGGGAGCCGAAAACTGCTTCAGCAGGCGCGTCCATGTTTTTGTCAAAAAACAGCACAGCTGACTTCATCATTCGCAAACTCAAGCCACTGGTCACCAGCCCAACAGACTATGTTGTCAAAAGTGAGCGCTTGGATGCGAAAGATTTTCGCCTCACGCAGCGACAACTAGAAGTGCTGAATTTGATTTCGCAAGGTCACCCCAATAAGTTGATTGCGGATTACTTAGACATCAGCGAGCAAACCGTCAAAATTCACATTAACCAAATTTTCAAAGAACTGCGCGTTTTCAATAGAACGCAAGCGGTTCTTAAAGCACAAAAGCATCAACTGCTTTCTTGAGATTTAAATTGATCCCGAACGAAATCAACGATTTTTATTTGCTGAGGGAGAAATCAGCACACATCACCAAGGCTGCTCGATCAGCCACAGTGGCTAATCTATTAGCGCCCATGCTTTGCATTCCCATGTTCAAGGATGAGGTGCAGCCCTTAAATTTAGCGATTTGGTTGGGGTACATGTTCGTGGCTGTTTTCATTCGGACATGGATGATTTTTCAGTTGGATCACGACGCTGAAAAAATTCAAAATCCCCAACGCAATTTAAAAATCATGACTTATGCCATTGGCATTGTTGGCTTCGGCTGGGGTTTAGGTTGGATTTTGATGGCGCCAGATTTGCTGATGGTGAATCGGATGATTTATGTCTACATGACAACAGCCGCAATGATTTCGAGCATGTTTGCATACAGCGTGAACACCGCCACATTTTTTGCGTTCACATTGCCCATCATGATTCCGTCTCTGAGCACCGTCTTATGGTCGATGCATATTTTTCCGTGGCCATTCATTGTGGGTTTAGCTTCTCTTTATATTGTGGTTCTCAGCATTGCGAAGAACTTCGCCAAAATCTTTGAAGACTCCGTGAGACTTAGGTTTCGCAATGAACGTCTTTATCAAGAGTTAGCCACCGAACGTGATCAGTCTATTGCGGCGAATGTGGCTAAATCTAAATTCATTGCTGTCGCTAGCCATGATTTGCGACAACCTTTGCATGCCATTAACGTCTATTTAGAACTGATCAATCTTGACAACTTGGCCACCGTTGAAAAGAAATCTCTCGACAAAATTAAAAGCAGCATCACCACACTCAATGCGATGTTTGACTCGTTGTTGAACATTAGCAAACTCGATGCAGATGCGATGCAAGTGAACTATCGTATTTTTCGTTTGGACGAACTCGGAACCACCATCCGTGATTTGACAGAAGCGAAAGCACATAGCAAAGGATTGCGCTTTCATGTTTCTTATTCCAACCTCATGGTGCGTGGCGACAAGTTGCTGCTCCAACAAATCATCACCAACTTAGTCTCGAATGCAATTCAATATACAGAACACGGCGAAGTGAATGTGCGTTTGGTATCTGAACACGACTGCTTGAACATCGAAGTAAGCGACACAGGATGCGGAATTGCAGGGTCAGAACAAGACCACATATTCAATCAGTTCTATCGAACAGACAACACACGGGCGCTACATGATGGCCTTGGGCTCGGACTGTCCATTGTCAAGCGCTTGTGTTCTCTCATCAACGCGGATATTCGCGTGATTTCTGAGCCAGGGAAAGGCGCGACGTTCATCGTCACAACGCCATTTCCAGTCTCAGTCAACGAAGATCAAATCAATGTCACACAACCCGTCAGAAAAATACCTGACATCCATCGAAGTCTTCAAGGCAAATGTATTGCCGTGATTGAAGACAATCCAATCATTGTTGAGGCTTATAAACAAACGCTTGCCAATAAAGGGGCTTATGTTCACGTGCTTTCCGAGTTCACACATGAACTGGACCTTCAACTTGCAACGATGGATCGGATTGATTGCATCTTGAGTGATTACCGCTTGAGCCAAACCACAGGTGATCTGCTGATACAAAAACTAAGAGATAACTACAACGAAGAGATACCCGCCATCATCGTTACCGCCGACACATCACCATCGCATATTAATTTTTTCGCTGCGTTGAATGTACAAGTCATGCATAAACCAGTTAGTTTTCATGATGTCGCGCTCGCCATTGAAAAACTAATCAATAGCAAACCATGACACGTTCGGCACCCTGAGCGCGAACTGCCCAGTCAAGCCGCAACATCGACGTAGGCACCCTTATAGCCATGCGGACCATAAACCATGGCCTTGTAATCTTTGAATTTCAGCTCACGGATTAAATCGCCTGTTTGCTGTTGCTCCACTTTGACCGACAACTCGGCCAATTTCTTGTTGTATGAAATATCGAGCGAATTCACATTGGCTGCTTGCTTGGCGCGTTCTGCGATTTGCGCCTCAATCAGCTTGATATTTGCCAGCATGTCTGGCTTCTCTTTTTGCTTGACCTCGAGTGCGTTTTTCGACAAGCCAGCCACTTGGGGCGCTGGCTCACCAGCCACCTTGTTGGGTCGCGCCGAGACTTGCGCCGACATACTCGCGGCAGTGGGGACATTGACTGAAGTGACGCTGCTCATGCTGTTCACTGAACACCCTCCATGTTGATGCGAAAAATATAGCGTAATCCACCTTGGTGAAGCAAGTCAGAAACGCCACTCAGCGTGCAGGTATTTGGTGATGTTCACCTTTGTCTGTGTACAAAAAAGCCGCCATGCATCGCTGCATGGCGGCTTTGATACGAAAGCGCGAGTGATTAAGCGCGTGCTTTGCGGCGTGCAGGTGCTTTGACGGCTTGAGGGGCCTGCTCTTTCAACTTGGCAATGCCTTCTTGTGCCAACTCGGCTGTTTTCTTGGCGTTCTTGCGAGCTTCAGCCAAAGCTTTGTTGCTGGCTTCCACGGCGGCCTTGACTGCGGTCACAGCAGCTTCTGAGCCTTCTGGGGCTTGCTTCAAGTTGTCGTTGATGGCTTTGTTGGCGGCTGCGTGCGCTTGGTCAAAATGGCCTTCCGCGAAAGCAGTGGCTTCGGCTTGAAACTCTTGGCCCAGTTCAAACGCAGTGGCTGCAAAACCAGCCAAGCTTTTGACCGAGTTTTCCAATTGCGACTTGAACAACTCGATGGCTGCGGCTGGATCTTTGACGTCCAACACGGCGGCCAATTGCTCTTGTGCCAACTCAGCGTTGACTTTGGCTTGCTCTAAAGCCAACTCAGTTGCACGCTCCACTTGGCTGAACGACAAATTGGCTAATTCCACAGCCGCTTTGATGGACGCATCGACTTGGGGTTTGATTTGGTTTTGCATTTTCAATCCTTAGAAATAAATTGGATGGATTGATGGTATCGATGCCATGCTGAAAAACAAGCCAAAACGTGTACTTTAGAGCTAGCCCTCTACATTGGGTTTGCGCTTGATTGCTTTTGTCCAAAACGACTATCCAACGTAACCCCCAAATGACTTGCCGCGCATCCTTCGTTATTCTTAACGCACGTTTTCAAGGTATTTACTGTGCGTCGGGTCCACCAGTTTCTTCACCTCAGTCTCAAAGTCGGCTTGGTCCTCGTGGCCCTAGGCGAAGCTATGTTGATCTACCTGAGCGACTTCTCTGGCTACATGTTTGACGTGGTCATTCTGACCTTGGCTTTGGTCATGACGGTGTATTGCTTCTTGCGCGCGATTCGCAACTACTCAGATGATGTGAAGACGCTAGGGCTTTGAGCCATTCTTTCAGGCTACCATTTGCTGCATGCTGCAGTACGAAACCGTTCCCGTTACCCCGTTCCAACAAAACTGTTCCATCGTCTGGTGCGATGAGACCATGAAGGCCGCCATCATTGACCCAGGTGGTGATTTGCCCTTGCTTGAGGCCGCTTGCAAACAATTAGGTGTGACCTTAGAGCAAATTTGGATCACCCACGCCCACATCGACCACGCAGGTGCAACAGCCGACTTGGCAGAACAATTCAAGCTACCCATCATCGGGCCACATGAAGGCGATCAGTTTTGGATTGACGGCTTGCCCGAAGCAGCGGCCAGCTACCGTTTCCCACCGGCTCGCCCGTTCACACCCACGCGTTGGTTACACGACGAAGACACGGTGACGCTTGGCAAGCACACACTTCAGGTGCGCCACTGCCCTGGCCACACACCGGGTCATGTGGTGTTTTATTCACCCGAAATCAAACGTGCGTTTGTAGGTGATGTGCTGTTTGCTGGCAGCATTGGTCGCACAGACTTTCCGCGCGGCAACCATGAAGACCTGATCAACAGCATCACACAGCGCTTGTGGCCGATGGGCGATGACACGGTGTTTATTCCTGGCCACGGGCCAGAAAGCACGTTTGGCCGCGAACGCAAGACCAACCCTTACGTGGGTGGAACCTAAATGCTCAAACGCGTTACTTGGCCCGCTCGTAAAGCGGCATGACCTTTGGCAAATTGGCTTGGATCTCTTCAATACGCGATGTGCCTGAAGGGTGTGTGCTGAGCCATTGCGGCGGTGCACCTTTGTTGGCCGCACGCATTTTTTGCCATAGCGTCACGCCCGCACGTGGATCGTAGCCAGCACGGGCCGCGATTTCCATGCCCACCAGATCAGCCTCGGTTTCGTCGTCACGGCTGAATTTGAGGTTGAGCAGACTGGCACCTTGCTTGGCCACCAAATCGGTGAGTTGTGGATTGACACCAAAAAACACCGAGGCGACGGCGCTGCCAATGGCTGCCACGCCGTTTGTTGCCGTGGCCTTGCCCATGCGTTCGCGCGCATGCTCACGCAGGGCGTGGGCAATTTCATGACCCATCACCATCGCCACTTCATCATCTGTGAGCTTGAGTTGCGTCAAGATGCCGCTGTAAAACGCAATCTTGCCGCCAGGCATGCAAAACGCATTGATTTGGTTGGAACCCACCAAGTTAACTTCCCACTTCCACTCTTTGGCGCGCGGGTTCCAGTCATAGCTGTGCGGAATAATTTCTTTCGCGATGCGTCGCAGACGAATCACTTCGGGGTGGTTGTCGGGGCCCAGTGCGTTTTTACTGGCGGCCTCTTTCATCATGTCGCCATATTGCTTGCGAGCTGATTGCTCCACCTCGGCTGCGGGAACCAACCCTGCAAACACCGACGATTCCTTGTTCACTTCCACGCCCTCGCGAGCCAACAGTGCGCCACTGCCTAGGCCGCAAGCGCAACCAACACAACCGTAAAGAAAAGAACGTTTGGTAAGCATGAGAAGTCTGGATGAGAAAGCCTGAAAATAGAGGCATGAACGATACAACAAGTCCAGCCAAGACATCCGCAACAAACATTAAAAAACCAGGTTGGTTGGCGGCGTTTCGTGTGTATCTTGAACCCGCCTCTTGGCGCATGCTCTGTTTGGGATTTTCAGCAGGGTTGCCACTTTTGTTGGTTTTGGGCACGCTGAGTTTTCGTTTGCGCGAGGCGGGTATCGACAGAAGCACGATTGGCTTTTTAAGCTGGGTAGGGCTGGCCTATGGCTTTAAGTGGGTCTGGTCGCCGCTGGTGGACCGTTTGCCCTTGCCGCTGCTCACGCGTTGGTTGGGGCGCCGCCGTAGCTGGTTACTGTTGGCACAACTCACCGTGGTGGCAGGCTTGATCGGTATGGCGTTGTTCGACCCGCAAGTGGCGCTAGAACCCGTGGTGTGGTGCGCTCTGGTGGTGGCATTTGCATCTGCCACACAAGACATTGCGCTGGATGCTTTTCGCATTGAGTCTGCCGATACGCAGCATCAAGCCGCCTTGGCGGCCACCTACCAAACTGGCTACCGCTTGGCCATGATTTGGGCGGGTGCGGGTGTTTTGTGGGTGGCCGCTCGCGCAGCAGGGACGAGTGAGGCTGCCTATATGCACACGGCTTGGCAAGTCGCGTATTTGGTGATGGCTGCCTCCATGAGTTTGGGCGTGCTCACCGTTTTGTTGTCGCCCGAACCCGCGCCCCGCGACATGCCACCCGCACGCAATGCGACCGAGTGGCTACGCAGTGCATTGTTCGAACCCTTCGCCGAATTCATCCGTCGTTACCGCTGGCAAGCCGCCCTTATTCTTGGACTGATTGCCATCTATCGCATCAGCGATGTGGTGATGGGCATCATGGCCAATCCGTTTTATGTGGACATGGGCTACACCAAAGACGAAGTGGCCGCAGTGACCAAAGTGTTTGGCGTGATCATGACCTTGTTGGGCGCGTTCATCGGTGGCGTGCTATCCATGCGTTTGGGCGTGATGCGCATCCTCATGTTGGGCGCAGTGCTGAGCGCCATCACCAATTTGTTGTTTGCATGGCTGGCCACACGCGGACATGACCTGACAGCGCTGGTGTGGGTGATCTCGGCAGACAACTTGGCCAGCGGCATTGCGTCTGCTGCGTTCATTGCGTATTTGTCTGGCCTCACCAATGTGAACTACTCCGCCACGCAGTACGCACTGTTTAGCTCAATGATGCTGCTCGCACCCAAATGGTTGGCTGGCTTTTCGGGGGTCTATGTTGATGCGCACGGTTATGAAGCCTTCTTCACCAGCACGGCGCTACTAGGCGCTCCTGTGCTGCTGCTGGTGTGGCTGGCCTCGCGTATCTTGCCTGTGGCACAAGGCACACATGCAGCCGAGGCGACAGCAACGCCCGAGTGACCCGTTGCACAATGCGGGCATGACACACGCCACCTTAAACACGCGCTTCACTGAGCGTTTTCAACTCACCACACCCATTGCCTTGGCGCCCATGGCGTTGGCCACTGGCGGCGCTTTGGCTGCCGCTTGTGTACAAGCGGGTGCACTCGGTTTGGTGGGCGGTGGCTATGGTGACCTGACGTGGACGCAACGTGAATACAGCCTCGCACTAGCGCTTCTACAGAACGATTCACACAGCCATGCCCGACTGGGTTGCGGCTTCATCACATGGAAGCTCGATGAAAACGCCGAAGCGCTCGATTGGGTGCTGACGCAAAAACCTTGCGCAATCATGCTGTCGTTTGGCGACCCTCGACCTTACGCCAAGCGTATTGCTGAAGCAGGCGCGCAACTCATCTGCCAGGTGCAACGCCTAGACCAAGTGCCTCAAGCCATTGAAGCAGGCGCTGCGGTCATCGTGGCGCAAGGCGGCGAGGCAGGTGGTCACGGTGCCAATGCCTTGGAGGGGCGCAGCACATTCACCTT
>JACCDY010753054.1_pt1 | contig 22288 bp, 31 predicted proteins | sample 7446391 | NCBI WGS metagenome assembly JACCDY01 (sample SAMN15323451, study PRJNA562643) | freshwater metagenome | isolation source: river surface water | place: USA:Blue River Watershed | collected 2017-08-18 | reverse complement strand
TTTTTAGTAAAAATCATACCATCACGTCTATTAAGTTCAGCTCGTAATATTGGTCTCATTTTCTCTAAGTTTACATTATCCTCGTCAATAATCAGATATTTTGAGTTAAGCCCATGAATTGTTTTAGTCCACACATAGTTTAAACATGTAGAAAGAGGAATAAGACCATCAACCACCCCATAAGGAATACTCAAATAGTTTCTTTTTAAACATAGCGGAACCAGTGGAAAATGTTTTTGGTTAGGGATTTGTCCATCAATAGGTCCATGTTCTAAAAGTACGTCGGCACAAAATACACCTTTCCAAATTTGCGTTCCCTCAAGTTCTTTTAGACTAGTACCAGCTACTTTTTTACTTTCGGCAATCTCCTTATCGAAAGTAGAAAAATATTGCTCGGTAACGACTCCATCAGGAGTCTCAGGAGGAAAAGCAACTATTGCCTCATAATATTTAACGTTCTTTTTATAATATACTTCAACAATACGTGCTGATCTACCAAGCACCCATAATTCTTCTAATCCGTCCCCATGATTCAAATCAGAATAAGGAATATAATCATCCCTAATTGCTCCAGTTCCTCCGCTTGTAAATTCGGTAGTTGAACCATTCCCGGTAGGCTTGCCGATTAAATTATCAAAATACTCGGCATATTTAGGATAACGTTTTTTTAACTTTGTTCCGTTAACAAAGTAACTACGGCAGACAAACTGTGAGTCTTCCATACGAGCAGATTGGTCATCAGGATCAAAATAAACTTCTCGTGGATCTACATAATCGTAAAAAAAAGTACACGTTGCGTCTGGTTCATAACCAAAATGAGACCAACCAAGACCTCCTATTAAAGCATCAGTATATTTCTGAGTGGATTTATTCTGAAAATCATTCTGAGATTGAATAACATAAAGCATGTTATTTAGATATTCAGCAAGTAAGTCGTGTCTTTGTAATGCTGTTGTAGCTTTAAAAGATATTCTTTTTCTTGCTGCTATCTGCAAGGATGTATAAGTTGTAACTATAGGTTCTATCCTATTTACAACAAAAGGCATTGCTCCTACGTCTGCAAATTCCCGTTTTAATTCCTCATTCCACTGATCACCATAATAGAATTTCAGGTTTTCGTCATATTGCATTCGCCATTTTTTACGTATTTCCGAGTTAGCAGAATAATAGAAATAATCTTTTAATTCCTGTAATACTTTTGCCTTAGCCGGGGTTAAATTTATCATTTTTGCAAGGTTCTTTTTTTATTTTAAGCAACACTTTCTACTTCTTCATAACCGGTAATAATACAATCAAATTTGTGATCATATCCATCTGAATAACAAACCAAACTATCACCGTCAAAAAGCCTATGTTCTACAACTTCAGAAGTCCCGCCATAAATAATAGCTAATAAATCCGTAGTCTGGTTTGGCAATATCAAAAGGTTTTCAGCAATAAAAGCTTCCTGTAAGGGGGTTTCTAGTAGCGCAACCACTTGCAAGTTTAGCCTTATATTACTTCCCGACCTATTACAGCATCTAATTGACTTAATAACAACGTTACCCTCAGAGCTAAAAAGAGCGGTCTTAGAATCGCTTAAATTGCTAAATAATAGCCGAATAGGTTTAATAAAGTTCACAATCTTTTAAAAACTCCTGTATCTCATGATATTTTTTACTAAATACTTCTTTGTCATCAACAGGCATCTCTGCTCCTTTGCTTTTATAAGAGTAGTAATCCATAACAGCTTTTTTTAGAAAATCTGCTAAAATACCAAATTGAGCAACTTTTTCAGAACATTCGCATATTAAAGCGAAATCCTTTAAACTTTTATCTTCCATAAACTTAACCTATGGCTTTTTCTAAAGCTTCAATCTGAGCTTTTATAACTTTTAGGTTTTCGGTTAATAAAGTCTTACGTTCTGCTGTTCCTGATAATTCGTCTTGAGAAAAGTATAATATGCCGTCGCTGTATAGAGCTTGCATACGTTTAGGCAATGCTTGGATAATTTCTATTGGATTCATAATGATTACTCGCAAGGTTGTTTTTAATAAAAATACAAAAAAATGTTAACATTGTCAATATTCTCTTAGGTTTTACCCGTTTGTCGGAGTAATTTTAACTATTATGTCGTTGATTGTACTATTTGAGGTTGTAAGCTCAACTATTTCACCTTCCAAGCTAGTTATTTGTTCCTTAAACTCAGCTATCGCCGAAGTATAACTTTGGATCATATCATTTCGTTGGTTTATTGCGTTACCAAGTTCAGCAATCGTGTTTAAATTTTCTTCTATTTCTTTGTTAAGAAGAGCAATTTGTTCTTCAGGAGTAGATTGTGGATTTGTCATAATTACCTCGTTAATTGTTGTTCTAAGTTTGTAATTTTAGAATTCAGCTCTTTCACTGCATTGATTAAAGCATATGTTAAAGCACTACTATCATATACTCTCATGTCGGGTATATCACCTCTTTGTTGTTTTTCAACAATACATTCGGGAAACACAGGCTCTATTTCTTGTGCTATAACTCCTATTCTTTCTTTTGTTAATTCTTCGGGCAAATAACCGCTTTTTTCGTTGTATTTAAATGTTTTAACATTTACTTGTAATATCTCAGCTAATCCATGTTCGTAATTTCCTGTAATATCTTTTATTCTTGCGTCTGAAAAAGCAGACCATGTACCGCCTCCTACTTTTGAGGCATTAGAAGAATTGACAGTAAGTAACTGATCGGGAGAATTAGTCCCTATTCCCACTCTACCCGTATTAGTTTTAATATAAAAAGGGGTTACCAATCCCGTTCTATCCGTAATATCAAAATCCCCGTTATTAGAAGATCTTAATTCCCATAAATGACCAGAAGCTGAAGTATTATCTATTTCTATTTTTGTAAAAGACTGTGCGCTGGTAGCCCTTATACAACTTGCTTCTCCCGCTACGTTTTGAACAAAACTAGCCACTACTAAACCCGCTACACTTGAAGTAGTACCAAGGTTTAGATAACCGTTACCGGTTAAACGCATTAATTCATTAGACGTAGTTGTAGAGGTTGCTGCATACCAAACATAACTAGAACCCGTACCATTTACCTGATGTCTTAAAATACCTGCGTTAATACCAAATCCAAAAAATTGATGATTATTATTACTCACGTCCCATAAAACTATTTTTCTATTAGCTTCAGTGCTTGCAAACTGAAGAGGGGCGTTTGGAGTAGTATTGTTTATACCGATATTACCGCTTGAACTAATATAAAGCCTTGACACCAATGGATTACTTCCAGAACCTGGGGTTTTTGTCATAAAATCAATATGACTACTAAAAGAATTGTCATCTTGAAATCTAATTCTAACGGAAGGGTTATTGCCAGCGTTATAATTAACCGAATCTATCCTAGATTCAGCTGCTCCCCCTGCTTTGTTCTCTAAAAATAATGTAGTTCCACCCGAACCAGACGTGATCGTATCTGATAAATGCAGGTGAGTATAAGGAGCAGTATTTCCAATTCCTACAAACACTTTACTAGATCCTGTCCCACCAAGTATCAAAGCGTTACTAGCAGAAACTTTGGCATTATATCCAAAGGCAGCGGCGTTTGTTAAATTATTAGCAGAAGCGTCTGCACCACTACCAAAAAATGAGCATTGCGTATAACTTGCGTAAGTTCTACCAGCTGCATGCCCCATAGCTGTGTTATCATTTGCACCAATTGAAGGAGTGTCAGTTAAATTTTCAAAAGTAAAATTACCCCAAGCAGTAATACGACTGTTAGAAGCGCTACTAAACAAAGACCTTCTACCACCTACACATATATCAGCGCCAAAAGTATTAGCTCTGCCAGCTGAAGAGCCAAACGCTGTAAATGAATCAGTAACGTTATTTAAACCTGATTGAGTGCCAACCGCAGTACAAAAACTAGCAAAAGTTACAGTTCTTAATGTTTGAAAACCGACAGAGGTGTTGTTATTTCCTGAGGATAAAAATGCTGTTTGACTTTCAATACCAAGACAAGTATTTTGTGACCCTATTGGATTTGTTCCTGAACCTGTACCAACATATAAATTGTTAGATGCCCCGTAACTTTCGCGCAAATATGTCGGAAAACCTGGAGCGTAATAATCAGTACCAGCTACAGCTATACTTAATATACCTGTAGAAGTTGTATTTTTTATTATACCATTAGATAAAGAACCTAAGCTTTGTGCGTTCGGTAACGCTGCATCCGCCGTTTGTATAATATATTTGGAAGTAGAAGGAGCTGGAGCCACCCCGCTAGTAGACAGCGGAACTATATTACCCAGCGTATTAACATAAGACGGAACACCTGCGTTGTTAAATAAAACAATTGAATTTGTCCCGCTAGGAGTGGTTGGCGTGCTAGTTGAAACCGAAAATTTAATTCCGCACTGATTAGCAATATTACCTAAATCTAATGTATATGCAGGAGAAGAATTACCTATTCCAATATAAGCCGCATTACCTAATACCATTGCATTACTTACAGACACAGAAGCGTTATAACCAATAGCAGCAGCATTACTTAAACCATTAATTGAAGCATCCGCTCCATTACCAAAAAAGCTACAATTAGTATAAGAAACTTGAGACTGTCCAGCAAATCGACCTAGAGCTGAGTTTCCGCTGCCTGTAATATTTTTTGACAAAGCTCCTTGACCGCAACCAGTATTATTATTGCCAGTTGTACCGTCTCTACCTGCTTCTTGTCCAAAAAATGAATTATTACTAGCAGATGTTGCACTAGCAAAAGAATTCATACCAAAAACAGAGTTATAACTTCCTGTAGTTAATACATATCCAGCACCATTGGCAAAAAGAGCATTAAAACTACCACTGGTCAAGGTACTACCTGCCAATTCGCCAAAAATTGTATTATCTTGGCCGCTCAGTGTAGAATTACCTGCGTTTGTACCTAAAAATAAATTTCTTAAAGTAGAATAAGTGTCTATCAATGTACAACTTGACCAAGAAGGCGCAGAGTTTGGACCAGACAATAATATTTTATTTGCTGTTGCTACACCTGATAAAACAGCCATCGCAGAAGCTGTTGAGTAAACAATTCCCCCATTAGAGGCCGTTAAATTAGCATTTGTTCCACCATAAGCAAGTCCAACAATTGATGCATTCCATACTCCAGTTGTTATATTACCTGAATTATCAAGTATTAATTTTGGTATGCTAGAGCCACCTGTATAAAAATTAATTTGAGTTGAAGACAAAATAGAAGCTATGTTTAAATCATTGTTATATCCAATCTGAAAATTAACGGCAGTACCTTCGTCAAAGTTAATACCATTGAATGCCGTTGGATTGCTAGCATTTAATACAAACTTAATACCGGAAGAAGTAGAGTTTGATAAAGTAGTTGTCCATGTTCCATCCGCTCTCAAGAACTTATTTGTGTCCCCTGGATAACTAATGCGAGCATCCAATTGTCCTTTGTTTATAGCGTCGGTAGAGGCTACGCCGTCCGCTAAGTTAATGATTTTATAATTATGCAACGAAACATCAGCCGTAGCTGAAATAGTATTGAGCCTCAAGTTATCAATTCTCAAGTTACACGCACCAATAGCTAAAACATTAGCAGCAACAGAAGTTTGTAATATCGTAATATCTCCAAAGATTGTTGTTATCTGTCCCTGAATAGTTGCAACACTTCCCTCTAAAGTTGTAACTTGTCCCTGTAGTGCAGCAATTTCGCCCTCAATTGTAGCTATTGAACCACTAATACCTAACAATTCAAGTTCAATTCCTGCTATTGAGAGATCGATTCCTGCTACATCAGCATCCAGAGCGGCAACATCAGCTTCTAAAGCGGACACTTGCCCTTGTATAGTCTCAATTTGCCCTTGTATAATTTCAACTTGTCCTTCTAGTTCGACTAATTGACTGATATTGAACTCACTATCTGCAATATCTCTACCACCTGTTAAAAATGGGACTCCTTCACTCCATATAACTAAGTTACCGGGCACTGTAGGTGAAGGTAATCCTCCACTTAACGGTATTGATGGTCCTCGTACATAACTAAAACTCTCCGTCGGCTTAGACGAAGTATCTCCCACCCAACAAGCATAAGGAGCTAAAGTTGCCGTAGACAAATTACCGAATGAATCGTTGTGTAACAACCCCTCCCCAATTTCATCTAACGCTTGAGCATTAGTAAATGTATAAGCTTCATTTAATCCATACAAACTTTTTATAGCCGATGGTATTGCAGCCATTGCAGGATTTTCCCAAGTAAAGCTAATGTTTTTATTTTTTACAATAAAACCCGTAACATCCAGTCTTTTTATTGCCTGCGCAACTTTTACCTGCGTCATTGCAAGGGAGCTAGAAATTACAGTCTCAGAGGAGGTATTTAATGTATTAGTGCTTCCTGCAAATATTTGAGGAAGCCATGGACCAGACATTAACCAATCAAAACCTGACAATGGATTAAAGGTAGGGTTTGGTATAGGAACAGGAGGTAACGGCGTTATACTAGGATAAGGAAAAGTAGCCGCTCCAAGTACAGGTAAATTTAAAACTCCTATGTGTAATTGTGGGACTGGTTCATTAGTATAATCACCTATCCATATTTTGTTATGTCCTAGTTTTTTTAACTCGTCAATTCCACCTACAGCTCTCCTTAAGTCTATTATATCCTGTCTAATATCAATAAGTACTGGTGAGGCATAAGAACGTCCATCTTTATCGCCAAGCAATATATATCCTTTATCTATTGGTAATTTACCAGTTAGTGGTGATATAAAATTGTATAAACGATCGTACTTCATGCTGTTAAATGGGCTAATATACTTGAGATTTTATCGCTTTCATCGGAGTAATGAGTATCAACTAAATTTGCGAGGCTAGCAAACCAAGCAGACGTACTATTATCGAGCTCATTAGGAAATTCTGGCGGAAACTTTGGTTGAAACTTATAATAATAGACATCACGAGCAAGACGATTAGCTAAATAATCAAGGTAGTATCTACTCCATTCTTCCGCTCCCGTCATTGCTATATTCATAAGACTAAACAATACTTCTGCGGCATGAGCTGGTCCAGTTTGTGTATCAGAACCATCAAAACTCATGTTCCCTATTCCAGTTCCCACATCAACTATTACAATTTTAGTAGCGTGAGGTTTTACGGTTAACCCTATATTTATTGCTTGTAGGATTGGATCGTTTGCATATATACCACCATCAATATAATAATGCCCATTGAAATTATGCGCAGGCAAATAAATAGGAGCAGCACTTGTGGCTCTACAGACATTTACTATAGATTCAGTATTACCTATAAAATAAGCGGGGTCGTTAAAGTTTGAAAAAACTACGTATCTGCTCATGTCTTGTTCATAAGCAGGAATTACAACTGGAATTTTTAAATTAGCTAAGGTGTCAGTACCAAAATTATCTACTAAGGCTTGCTGTAGTATATTATGGCCATAATTCGAATCTTCATAAGCTGATTTATAAAAAGGATCATTGGTGGCAATCATTCCTATTTTTTGTAATTCATTAGGCCTATTCGAATCTTCACTTGCATTATGACTACCAGAAGCTACATCTGCGGTAGTTCTAATTGTAAACAACCTTTTTGCTTTTTCTAAAAAAAAGGTTTCCATGTAATCGGGGGTTTTACCATAAGCATAGCCACAAGCAAGTATACCTCCAATAGAAGTACCACACATTACATCTGCGTATTTCCAGAAATCAGCTTGTGGTATTCCCCATTGTTGAATAAATTTTTGTACAAACCGATTAGAGCCGTAACCTTTTGAGCCCCCACCAGGGAAGCTAAATATTCTAATTGTATTTGTATCCATAATTAAAAATACCTCGGCTTGTCATTGTAGTTGTAACGCATTTCAATCTGTCTTTTTGTTCTAGCAAGTGGTAAGCCATCAAGCATTGCAAATTCAAGAGCGTTCATTAAATGGTCTCTCCCTTTCATGATTTTACCTTTATCGTCTCTTGAGTATCCCCGCCATTCCTCCATAAATTTGCGGCAAGTATTAAACACTTTAAAACGCCCCGTTCTTATTCGCTCTAGTACATTATCTACGGCAAGTTCTTTGGCATATCTTCCTTTACGAAGTGCTAACCCCGCTCTTGCATAATCATCAATTAGTTTTTCACCGTCCCTTTGAGAACCTTGGTTCACAGCAGGATCACAAACTCCAGGTATCCAGTCGCATCCCATTAGCATAAGAGTAGCGGCATGCTGGGCAGCTGTTTTCTCACTGACGGAATATTCTTTGTAAACGTAGAGTGTATCGTTATCTTTATCATGAGCTAGGAATACAACGGCAGTAGGAGCAAAAAAGCCAACATCCATGCCGAATACGCAAGCCCAATGTTTTGGTATTTCAAATGGATCAATTAAAAACTCGCTTTCTTGTACTTGATAAACAAGACCAGAACCAACACTTGGTATTCCTTTTTCCCTAGCCTCCAGTTCATAAGGTTTTAGAGTAGCCCTTAGCTGTTCTTTTGTTTCAGCGGATAAATGCAAGTTATCATCCCAAGTAGCTTGAATGTAATATTTGCCGTTAATGGTTATTTCTGGGTTGCTACGGATTATTTCGTAATCTTCGCTTTGTAGTTCTTCTAAAAATGTTATTTCTTCTAATTTTACTTTGGCCACCCTTTGTTCTAAAAAGTAAGACATCATCTCTGTATAGCCCTTTAAAGGCGTCATTGTAAGAATTAAACGCCCTTGTCCTACTCCGTCAACATCTGCAAGACGCATAGCACATTCGGTATACACATCTTTAGGTGGTTCTTCGTCTAGATGAATAAGATTACATCTTGCCCCTTGGAATTTCTCCCTACCCTGTTTGTAAGATTTAAAATAAAGACTGGAGAAACCACCGCTAGCATATTGTATTTGTACATAGTCAACTGCTCCGTTGACTCCTGAAAGCATGGCTTTTCTTAATATTAGACTAGGATGTATAAGTCCGTTAGTAAAACCCCCATCTTGAGAATAACCGCCTATTAATTTAAGTTGTAAGACGTTCCTAGTAATCTCGTAGTTTTCAGATGCAACCCACGCAATAATAGGATGATTGAACCTATGCCCCTCCCACCAGTCAGGATAAACGCCTGTTAAATGTATGGCATCCTCAATACAACCGCAGTAGGTTTTACCTGTTCTGTTACCAGCCAAGAATAAACGCTCAATAGCGGTTTCTCCTGCTTTATGAAAGCTTGCTTGTTTAGGATTAGGATAATAAAAGCGGAACTCCTTTTGGCGTTTAGCCTCAAGATCTTTATCAGTAAATAGCATTTATAAAATTTGCAAGGTTCTTTGCAAAAATTATACAGCTAATATGCAGGTTAAGCAATTATATTTAGTATCTGTTATTTAACAATTAAATTACCCCACTATCTTTAGCCTTGCTTTTTTCAGATCTCCCAAAGAGTAAATTACTTTTTTTCTTATACAAATTATGAATTCAGGAAATCCCCCCAATGGATCTTCTCCATAACCTTCAAAATCTATACTTTCTTGCTTGATTTTTCTAAAAAAACTAGGATATAAATTAGAAACTTCTAATAATTCTAAATATTTATCGAAAATAAATTTGCTCCCTAAAGGATGCCATTTGCCTTGAATAGCAAAATTGTATTCTTTTTTAATCAAAAATAATAAATCTTCAAGAATCTTTAACTGTGGTGTAAACCGAAGGCTTACAACATTTACAAAATAATCTCTATATTTATCCCAAGTAATATAACTTTTTTTTTCGTACGCTTCTAATAATTGAGGTAAATATATGCTTTCTATCATGTCTATTAACTCAACGCTTGCAGCTTCTAAAGTTGCGTTATTAATCATTTTTCCCTCATCTTTTAAATTATAGTATTCTTTAATCACTTTGTTCTATTATCATTGTCGATTACCGCTTTACTAATTGCCATATCTATTTCTTCAATTGACATTGGTTTAAAACGCTCCCTTAAGATATAAAGCACCTGTGCTTTTCTTGTACGCAAATCTTTAGCCGCTTCTTGATCTATCTTTTCCAGTAACTCTGGGTCTAGTTCAACGTGTACAATCACTTTTTGTTCTTTGGTCATTTCCTTTGTTATTCCAAGTCTTCCTTGAACGAAATCTTTTTGTTCCTGAATTTTTTTTAATTCCTCAAATTTTTCTTTAAATAATTCTTTCTTCATTCCGCTACCTCCCTATTGTCATATAAAAACATTGTCTCTTCTCCTAAATAAGCATTAATAAAATCTATTGTTTTGTTTTAAAAAACTCAGCAAACAAATAGTTGTCAGTGCTAGAGTTGTAACACTCTACAGGAAACTCAAAATCGTATTTTTTCTCTAAATGATCTTTAAATTTTTCCCATTTTTTAAAAGCAGAGAGGAATTTACCTTGTATTCTAAAATATTGCACTGTTAAATTTTCTAGATAATTTTGATTATTTCTTTGAAAATCTAAAAGTTCATCTAGAGTTTTAGACTGTAATTTTTCTAAATCTAGTAATTTTTTATATTCTATTTCCATAACATTTACTCCCCCATTTTGTTTACCCATAAATTAATTTAATTAATGATTCTTCTGATCTGTTACCACTAAATTTTAACAATGAAGAATAAAACGCCATCTGGTATTTTTCATATGATACCTTACCGGTATTATACAACTCAGCTGCAAATAAAGGGTTCATCGTAAGATACTTCTTATATATTCTTTTCTTTTTCATTTTAATTCTCCGTTTTGTTTGTAATTACATATTATTATACTTTTAAAGTAATGTCTAGTTACTTTTTAAGTAATTATAAAGTATTTTTTAGTTGTGATAAATTTACTATAAGAAAAGATAAAACAGAGGGATAAAACTAGTTTAGATTATTGGAATGAGTTATTAGATGCTTTAGGGAGGATAAGTATATAGTTTTTTAAGTGTTCACAAAACGGCCGTTTTTTCTACACTTTAGACATAAAAAAAAGACGGGGAGTGAGTCCGTCTTTTTTCACAATCTTCATGAAAAACTATTATAATTTATTTGCTTCTAGTTATCAAGTTTTTTCTGTTTCGCCTCCTCTAGCCATTTATAGATTTGATCTATTTTATCGCCGTCTAGTAAATTAAGCACACTTTCGCCCCGCTCTTTTAATTCTTCTTTTTCTGGGGCGTTCTTAAATGTCTTAATTTCTTCCATAGCTTCCTCATGTGTTAGCTCAGTAAAGCCAGAAAGAGCAGCGGTTACAGCTTCTAGTCTAGTTTTTCCATCTTCCGTTTTAACTTGAACAACAGGTTGAAAAGCTTTTTTAGGTATAAGGTCTTTAACGTACAACTGATAAGCCCATGATTCGCCGCTTTCCATAAAAGCACGGATTTCATCATATACTTTAGGCGCATCATTAGCAGCAAGTCTTCCCATTTCCATAAACTTTTTACGATATTCGCTCATAGCTCCCTTGGGTCTTCCGTTCGGATTTGCTACTTGTCCTTTTTTAAAACTTGTCTTATTTGCTTTCGCCATCTCATCCCTTTTTATTAAATGGCTATTTCATTAACTTACGAATAGCTATAATGCCAAGTAACACAACCAGAAATCCAGTCATCACTGCATTAATAACAAAGAAAGTTCCCATTACTTAACACCATTTCTAAGCAAAACGGCAAGGACTTGGTCCCTATCATCGCCAGCTTCTCCAATACCCGCTGCTATAGTAATCAAATCAGGTTTATCAGGGTCGGCAGGCATAAAGTCATTAGCAAGCAACTTATCCAAGCTAACACTATCCCCCGCTTGTACAATAAGAGTTAATAATTCGTTAAGTTTAGTTTGTATATTTCCTGGAAAAGACATATTTATTTACCTTTTTTCTTTTTAGTTAATACTGGTTTATTGTCTAATAAACTAATAATTTCTTCATTCTTGTAATAATTCGCCCAATATAAAGCGTTATTTTTCCAAGTATCCGTTATATCTTTATCAGCCCCAGCATCTAGTAGTAGTTTTACTATATCATATTTACTATAGCTAACAGCCCATATAAGAGGCGTATAGCCATATTCATCTTGCATGTTTAAGTCTGCTCCTTGATCTATTAGTTCCTGTATTTTGGTAATATTTCCTAATTTTACGTAATCTATTAAATTCATATTTATTATTAATTTGTTAATATTTTATCACTTTAGTTGTATTTTTACAATATTAAAAAGGTAGCTCATCAGAAGCAAATACTTCATCGGTTTGTTTATTGGTTGTACCTTGATAATCTATTGCAAACTTACCGCTTTTCTCATCCATATATTCACTATAGTTAGAGTGTGCTGGAGTAATGATAGTCTTTACCTCGTTACGTGGTTGATCACCTTTATCGTTAATGGTGATTTCAGCTACGCATACTAAATTATCAAGGTCAGCAAAGCTTTTTATGGTTCTCATTTTTTCTGCTTCTGGTGATTTGTCCGCTGGGTGTAACGAATTAGCAGAATCAAGAATAGCTTTGATCATGGTTCTACCCATTTCAGCATATATTGGAGACTTATCACTATGAAGACCAATATTGCTCCAGATTTTCCTATGTTCATACTGACCGCTCAAGATTACAAATTCACAAGCAAGATATATACTAGTTCCTGCTTTGCTTAAGGTAGCGTATCCGTCTGGAAATTCATCAGTTACATGATTACCTTTTTTAAGTAAGAGACGAACTTTTGCTATAGTTTTATGTGGTATTAGCTCGTAAGACATTTGCCCCTCGGCATCGTTAAAGTTATTCCATTTACTCATTGTTTTGCTCCACTAGTTCTTTTAATTCTTTAACCCTTTGCTCTATTTGCTCTATTAGCTCCTCTTTACTTTCTCTATACATCGAACTATATGGTATATGTTGGTATTTAAAACCTAACCATTCTGGCTGTTCAATTAATATTTCCATTGCAGCTTTTAAAGTTTCAGGTCCTATAGAATCTAAAATTTCTTTCAAATTATCCTCAAATAAAATGACTAAAATTTTATCCAAGTACCAAGCTATTTGATAGTGAGTTAAACATTCTTTATTTTTCGAAAAATCTTTAAGAGATTCTTGAGCTAGGAAATATTTTATACTCATTTTCCCTCCCGCAATGATTTCCTATGATTTTCCAACCATTCCCTATCCTTAAGGATTTTCTCGGGGGTTAGAACGATTGGCTTTTTGGTATTGTTAGCGTATCCAGTGCTTAGTCCTTTGTAGTGAAGTTCTAGCGTTATTCCTGTTTTTACTACTGCGTCCTCAAGGACTGCAAGATTACCCGCTTCGGTTAGCTGGTCGAGGAAAAACGGCGCAGCTTCAATGATAATTCCTCTTGAGTTTTCAGTAGATTTTACCAAAGGATTTGTTAACAAATTGATTAATCTTGTATCAGGAATAGCAGACTTAAAAACTTGAAAGCTTTGTTTCTGGTAGGATGGTACAACTTCCTGCACCCGTGGTTTTGCTTCAATAAGCTGCATTGCTATCGTTACATCTTCGCCATAAACGGACTGGATGCATTTGCGAATTTTAGCTTTTTCAATGTCGTTTAGGAGCATAGCTTTTGTTTGAATACAGACTTTTTGAGGTTCTGTTTCTACGAACTTGTAATCGTCTTGTATTTCGCTCGCTCGCTGCTCTCCAAAAGCTCCGCAAAGAGCTTTGGAGAGTAGCATTGCTCTTTCCTGCTTATCGGTAAGCACTGGCAATTCTTCAGCGTTCATTTCTGGTATTTCCTCCGTTTTCGGTGTTTCGTTTAGCACTTTGCTCATCAGATCAGACATAGCAAACATCCCGGTATTTTCACTGGTTCGCTCTTTTTTCTCCAGTTCGATTGACTTTTCTTCTTGGTTAGTTAAAGCAACTTGCTCCTGCTCCGTAAGGTTGCAAGGAGCAAAAGTTGCGTGTGTTTTATTTTTGGGTTTTTCTTTTTTATATATTTTTTCTTTTTCAGAAATAAACTCTCTAGCGTAGCTAGAGTTTATTTCTTCTATAGGGTTTTCTTTTTCTTTATATATCTGGACATTTTTGTCCACCTGACTAGACATTTTTGTCTGATTAGGTGGACATTTTTGTCCGTCTAAATTGCTATAAAAAGCTAGTGGATTTTTAGCTCTTTCGTAGCCATCTTCGGTTAATTTTATTACATATCCATAAGCTCTTGTTTTTTCTTGGAATCTAATATGTGAATGATATGTAAAATCAATAATGTCGCTTATTTGATCAAGTAACCTTGTATTTTGTTTACTTGAACTAACTTCGGTAATCTGGAAAAGAAAAGCATGATCTACAAACTCCTCTTTATGAGGATTTTTTAAAATCATCTGCAATAAATTTGTAAGCAGATTTCTAGCTTTTAATGATATCTTTTTAGAACGATCATTTGCTCTTGTTACATATTGCAGATCTCTAAAAATATTATCTGACAACCTTTTCTGCTTATTAGTCTTTTTATCAACATAATATAAACGAGTTTTCTTTATTTCCGGGAATTGTACAACAGCTGCTTTACTCACTTTCTTGCTCTAAAATTAAATTTAATAATGTATCTAAATCGTCCCAGAAAACTCCGTGGATTAACGCTTGGTCTCCTACCTTAGTCATCCGCTTTAGCCTTTCGGCTATCGTTCTAATTCCTTCTGTCTGCATAAAACTCCTCCGCTGGTTTAATGTTCCAAATATCTGCTATCCAAGGTCTACCCTCTATGTTTCTTCTAACACACCCTTTAAAAACTACATCTTGGCCAGTTTCTATGTTCTTTAATGCCTGGGAGTTAAAGTTGTTTTCTTCTAATTCGCAGAAAGCGTAGGCAAGTCTGATAGTGCCTTGAATATTATAGACATCCTGAAAAGTTGCTGTTTTACAGCCATAACCATTGGTTTCAATCTGATGTAACTTTCCAAAGAAAGTCATGTCTTTTTCCGTTTCTGGAGGAAGTACCTTAATAAATGAATAAGCGCCGTGGTTACTAACATAAGGGTTATGTGCAGGTAAAGACCTGATCTGCCTTATAATAAGTCCGTGGTCTTCTAAATGTCTTAGGTATCTGCGAAGAGTAGGAATAGGAATGTTATATTTTTGCGACCAATCTTCATGACTGAGAAAGAAAAACCCATCTTCTTCCGTCTCTTCAGCGGATAAAGCAAGGTAGAGTAGCCTTTCTCCGTCAATGGTTAATAAAGAATATATCTTTGAAAAAATATTTTTACTGAACAACATACTATTTTTGCAATTAATGTCTTGACAGCTGCAAAAAAGAATGGTAATGTCCTAAATATCAGTGATGATATTAGAGAACGTAATTGCAAGATTATCTGTTCCCTAGCTCTTGTGTCTTACTAAGGTTCAATTACTCGCAAGGTTCTTTACCTAGTAAGACTCTCACTGGATAAAAAAAGGGTTTAACCTTTTTTGTGATATCTGCGAGATTAAAAGACTTTTTTTAATGGTAGTAGGTGTTGTGTTTTTGTTTTTATTCAGTCTCAGTCGCCAAACTTTAAAAGAATAAAATATTTGTAAAAAGGGTTCTTAGATTTTATTTAGGAACTCTTTTTTTATGTCTCTGTCGGAATCTACATACTCGCAAGTATTCAACCTCTAATAGAAACTCCGCTACACTTTTCATACTATAGATTATGGAAAGTGTAACTTAACAAAACCAACGACCCCTAAAGTCCCTTAATTTCGCAAGAACCTAGCGGGTAACTATTACAGATAATCATGCAAACCAATCTAATTTGCAGAGTCTCTTACAAATGTTAAACAACAGCATAGCATAAACGTTTTTACTACGCAATAAATTTAAAAGTACTTTTTAACAAAATACCTACAATTAGCACACCAATAGTAATTATCCATTTTATATTGGTATTAATACTTTTTATTTCAGACTTAAGATCGGAAATATCGGACCTAACTTCAGATTTAAATTCTGAAATATCGGACTCAAGCTTAAGGATATCGGATTTAGTAGCTAACTGATTGTTTAATGACTCAACTTCATCCCTAGCAACGAACCTCTTGACTAACACTTCTGCTTGTTTCTCAGAAGCTCCAGCGTCTATTAGTTCTTTTACTATTAAATGCGTATCTATGATTAAAGCCATAAACTATAACTTAGTTAAAAATGTGTTAACTTTACCGCCTAAAGTTAACCTTGTGAAATAAAATTACTCCTCTTAAAAAACAATGTCAACAACTTTTTTTCTTTTTTCTTGAATTTTTTATAAAAAAGATTATATATTAAGATTAATCAAAACTATACAAAGTGTATCACTGTGGATAAAACATTATTATTAAAAGCTATAGAAGATTTTGAGCCTTATACAAAATCTCAAAGAAATATGCTCAAAATTTTAGTTGGCTTAAGTGTAGAAAATGTAGCCAATGCTAGTTGCGCATTTTTGATGAAAAATGCTAATCTATCTCGCCCAGCTATATATCTTAATTTAAAAAAATTTGAAAAAGAAGGATTTATTACACGTGTTAAAAAGACAGGAAGTAAACAAGACTCTTTCCAACTAAATTCAGAAAAACTGGACTATATTTTACAGTTATATCAGAACAAAAAAGCCATGGAGAATGACTAAAACAAAGATATTTATTTTAATATTGATACAAGCCATTCCAGTTATTTGTTTGGCAAATTTTAATACTTTTCAGATGTATATCAATAGTTATACAAACAATAAAAAACATAGTCTTGAATATTATTCAATTGTAGAGACAAATCACCCAATAAATATAAAAAACAATAAAGGAATAAGTAAAAATAATTTACATAAATTTCCGCATTATTTTTCGGTTGGACAAACTGTAGAGAAAGCTTTAAGAGCTTATGGATATAAGCTATTTTCTTTTAATCCTAAAAAAAAGGAAACCTACATTAACAGATTAGCCCCTATCTATATAAATTTTAGTTATATGGAAGAACGCAATGTACCTATAGTTTTATTTGAATTAAGTGTAAGTGAATATAATATACCAAATCAAAAGAATAGTTCTTTAAATTTTACAGAAGCTTTGCAAGAACTCTCTAAGAAAAATGCTAATATTCGGATAAGCAAAGTATGGGAAATACTTTTAATTGTAGAAAATGAACTTGTTATAAGTAATGAATTACTTTTAAATTCAATGATCAAATGTGCAGCTACTTATTTTAATGAAAACTTTAAAGGAATAGTTACTTGTGAAAGATAACTTAGCAATGGAGAATGATTGATGAAAAAATTTTTGATCTTATCACTAGTTTTAAGTGGATGTGCTTCGCCACAAGGATATTGGTACAAAGAAGGATTGACTCAAGAAGAATATGCTAAAACAAAATATCTGTGTTTACAACAAGCACAACAACCTGAATCTCATAGCAGCTATAGTGCTGTTCCTGTTTCTAGTGGCATGGGTGAAGCTAATAGGATGTCAAACGCAATGCGGGAAGGATTTCTAGCCGGCTTAAATAGTTCAAGTAAAATGGTAACAAACGATACGTTATTTTCAGCTTGTATGAATGCTCATGGTTTATATTGGAAAGTAGAAAAATAACTAACGCATAAAAAAAGCCAGTTGGAGCTGGCTTTAACGAAAAACTTAACGCAAATAAGTTGAGATTATTGTACATAATTCCTCCTTATTTGTCAAGGCAATTAACGCAAAACAAGGAGCAATTATGACACCGATACTTAATTATTCTATTAGAATTTTTGAATTAATTATCACATCACTAATTTATATAACTTGGGAGTATTTTATGGGACTTGATATTTTACATGCGCTAACCGCAACATTTTTAGCATTTTTGCTCATTGTTTATTTAGAAGCAAAAGGTATAAATCACGAGATTTGTAACTGGTTTATCAAATTCTTTAATATATCAATGCCTTTAAAAGATGCCTTAGCTCTATATGCAAATTCAGTTACGTATAAATCTAATCCTGATTACAACGATGAAAGGTTTAAGCGTATGTTTGAAAGCGATGAGCACAAGTTAGTGCCGCAGGAGCTCTTTACATTATTACAGCTTGCTCGCGATAAAAAGTTCAACTTATATGGTCGTAAATCAGTTTCTAGCTCTAGAGTTCCTTTGCAACTAATTCCTGTGGAGTGCCTATTTGAAAATAAATCAAATTGGAGTGAAGATTACAGCGCTATTTATTATAATTCTGGTGATATAGCTTATACCGATATTTCAATAAAGAGGAAAGAATTGAAGGAAATATTAAATGATTAAGGCCACCAAGCAAAGATTATTTCTTAGCATCTTTCTTGTATTCTATCTATCCCCCTACTCTTTTGCTAACATTTCAGTCTGCTTTACTCCCCCTAGTAAATGCGGGGATTTTATTGTAGATGAAATACAACAAGCTAAGCAAAGCATATACATTCAGGCTTACGGCTTTACTTCTAAAAAGATTATTGATGCTTTAATAGAAGCTAAAAATAAAGGCGTAGAAATAGAAATTATTTTAGATCGTAGTAACTTTCATAAAAAGAAACAGCAAGTTATAGAACTTCTAGAAAATAATCACATTAAAGTTTATCAAGATAAAGTAACTGGTATTGCTCATAATAAAGTTATGATTATTGATAATATAACAGTAATTACTGGTAGTTTTAACTTTACAGATAATGCTGATAAGCGAAACGCAGAAAACGTTATTGTGTTACATGATAGTAATGTAGCAAAACAATATTACGATAATTGGAGAAAAAGAAAATAGTAAAATTGTTTTTATTTTTTAGATTTCTGTAAGTCTTCAGTTTTAATGTTAACTTGTTGAATTTCGCTGAAAAGTTTAGATGCTTGCGTGTCTGTAGCTGGATAACGTAATCCAAAAGAATCGTTAGGAAATAAAATTTTTATTTGTATTCTATCATCGTCTAGTAATTCCCTTTCTATATTAATTATAGAATCTAAAATAAAACTTGAGGACTGAATTTTATCTCCTATGTCTATTTTTATTAATCTTTTATTTGTAAGGATATAAATAACTACGCCCTCTTTTCCATTGCTTAAGTTGGTATTAATGGCTAAATGGTTAGCAGGTACATCTCCATTAATAGTAATTGTTACAAAATTACGTAGCTTGTCCTGATCTTGGGTTTTGAGTAATTCCCCTCCTACTTCTAAAATATCTTTTAAAATTTGTTTTATATAGCTTTCCTTGCTTTCCATGCTGTTTTTACATAATAGGCAAGGAATAAACCCGCCTATTATATTTAGTTTTTATCTAAGATAGTAAAATTTTAAGAGCTTCTTGAGATACTTGAAGATTTTTAGCAACAAGAGTTATATCTCCTTTGTATTGGCTCATCAACTTATCTACCAATATACGAGGCATTAAAATGTTTGCAGCTAAACGATTAGCTTGCCTTTCCATAGAATTTGATAAATTACTACGATATAATGCATTTTCTTTGATACCATCCCCTATATGTTCCTTATGTAGTAAAAAGTGTGCAAGTTCATGAGCAATAGTAAACCGCTGACGGTTTATACTATCTCTGCTATTGACTAATATAAGATAACCTGAGCTACCGCCAAACATTAAGTCCTTACGCACAACTCCAGCTATATCCTCTCCTAAGTCAGCGTGTAAAATATTTACCCCTAGATCATTAGCAATTGCTTCTAAATTCACTGGAGCTTGGCTTGAATGCATATCTATTATCTTTTTTGGAGATTTATTCTCAATATTCATTATTTCCCCCTTGCGATTCTAAAGTTCTTGTAATCCGCTCTTCTTTCGCTTGATCGATTTTTGAAGAGCCTAATAATTCTAGCTTTTCCTCAATCTTGTTCATTATGCTAAGTTCCATCTCAGGCTTAATATCTTCTAATTTTTGTAAAGCTGTTTGTTGTGCTTTCAATACAGAAGCCTTCTTAATGCTCGCATACCCAAAGAACGCCAAAATAGCAATAATAACCCCAAGAGCTGTTACTATAATACTTGTTGCAGCTAAAACTATAGTAATCAAGTCAATTTGAGTCATAACTTTATATCACAAAATCATACTACACTAGTAGTACCACAACTTGCTCCACCTTGCAAATTTAAACCAAAATTACTGCTTAAATGATAAGCCACGTAAAAATAAATAGAATATTGTAATAAAAACTAAAAATAATACTAGACAAAGACTATAACTTATACTATACTTTCTTACAAGTAACCCATGAACATATGCTTTCGGGCATAAAAAAAGCCTAAGAAGTTCGCACGACTTAGGCTCTCATGGATTACTACTCGGGGTTTTTCTTCGCACGATAAACTCCGAGTTATTATAACCCGTTCTCATTAAAAAAAGAGGATTGAAATGAACTTATACATTACCAACAACAAAAACAAAGCACAAGAGACTTTTTTAAAACAACTAGAGGGTTTAGCTCTTGCCCGTGACATTTTAACCGCTAAAAATTTGAACAAAGATGCGGAGTGTGATACAATGACATATAAATCTACTACTTGCGAGTTATCAATGACAAAAAAAGTAATCATGCCTAAGGAGGCATTGCAGCTACTCTCTAATTTAGAAGCTCTAAAGGAAGCAGGCATACGTTATTTTCAAAGAAATAACCAAAAAGCCTTACCTGTTAATATTGCAGAGATTCCTAGTTTCCATGAAACAAAAGAGGACAAGGTAGAGTTATCTGATTCCGCCAAGGAAACTTTTGCTAGAATCGGAGCTAGAGCCAGAAAAGTTTTTATTGAAGAACAACTAGAAAGAGCTGATAAATATAATATTCCTTATAACTGCTACAATGTTGATTTTCTTGATCTAAGCCACAAGATAGACCAGTACGAAATGCTACTTGAAGAAGCCAAGGAATTAGGAATCTTTTGGGATATTACTGATTATGACCCAATAGCATTAGAACAGGAAATAGAAAACTACAAGGAAAGCGAGCGCAAGAGCAGAGACCTTATGTATAGCGATTATATATATTCAAGAAGAATAGCCGTATGAACAAGCAAGAATGGTTAAGAGAGCGTAAGAATTATTTGGGTGGCACTGATTTAGCCGCCATTTGCGGGCTTAATCCTTATAGGACTGCTCTTGATGTATATCTTGATAAAACCAGTAATGATATTAGCGAAGATACTAATGCTGCGATGAGGTGGGGCACTCTTTTAGAAGATGTTATTGCCAAAGAATATGCACAAGTTACTGGTTATGATATTGAAATAGAGCCAAACACTATTTATCATCCTGAATATTCATTTTTAGCAGCTAATATTGATCGGTGGGCGGATAATAAAAGTCGTATTCTTGAATGTAAAACTGCTTCGTTTCTTAAAGCTAAAGAATGGGGCGACTTAGGGACTGACCAAATCCCCGAGTCCTATCTTATTCAAAACGCTACATATTCGGCAGTTTGTAATGTTCCAGTAGTTGATATAGCAGTTTTAATTGGTGGTCAAGATTTCAGAATATACACTTATAACAAGAACAAAGATTTAGAGGATAAAATTATAAAAATAGGCGTTAATTTCTGGAATAACCATATAGAAAAAAGGATACCGCCTAAGTGTGTTAATACTAAAGATACCTTTAATTTATTCCCACAAAGCAATAATAAACAAATAACAGCTAAAGATGATATAATTGCGAAACTTGAAGAATTAAAAATTGCAAAAATGTCAGAAGAACAAATACAAAAAACCATTGAAAAATTAAAAGTCGAAATTCAAGAATTTATGCAGGATTATGATGTACTTATAGATAATAACGGAAATGTAATAGCTACATGGAAAAATACAGCTCCAAAGTCATTTTTTGATGTAAAAAAGTTTAAGGAGGAGGCAAAGGAAATATATTTGAAATATGCCAATGTTGCAAAGCAATCAAGAGTATTTTTAATTAAGTGAGGTAACATGGACAAAGAAACATTACAAAACATACTAGCAGAACATAAACTTTGGTGGGATACAGAGGGAGCAAATGGTAAAAGAGCGCGTTTACAACAAGTAAACTTACGGCAACTAGACTTAACATGTGCTTTTTTACGAGGTGCTGATTTAGAGGGTGCTAACTTAAAGGGTGCTAACTTAAAGGGTGCTAACTTAAAGTGGACTTACTTAGTGGAGGCTAACTTAGAGGGGGCTAACTTAGAGGAGGCCGATTTAGAGGGGGCTAACTTAAGGCGTGCTAACTTAAAGGGTGCTAACTTAAAGTGGACTTACTTAAAGGGTGCTAACTTAAAGGGTGCTAACTTAGAGGAGGCCGATTTAAAGGGGGCTAACTTAAGGCGTGCTAACTTAGAGGAGGCTAACTTAGAGGAGGCCGATTTAAAGGGGGCTAACTTAG